>Ga0209755_10007974_pt1 | contig 11416 bp, 6 predicted proteins | sample TergutCo191P1_FD_187301 | JGI IMG/M metagenome (GOLD analysis project Ga0209755, IMG submission 187301) | Cornitermes sp. P1 segment gut microbial communities from Petit-Saut dam, French Guiana - Co191P1 (SPAdes) (version 2) | ecosystem: Host-associated > Arthropoda: Insects > Digestive system >...
CTATGGCATGTGAAGAAAGGAAAAACATTATAAAAGAGAAAACAAGTTAAATCAGCTTCACATGTCACAAAGTGGCAGTAACTCATAAAGTTTTGAAATGCTATAGGGACCATCTGCTAGAATGTCACACAGCAGGCCTTGTAGCTGAAATATTTTGTTTTTCATTATCGAACCGGTATTACACCAAAATGCGGGAAATATCAAGATATGCATCAGTGCTAACAATTGGGCACTGGCTCTCCATGAAACAAACGACCAAGTGTGAAGCAAATGTGACTGATCTGACACCATGCAATGATGGCATCCCACTCAATCACACCTATGTACCACATCATGTAGTTTGGTAGACTGGTACCAGCACTTGAGAGGAAGTGCTTTCTCTGTCAGCAGGGTAGAAGAGTACCAGCTTACATGGTATCATATCCCAGAATACAGTAATCACAAAAATTGATGTCAGTACCGCCAGTCATTATGGCAACAGATTGTTTCTCTGTAGGTATGTTTTATGGATAAAATTAATTTCCTTGGAAGATCTGAGGTTCACACACCAGTGTTAAAGAAAATTAAGGTCTTCTGGGATAGGATAATGTTTTGATTGGTACCTATTACCAGTGTTTTGGAGGAATTTGTTGCCTCCATCTTCAAAGTCCAAGCAGTCCAAGAAGAGTAGCCATACCAGACAAATCGGTATATTATATAGGTAAATGTGATTGGGGTAATGAGCCAAAGTCAGTGGTAGAGTTGTGGTGGAACAGGCAGATGTATAATGGATGGTTACAAAAACAAATAATGGAGTTTTAATACCTGCAGGTAGGACAAGATCAAAGGTAATGAGGATAGCATAGGATGCAATTACACATGGAGCCATGGGAAGGTATGGCAGGTAAGGAGGAAATATGACAATGGCTACATATGATATGACCCTGAAAAGGGCCATTATGCTAGTGTACCTTCATGGGGTGGCTTCCTAGGTTCATTCAGGGGTAAACTGCTAACTCACCACTGACCCACACAACCCCCTTCCCACAAGCATGCAAATCTCTCTCCCGGTTGACACGGCCAGAGCTCTGTGTGACCAGTACAGTCTTTAAGAAGATTAGCTGGAGTTTCTTAAGGCCACCTTCAGAGACAATGGATAAAACCAGAGACAGATTAATCACACTTTCCATACAAAGTGGACAGTCACCTAGCCCTGACAGGTTCCACCTGCTGCTGTCTTCCTGGCTCATATCTTGATCACTTGCAAACACATACTGTCCTGCTGTCAGGAAGACCTCCAGATTTGTTTTACATGACAAGAAAATCTGGGGCTGAACGCTCCATGCATTTAAAGCAGTCCCTTGGACTGTGGTCTGGTCTACATGGGTCAGACTGGTATATAGAGGCTAGAGTAAAGGAACATCACTGCCACGTGCCTAGGACAAGCTGGCTATGGATGAACCCAGCTTCAACCAGAAGCATCACATCCAACTCAAAAAACACCAAAATCCTCCACAATATTCCTGTTAAACGGGCTGTATCTGCATGGAGGCACATGAGATTGAACTCCATTCCATCACAAACAGGCAGAATGGCTGTACCTTCAGGACATTGAAACCTCTCTATTCACTCCCTGAAGAAACAGAGTAAGCGTCCCCACAAGGATACTCCTTATCAATACAGTACTTTTACGTGCCACATGCATCTGTGAGTTCTCCCTTCCTGCCACTTCACACACCTTCATGTGGCTCCATTCACTAACTGCATCTGAAACAATTTTTTGCCAGCCACCAAGACACCTGCGTGGTCAACCACAGCACCACTGCTCCCAACGCCTCGCTACCCATCAGCATTACCTATATAATATACCCACTCTGCTCAAGCAGTTTATCTTCTTGAACCGCTTAGATCCTGACGACAGAGACAGCAAGTTCATCCAAAAACATCAGTAACAATTCAAATTACATTGTGTCTTATACCAGAAGACTTGCCTCTTCATAAATGTCCTTATCACAATACCTACTTGTCTGTCTCTTCAGTTATCATGCGTATCTCAATGTCATGAGTTGTTCCAGTTTTGCAGATAAACGTGTCAGATACTGGCAACAGGCATAGCTGATTGGATGTCTGTATTCCACAGAAACATACTCCTTGTACCAATGGACATCAAACAAGTGGGGCCCCAATAGCCTTTATAAATAGATAGGTCAGTGAAAAAATTCCCTTCACTCCTGACATGAAACAATGTCTCTATTGTCTGTAATTACTTAACTGAGTGAACACAGCATCTATAGGAAATAACGAAGTAAATAAGCCAGTTGGAATCACAGTAAGTCCAGTACAGACCATTTTTATTTTATGGTATTACATCTGGCAATATCTTCATGCCCTTCACTGCAGAAACAAATGTTACACCTGTCACTGATCAACAACCCTCCGCCAATGCTTGCCACATCTTGTAAATCTTTAACAAGTAAATCTAAAATGTCATCCAATTCTGTTATCCCAACTTCTGTTGCTTTCAAGCAAAAAGTTTTAACTAAAACTTTCTCCCTCCCTACAAAATCACTATAAAATTTACATTTTCAGACATATGGCAAAATTTTGAATTTTACAACACATCAGTTTAATATGATCATGATAAAAGTAAACTATCTAATAATATGAAATGACTCTGTGAACCTCCATTTAAGGTCAGTCTGGGATGCAGTGGATTAGATACCTAAGCTGGAGTAATTGGAAGTGGAAGAAATTTAACACTGAGACAAAGTAAATGTTAAATAAAGGAAAACCTACATCAAGAACAATAATTGGAGTTCTACTGTAATGTTTTCCCACTCTGTAAATTAATAAATGCTGTGGACATGACAGACATCTCATCAATATCTAGCCAAAAAAGACGAAAGTACCTGACTTCCAAACTCTGAAACCGACACCACTTCACAGTAGCTTGAACTGTCTACACACCATACAAAAACTGTAGAAGTGAGTGAAGTCACAGAGAATACAGCATTACTCTGTTATTGTGACCAGACACAACACTTTACATTACAGTACTATTTTATATTATACAGAAGTTTATTACTTCAGACAGGAAAGATATTTATCTACAAGATCTAAAACAGGCACCTGAAATTAATATTCAGAGTTGAAAGTTCAACAAGTGCATGCAATACATAACGAGTATAATGGGGAGATTACACTAAAGGGAAACAGCAAGATGTCCCAACAATGTTAAATTTGTATGCACAGCCCAAAATCTCAGGGAATGAAAACAACATAGGAGGCAATCTCTGATATTATGGTCTTTTTGTCACAATTAGATTTGAACAGTTCTCCAAGTTTTGCAGTTCACATTCAGGATGGAATTCTATATATGACACATAGCAACAGACAAACATGCTTATGATAGGTTTTACAGTTTTTTTAAAAGTCTAACCACACATTTATCCACATACTTATAACAGCAAAATAAAAACACTATACATAAGTTTTCAATATGCCTTTGTAAAATTTTCTAACCTACGAAAGGTAATTTATTCTCTTCTACCACAGTTTCTGTTAGTTGCATCACACTGAACCAAAGGTTATGTGTACACACCATCAGTCAAAATACTAGAAAAACATGAAACCTTCACACTACATAATATGAAAGGAATCAGCTGAGTATGTCTGGAATATTTCATAAATACATTCTTGCAGTACTATAAAATCTCAACCTAATATTTTCCAAGGGACTAAAGTGTTCAAAGTGGACTGGATTAATGTACAATACACTTCACCGTCAACAACAGGCAGGAAACGTCAGGAATGCATGCTGTCTACACTCCCACTGTCCCTTTTCAATTAGATGCAAAAGTATGGGATTCAGGAATGTAATTATTTCTCCAATTACACTTATGGCATAAAAATATATCTGACTGGGGCTATTTCTGTAGTCATATGAATGAATGATGATTATCTTCCATGTTCAAAGTATATTACCCACAATTACAGTCTCATACTCTTCTCTGTAAAGTTGTTATGAACCATTTTAAAAGAACACCACTTACATCCTTATATTCTTTCTTTCAATTACATTATGTGGCACCCCTCTTATGGTTCCATGCAAAAGTAGGGAAACGACATTCACATTGAACACACATTGATTACGGTCAGTAATAAAGTTGTAAAGGTGGCTGGAATATTTATAAATCTGCCATCTCACCGAATGATTTATGAATAGAAAATACATTCATAACTCACAGATCATGTAACTGTAGAGCATGAAAAGGAGGAACAAAAGATCATATAGGTTCAGGCAGATACTGTCCTTAATATAGTGAAATGTTAGATAGGAAATATCATAAAAATATTATCATTGTATTTTGGCAAGCAAGAAAAGCTGACATCACTATATGGGGCAGTATTAGATGATGAACATTATGTTATGTTTTACTATAATACACTTTTTGTTATGATGTATTACTAACTTACACTAACAATTACTGCTACAGTGAAACCCACTTAAGATGATGATGCTTGAGAAGTTTGTCCATCTTAGATGTTACAGATTTAGTACTAAAATTTTCCCCCATAACTAACAAATGTGATGCCTTTTAGAACGTTTTGACCTTAAAAGGATTTCCTGCATGAAGAGTTCACAATGCAACATCTTTTTACCTTTTAGTATGTTTTTTGCATAAAAATCTTAAATAATATACCTACAAAGACATTCACTCAATTTGTTCCTGAAAAACAATGGCAAAACAGTGTCTTCTGTTCATTTTCACCACGGACCAGACAGAAGTAAGAAACTCAATGTCAATCCGTGAAAACTGTCACAGCAAATGATATCACATCCAAACCGCATTGCCATTTAATTCCATACATGCATTTCATGGATCATATGTAATCAATGTGAAAACTGTGAGTTTAATGGAGAGCACTGTGACTGTCCAGCCTGCAGAATTTATATACCGTTTGTGTTCATGTCAAATTTTGAATGCAGGCATGTATGTACAATTTGCATCCTGCAGAGCCATTACTGAATATTTGATGAGCAAGGCTACATCATCAATAACTGGAACACAATGCACACTACTGTTAATGTAAGAAAAGCTGTACAATATAAACAAGGTACTTGCTACTTAAAATGGTCCTCTCTGAATACTGCTCAAGAATACTGCTGTGGTACTTGACATTTCTGTGTCAACTTGATAAGATACAGTACTCCATACATAAACAGCAAAATACAGTAGGCAAAAACAGGCCATTAATCTACCAGTTGTGCTTGCAAACGTGTGTGCTGCCTTAGGTTCAAGAAAGTGTCAAAATTACATAAGGTAAAAGTGTGGCTTTTATGGCAAAATGGATCATTGAATAGAAATTCATATTGTGTAACATTTCAGTATAGTAAATGTCAAATTTTGTGACAAAATTACAAAATAATAACTTTTCAGGTTTACTTTTTTTCACAATGTTTTCTGCTTAAAAAGCCCAATTTTTTTTAAGTTTGTCAATGACTTCTTAAGAGGGTTTCACTATTATTATTCTGCATTATTTATACCAACTGAAAAAAACAGCCTCAACCAGTTACATAGAACGAATCTCCGAAGTCCATTATTATGTTTCATGTCCACAGTTCTACCCTGCTACATGGAAACAAGCTTTTGTTATGTCACAAAAGCTACAACAATTTATGATATTCAATAAATTCTATTTACTGCACAAGATATACAGCAGGTGTTTGTACATTGCCTTAACTTCCTGCTTGCTGCACGCGGCCTTCCGAGGCATACAGTACCAATTCAAGTCTATATCCTTGTGAAGTTCTTGCAGTAGACCTGAGCCTTCTATCTCTCCCCCTTCAAATCCATGGGGTACTTCCATGCTTGCTTCTTGTGTTGCTTCCATTCTCACATTTAATTTAATATCCTCTATGATGCCCTCTTTCCTGATACCCAATCCCTGAGACCAAGGAAGAATAATGACTGGGATTTTGTTACCTGATCTGTAGCAATTGGTCTCCCCAGGGCTGCTCCACTTTCCATAGTGTGTCACCTTGTTGGTCCCCATGTTCACTGCTCGCACGAGGAACACATACTTCAGATAGCCTTCTGATTCACAATTTGGAACTGGAATCTGTGATTCTTTGGCTGCAAGTGAACAAATTAAATCCGTAACATGGTTTCTGTTTGATGACACTTCGGAAACAAAACATGCTGCTTCCAATTTTAACATTACAATGTGAATTACCATAACCTTTACTATTTTTCTCACTTAAATAGTCTTCATACACCTCACTCCTGATACTGCTTGCACAGTTAAGGATATTGTGAACACACCACAACTATGAAACAGAATGAACATAAACCAAAAAACTGCACCACATAATTCTGCCATGTGAACCTGATCCAATGCTGTTAAATGAACATCTAAACCCTGAATCCAAATAAACACTTTCTTGTGATCAGAAAAGTGACTGGACTGCAGGCTGGATAATCCTCAGTTCCAAACCTAGCGGCAGCAAGACAGTGATTATTCTCTTCTGTAAAATGTCCAGACCGGCTCTGGCATCCACCAAGTCTCCCATTCAATGCCTACCAGGGCCTCTCCCCCAGTGGCTAAAGGAACCGAGATGTAATTTTGACCACTCAAACCCATGTATTGCTAACGTTAAAAATAAGTGGAACTATACCTACATTTTCCCTCTATGCCTTCATAGCATGTATACAGACCACTTCACTAACATGCAACTTTTCAAAATTGATGTGATATTAAAATCAAGTGCAGCACAAAATAAACTTAATTTTATGTCATCCTAAGACTTTCAGACTTGTTTGTTTTGCAAGAGTCTGCAAAACACTGAAAAATTATGTGATTTGTAACAACCATTTTCTTTTCAGCTTATCTGCATACTGTCTTGAACAGTGTGTCAGCAACATACAACTTGCCAAGGAGAGGATACAGCCTGTAGATACTAACATGAAAATAACAGTACTTTGTTTACCAGGCTGAAAACAGAAGATACTGAGTAACCATAATTATTTTGTTAGGTGTGGTGGTGTTATTTGACTATTTGTGTCTCACTAATGGAATAACTATTGACATTGTGAAGTTCTCGAGACTGATGCCTCGTAATGCACAAGCTAGGTCCTATTTTGCAGCGTGAATGGTATTAACAACTGAACTAACAAAATATTTGTGTTGAAATATTGTTACTTTCTTTTGGAAACTGATTTTTAAATGTTGTAATTCAGCCTGAGTCTGGGCACAAGCTTATTTTATCAATTAACAGATTGTCAAAGCATGCTTTTTTATTACACTCAATTTATGAAATTAAAGTTGTGTATGTATGCACATATATGCCAGGTGGACTAATGATCCTGGTGTGCACATCATACCAATGACAGCGACCAATGAACTATGTCTTCACTCTTACACTTCTGCTGGATGCTAGCAGTTAACATTTGTGTCACCCACAAGCACTGCTTATATTAAGATGAGAAAACATACATTATCCAGAACTACCAATTCATTTATGTGTAGGGATACAGAAAAATATGAAACACCTAACACTAAATAGCCCACCCTGGGATCCAATCAAGAAACTTTTATTAACTTGGACATATAAGACAACTTAGTAATTCCTGGCATGTGCTTGCAGCAACTGGAATCATGTCCACACAAATAATGAACACAAGTTTAATAAAAGTATGTGTTTAACACATTAAAACAAGTTGCCAGAAGACATATTATTGCATATGAAAAATATCCAACAGAAACAAAGACTGTTAACAAAAAACAAAATAAAAATTATGAAAAAGAGAGTACACTCTCTGCATTATCTCAGCATTACAAAAAAGACGTTACTTTAACTTTACACACCTACATTTATGTGCACTGGCCAAAGGTGTACGGTTACTCAGAATGCCATGAAATTCCTCAGTTTTATGGAACCAGACAGTTCATTACCAGATACATAACAGCCTGCCATGGGACCCTTATCCTGAGCTAACTGAATGCAGCCTATATCCTCAAACCCTAAATCTTGAAGATAAATGCCCTCTAATCTATGCCAAGGTCTCTCAAGTGGTCTTTTTCCTTCAGGTTTCGTGAGGAATGATTTTATGCCATTTTCATTCTTCTAAATATATACATACTTCAGAGATGTAGTGGAGACAGAAATTCCAGATATGATATAAATACCATGCATTTCACTAAGTGATGTTCATCAACAGAACTAGTACTTCAAAGCACATGTACAGACATACATCGAGGACCTGTGCTATCTACAAAGCCACAGAAAAAACAACAAGAACCCCAACAATGTGTACACTCTGAAAATTCCAATTACTTGTGGTGTCTCGTACCTGTTGTGTTGTACACGTAGGTTTCATTCTTCATGCTCTTATCATCCACCTTGATTGCAGTCACCTCGTAATAATTAAGAGGACCTCCAGGTTTCAGTGGAGGTTTCCACGACACCAAAACCATTGACGAATTGATGATCTTGACTGTTGGACGTTCCATCACATCCGGTGCTGAAATTCGCCATTTTAGGTTGTATATTCCAAGTCATCATATGTTCTAAGGGTTATTACAATTTCTGTGCAAGTATTATGGGCACATAAATGATTAAAGGCCAAAATACATGTTCCACATTGTGGCAGTAATCTGAATTATTATTTATGCTCCATCTGCATACTGAATACATATAGCACGTTTCATCACATCCCTGAGTATGGCAGCAGCTGCCATTGAAGTATTATATTATACAAAAAGCCTGCAACCACCAGGAATTTAGAGCCAGTTTGTCCTCGCCTTACCATATTTAATTAAGACACTCAAAGAGTCAAACTCCTGCTTCTAAAGTGGGGTTCTTACCTTTTGAAAATATATGACACATGACAGAGCTCTGGTCTTGAAAAACTAGCAACTTTTCTTTGAAAACTGCCTGTCAGGTCTTGCAAAAAATTTATACTGCTCACATGAACTTCATGCTTTAGTTTGCTTACAAATGATTGGATGGAATCAAATCTGGAGATCCAGAGACCACAATACACAAGTTATCACCTGTAAAATTAATAAACCGTCTAGAAGAATTCTTCAGGAATAAGTTGCATGGGCCATCACATTAAACTGCATAAAATAATTGTGCATTTTAACTTCTAATAATTCCCTGAAGAATGGTGTCAAAATTAGTTGAACATGCTTGTCAGAATTTACTGCTGCTTTGAAAAACATGGGCCCTGCAATCTTGCATGTTAAGTGGTGCAGACTGCAACTTGAAAATAATCCAAAATAAACATATGAAATGCACAGGAATATTCAGGACATCAATATTTGTTATTCTGGTCACTTACAGTCTTACTGATCTGAGAAAATAAAATTTTTTGTATTATGGCCTGATGATGGCCATAGTTTGGTGCCAAAACTAGACACTGTTTAATAAACATATTCATAAAAGTGTGTTGGTTGTGACTGGAGATTTTGTAGATCTTTGTGACTGATACACCATTAGGGATGTTCCATATAGAGTTTACAATTTCTGGAATTTTATTTTCATGCAGTACTGAAACTGTCATTTCAAATTTTCCAGCTACTCTGTATATTGTTCTTGTACACAGCTCTAATGACATGACACATTTTTTTTACAAAATCTTTGGCAACATCCTCTTATAAAACATACTTCACACTACTACTGCAAATGAATACTCTTAATTCAAAAGAATACACTTCACATGAACCTCAAGGTTGTATTACATGTGACTAGGTATGTACTGGAGCTGCTCAGGGGTTGGTGGCGAAAACCAGTGACAATCTTAGCAAACACGCCTACACACACCAAGTCTGCATTTTGCTATGCTCAGGGGCATCATAAATCTACTTCTCTACAGCTTTTATTTGAGGTACAAGAACATTTGTATGATTCTGTCTCATACACATAAGTCATTAAAATTGTAAATATGTTACAGATTAATAATCCAACTGCATAAACTATAATGTATAGTATGCAGCTGAAGACTGAAAATTTTTCTGAGTTCATGCAGGAATTTCAGAAACAATTCACAAAATTTGTTAAAACATTATTTTTAACCTTTACTAAATCTTTCTCAATCATACCCTACAACAACTCCTCTTAGTTTCTTATTTGGAATACTAAAGTGACAAATCAGAATTTAGAGTGAACAGTCCAATCATCATTATTTTTATCTTGCAAAATACATACGAATAAACAAAAATGCATAGCAAAGTCTACAATTGATGGTTCTTGCTTGTTAAATATTCTCAGAGGATAATGATATGTGAAACAGAAAGATCTTTTTTTTTTAAGCCTGACTGCCAGCTTTGATGTGGGCCGGAGCAGCGTAGTCAATACAGTGACTAGATGCTAGATGGATGGTCTGCAGATCGAATCCCTGTGGGGGCAAGACTTTCTGCACCTGTCCAGACCAACCAGGGCATGGCATTAACCACCCACCCCTATTTAGCACTGAGGTTAAAGAGTAGAGCTATACCTCTATGCCCCCTCTGGGCCTTCATGGCCTGTTATAGGGTGGAGTTTACCTTTTTTTCTTTTCCTTGCAAATTTCGACAGCAGCAGTAGATGCTATGCCTGTGCCTACCACACAATCATTAACTTTTTTTTTTAATACACGTGTACTGAGAAGCTCTTAGCGATTATCACCCAAAAACATAAAACATATTCATAACCTACCTCCAATGTCAGTCTGGACAGTGACAGGTGGCGACTTCTCAGAACATGCAGTAGTGCAGGCCACCACACTCACTGTGTAGTTGTCATAGCTTGTCAAGTTATCCAATTTCATTAACACTGGCACAGTCTCTGGCTTTTCCTGTGTGCACATTATCATCACTTTAACATACAGAAATACTGTATCAAGAAGGTGCATTCCTCTGAGCAAGAATGAATATACAAACACACAAATATTCTGTAATGTATGCCACAGGCTGGATAATCTGGGGTTCAATCCCTGGCAGAAGCAAGAGATTTTCCCCTTCTCCAAAATGTTCACCAGGATTGGTGGACCACCAAGCCTGTCATTCAATGGGCACTGGGGGGTGGTCCATCTCCTGGGGTACAAGCGGCCAGGGCGCGAAGCTGTTCACTCACCTTCATACAGGGTTCAGACTGTGAGTCCACTACACCCCTACTCTCCTTATTAGCCCTCATGGCATGCACAGGGACAACTTAATCCTTTACCTTCATATGAGTGTAATATTCCTCATTTACGAAATTAACAAAATTTAAATAAGCTGTCCTGGTAAGTGCTGAATGCATTCATTTCTGAAGCAGCAAACCTTAAACTAAAAGGGACAGCATGAATGCATACACTTCTGATTCCCTGTAACTTCTTACAGAAACAGTTTCTGGAGGAATCTGTGCTGGCCTAGCTTACAAAAAGTCACACACAGTATTAGGGGTATCCAA
>Ga0209755_10007975_pt1 | contig 11415 bp, 9 predicted proteins | sample TergutCo191P1_FD_187301 | JGI IMG/M metagenome (GOLD analysis project Ga0209755, IMG submission 187301) | Cornitermes sp. P1 segment gut microbial communities from Petit-Saut dam, French Guiana - Co191P1 (SPAdes) (version 2) | ecosystem: Host-associated > Arthropoda: Insects > Digestive system >...
GGGGGGGGGGGGGGGGGGGGGGGGATAAACCTCTTCCTGCGGCAGTAGTTTTTTCCTCAATCAGTCGTAGTACTAGGAGTTTCCTATGAGATTAACCCTCTCTCTTTTCGCTTTTTTCACCGGCATTCTTTTTGCCCAAACCCCGTGGAATGGCACATCTGTTGACAGTGCTTGGTACACTAGTGCCAAAAATGCGACTACCTACACAATATCTACGGCTGCGCAGCTAGCTGGCTTGGCTGCGGTTGTGAACAGGGGGACAGCATTTACAGGTAAAACTATAAATTTAGCGGCAAATATTGACTTGGGTAGACATGAATGGACTCCAATTGGTGGTACTGACAATCCTTCTTCTTTTGGCGCTTATTATCAATTTCAAGGTATTTTTGATGGGCAAAGTAATGTAATTTCCAACTTGTTAATTAGTAACAATCGCATTTATGCGGGGTTGTTTGGTTATGTTGGTGTAGGGGAGATAAGAAATATAGGAGTTGAAGCATTGGAGATTTCTATTGCTAATGGACCCAGTAAGGTTTATTCCGGTGGCTTAGTGGGGTATGCTGGGAATGCTGTCACTATCACCAACGGCTACTCCACCGGGAATATTTCTGTAGCTTCTACTAAAGATAAGAGTAGTGTTTATTCCGGCGGCTTGGTAGGAAGCGGAGGCAGGGCCATCGACAGCTACTCCACCTGCAATGTTTCTGCAGTTGCTAATGATCCTTCTTCTCGTGGTGACGTAGTTTCTTCCGGCGGCTTGATGGGATCTGGCACTGCCACCAATAGTTATGCCACTGGAAATGTTTCAGCTACTAGCGGTAGTGGTGACGTAGCTTATTCCGGTGGCTTGGTGGGAAGAGGAAGTGCTACCAACAGTTATGCCACTGGAAATGTTTCAGCCACTGGTGGTGAAGCTTATTCCGGCGGCTTGATGGGATCTGCTGGCACTGCCACCAATAGTTATGCCACCGGAAATGTTTCGATTACTGGTGGTACCTCCGGAAATACCCTTTATTCCGGTGGCTTAGTGGGTTTACTAGCAGGTTCTGGCTCTATTACTAATAGTTATGCCAGCGGTGATGTTTTTTCTATCTATTATGGCGGTGGCTTAGTGGGTTTACTAAAAGGTTCTAGTTCTATTACTAATAGTTATGCCAGCGGCAATGTTTCCGCCTACATTGCTGGCGGCTTGGTTGGATTTGCAGATACTACTATTTCTGGAGTTTTAGCTGCTAACATTGCATATCCCTCTATATCTTACAGCTATTCCACTGGCAATGTTTTTGGCTCTAATACTTCCGGCGGATTACTTGGATTTACGAAAACAGGCTCTACAATAAATTACAGCTACTACGACCGTACAACAAGCAGTCAAAGCGATGCAGGCAAAGGAATTCCCAAAACTACCCAAGAAATGAAAACTCAAAGCACTTATGAAAACTGGGATTTCACCGACACTTGGATAATAGACCCTTCCGTTCACGGAGGCTATCCGGTTTTGCAATATCTTCTTGACGTTAAAAGGCAGAAACTTATTGTTGATCTCCAAATATACATAGCCGGGCAACGCTTGCTAAACGGTTATATTCCTACTTTCATAAGTCCAAACACCGGATCTCCCGTAGAACCAGTAGTTGATAGCGTGATATTCAATGGAATAAAACTAATTGCAGGAAGAGATTACGAAGTTCTATACTTCAATAACACAAAAGTAAGTACTGCTGCTGAACCAGCTAAAATAACAATAGTAGGCAAAGGCGAATACCACGGGCAAAAAAACTTTAAATTCTACATAGTCAATAAAATATACATGTTCAATTGCACAGTAGATTCCATTCCCAAACATACATGGAACATAGAACCAAAACCCGTAGTGAAAACAACCATAAATGGCGATGTCATAACCCTGCTTGAAAATACTGACTACACTCTAAGCTACACCAGGAACATAGACGCAGGCACGGCAACAGTAACCATTACGGGAACAGGAGACATTGTTACCGGTTCTAGAATAGAGAATTACGTAATAACCAACATACTAAAAGAAGCAACTATCGCTGCTAGCGACCTCACTTATAATGGCGCGGAACGAACTCCAAAAGTAACTGTAACCCATAATCCAAACGGCACCTTAATTGAAGGCATAGACTACGAAATCGAAAGATACAGCAACAACATCAATGCCGGAACCGGAACTGTTTACGTAAAAGGAATAGGCAACTATGCAGGAACCATATCAAAAACATTCACCATAAACAAAGCGCAAGGTACCTGCTCCGTAACAATGGAAGACTTCACAACAGGCGGCACGCCGTCAAAACCTGAGGCCAGTTCTTCAACCAACACAGGAGTGACACCAACTTACTGGTTTAATGGCGTAAATATAGTTTACTCCAATGCCAACTCTCCAACAGCAGCAGGCACATACACCGTAACAGCCACATTCCCAACAACCGCAAACTACCTACAATGCGAAAAAACATCCGAACCGTTCACTATTAAAACTGCCGCCGCAACAGATATAACAGTGGCCTGGAGCAAAGATAGCGTATTCACATACAACAAAATGGTTCAAGCACCAACTCCTTATGTAGAATATGAAGGCAAAGAAATAGAACTCATGCTTATGAGCGCACAGGCTGCCGCTGGCAAATATGAAGGACAACTGGCTGCAATGGCTATCATAAAAGATGAGGAAACAAGAAGAAAATTCAACCTCAAAAACAATACAAAAAACTACGAAATCATAAAAAAAGACTTGAAGCCTTACTTCGCCACAAACCTGCCCTCATTTGAAATCAATACCGGCAAAGACACACTCAAAGTCCCAACAGAAGTATTCACAGACTCAGATGCCCTCAAAAAAATCTTGGCAAACATCATAGCATACGATGGCTTCGCCACAGACACAGTCACCAACCAAAGCGATGACATATCAGTATTTAAAGGCAAAACACCAAAAATAGAGTTTGAATATTCCCAATTCCTGGCAAAACGAGTAGAAACTACCCAAAAAGCAACAGCAACAATAGTCACAGATGAAATCCAACCGGATAACTATGCGCTAACTCGCCCAAAAATAACGATAATCGAAATCATAGACGATGAAGCCGCAGAACCTATATTCTGCAACAGAGGCGCTTACTGCACGGAACTTAACGCAGAAGTCTGCTCATTCGTAGGCGGAACTGCAATGAGAACATGCGATGCAATAAGAGTCTCATGCATAATAGACCTATCTTGCGTATCAAATATGCTACAAGCAGCCTGCATCAACATAGGCGGCACTCCAATAACCGAAACCTGCGCCATAATGACTCCGATCATGTCCCATACCCCATTTCCCATTTCCAATGCGCCAACCTACTATAACCTAAAGGGCAAGCCGCTGGGAACCGTAAAACCCACCACACCGGGAATCTATATAGAAAAAGCCGGAAGAAATGCGAAAATGATAATCGTAAAATAATTAATGGGGTTATTTCGTGGTTCCGGCATTTTACTATATTTAACCACATGTTTCGCTTAATTCTTGCCACTTTTGTTATTATATCGTTTTCCTGTTCAACCACAGGAAAACAGCAGCAAACGCAATCAACTCAGACTACTGTTGTTAGAACGGAAGTCAGAACAGATACCATTCACAGCGTTCGCACAGACATTCGCACAGATACCCTTACGGTAACCGTAAAAGAAACCGAATCTTTCAGGAGTTTGCAAAAAAGTATAGATTCCCTGCTCGCAAGGAGAGAAACAGGAAAAGCCATAGACATGCTAAAACAACAGGTTCAATACCATAATAATTTAGACCAGTTGGGATTTCGCACAGTACAGCTCGCAACTTTACTTCACCAGTCCGGGCAAAATGCAGAGGCTCTTGCCATTCTGGAAGGTTTTGCCGTGTATAGACCGGCCATAAACTATTGGATAGACAGCGCAAATACCCTGTATGATAAAATTATCGCAGCGAACAGAGGCAGCACGGTGATAGATCCGGCTAAGCAGGAAGCTATAAATGTTCTTACGGCAAAAATCCGCAATCTGAAAAATGTAAACGCAAATCCGGCTTTAATAATCAGTTTGGCAGACAGTCTTCGCTTACTAACTCCGAGCGACTCCATTTTAGTTTGGCTGGCAAAACAACTGCCGTCACAAACCGAAAGTTCGGATGCTTTTTGCGAAGAACAGAGAAAAATTGCCGCAGCAAAATTTGACGGCGCACGCAAAAATAAAACAAAAGCAAAAGCCTTGCTAACAGAAGCAATTGAAGCTCTGGACAAATGCCTTGTGCAAACTCCATCCGCTGAAATGAGAAAAAAAGTTCAGCAGAACAAGGATATTCTAACTAAAGAATTGAAAGCGGAGAATTGATAGTTGAGAGTGAAACTAACATTGGGTTTTGCATTACTCTTTTTCATGGCTTCCTGCGCACCTTTAAAGCCGTTAGCTCCTGAAAGGCGCATTCCGTCTGATACGCAGCAAGGCAGATCAAGGCCGGTGGATCCCGGAATTGTTCAAAACATTACCGGAATAGACTCATGGGACAAAGTTCTTTCACCATGGCTTGGAACTCCGTATTTGCTGGGTGGCACCACAAAAAACGGAGTTGATTGCAGCGGTTTTGTTTCCGGTGTTTATATGGAAAAAGAAGGCATGAGCATACCCAGGACAAGTGCCGAGGAATTTAAAATTGGAAAGGCCGTTGCAAAGCACGATTTGAATATAGGCGATTTGGTTTTTTTCGGTGATAATTTAAAAGTGAGCCATGTTGGAATTTATGTGGGCAACGGCAATTTTATACATGCGAGCACATCACTTGGTGTAACGGTAACGCCGCTTAGCGACAGTTATTGGGTACCCAGATATATAGGAGCAAGGAGATATTTATGAACAGTTCCAAGAAATTTGTTTTGCAGATAATGTGCCCGGATCAAAGCGGTCTTATAGCTGCATTCACGCAGGGCATTGCGCAAACAGGTGCAAACATTTTGGATTTAACTCAGCACACTTCAAAAGATATAAACACGTTTTTTTTACGTGCGCTAATAGAATGCGACAGCGATGAAATTCCGAAAATCAAGGATCATTTTTCCAAACTTGAGTCTGAAAAGTCCATGGATTGGAAGCTGAGAGATGCCGAGCATAAAACCCGTTTGGCATTGTTTGGTTCCACCACCGACCATTGTTTTTACGAGCTTTTGCTTTCTCACAGAGACGGAGCATTGCCTTGTGAGTGGACTTGCATAATTTCAAATCACACCACTTTGGAGCCTTTGGCCAGGTCCTTCAATTTGCCTTTCTTTTTGGTTCCCAGCGATATTCCAAAACCCGAGCAGGAAAACAAGTTCAACGAAATTTTGCGTGCATCTAAAACGGAGGGCATTGTGCTTGCGCGTTATATGCAAATTTTGAGCAGGGAATTTACGGAAGCGTGGAAGTACAAAATTATAAACATTCATCACGGATTTTTGCCGGCATTCAAGGGCGCAAAGCCTTATCATCAGGCATGGGCAAAGGGCGTAAAGATAATAGGCGCAACTGCGCATTTTGCAACGGCAGATTTGGATCAGGGCCCCATTATTTGGCAGAGTGTTCAGCAGGTTGTGGACACGGGCAGCATTGAGCAATTCATTCAAATGGGAAAAGAGGTAGAAAAACGCACTTTGCTCTATGCGCTTAAACTGTGGCTGGAGCACAGGGTGTTTTTGTATGAAGGGCGAACTTTTGTTTTGTGAGGGGTCTGCGGTTTTAATCAAGCAAGCAACGCACTGACCACAAGCCCCCTTTTTAACACACCTTAAAGAGTATAGCCAACTGATAATTGGAAAAGAATTTCTTCTCCAAAAAGTACTCTGGCTCCTTTTTCTAAACCTTTTAATTCCGAATCGCTTTGCATATGCTCAATATGCGAGACTTGGCTGACTTTTGCCACAGCCTCTTTTTTCAAGACGTCCCTTTGCAAAACATTTCCTTCCGCTATTCCAGCTTAAAAACAAGGTTTTAGTAATCCTACCCTATAGGATAAGGTCGGGAATAATGTACCATGTTATGGTGCGGATTTATATTTTAAGATACTGTAGCTTTCCCACAAAGAGAACATAACAGCAAGCTGTGCAACAGACAATTTTTTCTCTTTCTGTTGTGCGTAAATAATTTGCTTCAAAACCTCTTCTTTGTAGCTTGTGCCATCACAACATATCGGGTCGGGTTCAGCTAGGCCGTTTTCCATAACATATTTTTTATACCCGGCATCGGCAGTCCTGTTATTCTCGGTTATAATCGTTTCTAATATTCCGCGAGCTATGTTAAATGATGTTTCATGAGTCACTATTTCTTCTGCCTTGCTCATTGTTTTTCTTGCATCCTCGTTAAAAACTTCAAAAACGTAACCGGAGGCATTATCAACGAAAGCTGCGTAAAATAAAGCTGCCACTTTATGGCGATCCAGCTTGAATTCTTCACCTACGCCCACAGTACCCCTGTACTTAATCCGTTCGGCCTCGTATCTGTGATATATTGAATTCTCAAAATTTTCATCAGTTTCCCTTATCCGTACTTTACACAAGCCAGCGTATGATTCTATCGTTTTGCCTATTTCTTTTTTTATTACAGGCCACAATTTTTTGAAAATAATAGGTTTCATAATTAAACAATTACCATTCGCCTTTACGTACATGCCAATTCTGAATCTCTTCTAAAGGCATCTCATTGTTTTTTTGTTTCAATAACTCATCTAATTCCCTGTCCGCTTTGTCAGGATCATTATAATTCGCATTCAAAATATCAAAAGCCTTCTGCGAAAGGGTCTTTTTTTCCATAATAAAACCTCGCTTATTATTATTCCAATCGCAAAATATAGTAATTTATTTTCTATATTAAAGCCATCACATGCTTAGATCAACATTCATAGGGCTGGACTCCATAGAGAAATTTGGCTGGGAGAAACGTCCTGGGCAAATTTGCCAGTTTTGCAGCAATAATTGCAGCAGAACCATAGTGGTTTTTAGCGACGGAAGAACTCACGTAACCGGCAATCGCTGCGAAAGAGGCGAAGTAATAGCCAGCCCGGACGATTCCGAAACAAAAAAAGCCGTGGCAGAAATCAACCGCAAAATGAACTCCGTTCCGGATTTGGTCAGAAAAGCAAACCAACTCCTAATCAAGGACTATAATCCAAAAACCCACTTTCAACTCTCAACTCTCAACTCTCAACCAGTCAAAAAGATAGGCATACCCAGGGCCCTGGAATTCTTTGTTTCTCTTCCGTTTTGGAAAGCATTCTTTACATCGCTTGGGCTTGAGGTGGTGGTTAGCCGACAAAGCGATTATAATTTATTCGAAGAAGGGCTGCGCTCGGTTCCCAGCGACACTATTTGCTTCCCGGCAAAACTGATGCACGGACACGTTGCGGATTTGGTTAAAAAAAAGGTGGATAGAATCTTTTTGCCATCCATGCTCGGAATTCCAAGCGACCATAAAAAATTCAAAGCTACTGCTGTTTGCCCCGTTGTCCAAGGCACACCGCCTGTGGTCAGAAACATAGATGACCCCGAAGGAAAACACGGGATTCCGGTGGACCAACCTACCTTCCACTGGTACACAGAAGACTTGCGCAGGAGCCAATGCATAGACTGGTTTAGCAAAAACTGGAAAATCCCAAAAAAAATTGTAGATGCCGCTGTTACAGAAGGCGAAACCTCTTTGCAAACATACGTAGACACATTGCAGCAAGAAGGGCAGAAAATTTTAGACCATGTGCGGGCAAAAGGTGAATTTGCTGTTGTGATTGCCGGCAGACCTTACCACCTTGATCCTCTGGTAAACCATTTGGTTGCAAACCACTTTACGCAAATGGGAATACCCGTTTTGCCGCTGGAAGCCCTGCCCGGAGTGTTTGACCAAGAAATCCCGGCGAATACAAGGATGGAAGCTCTGAATTCATTCCACATGAGAATGCTCGGAGCCACGCTTTTGGCTACAAAAGACCCCAGCATAGAATTAGTGCAAATAGTCAGCTTTGGCTGCGGGCACGATGCCATTCTCTCAGATGAAATGGTGCGCATTCTGCAGGAACGCTCTGAAAAAGAATTGCTGATGCTAAAGCTTGACGAAGGCGATGTTAGAGGGCCGGTTAGCATTCGCATTAAAAGTTTTATTGAAACAGTAAAAGTAAGGCGTTCGCTCGCCACCAGTGAAAAAAAGACTCCACAACCTCTTTATTCCGTACCTTACGAAAAAGCAGATCGCAAAAAACGCACAGTGCTAATCCCCAATTTAAGCCCCGCTTTCAGCCTTTTGTGCACAAAGGTTATGCAGCGGCAAGGCTTTAAAACCGAACTTTTGCCCCTGGCAGACAAAAGAGCTTTTGAACTTGGCAAAAAATATGTGCATAACGATATTTGCTTCCCTGCGCAGGTGAATATAGGCGAAGGATTGCGCTGGCTTGAACAACACCCGGAAGTGAGCCAAGACGAAGTGTGCATGGGCTTGGCAAAGAATTGCGAAAACTGCCGGGCCGGTCAATATGCCGTTATGTGCCGCAAAGCTCTTGACGAGGCGGGTTACCCAAATGTTCCCATTTTAACCACAGGCACGGATAACAAAAATATGCACCCGGGTTTCACCGCAGGCATAGATTTTCGCGTGCACATGCTCTGGGGTATGACCATGATGGATTGCATAGAAATAATGTTCCGCACAATTCGCCCTTATGAAAAAAATCACGGTGAAGCTTTGAGAGTTTACAATTACTGGATTAAAGAAACCATGACCGAAGCAGCCGGCAACATTCGTGGTGCAATGAAAAAATTGGCGCAGGCAGTTGAGGCATTTAATCAGATAGAAGCCGATATGTCTGTTCGCAAACCGAGAGTTGCGGTGCTTGGCGAGATTTTGATGAAGTATCATCCGAGCGCGAACGGTTTTGTGGAAGAATATCTTTTTGAGCACGGAATGGAAGTTGTGCAACCGGGAATGTTGGACTTTTTCAGGGTTGGCGAGCTTGTAAGGATGGAGAAGGTGAAGCGTGGGCTTATATCGCATCCTTTTATGAATTGGATAATAGGCGGCATTTCGGCAAAGATTTATTCAAAAGCATCTAACGATGTTGAGAAAATATTCAAGAAATTCAAATTTTACGAGCATCATGCAACTTGTTATGAAATGGCAGAAGTTATAGAAAAAACAGGAATGCTGGATAAAACTTATATTACCGGCGAAGGCTGGCTTATCCCCGGTGAAATTCTTTCTTTAGCAGAGCATGGCGTTAACAGTTTTGTTATAGTTCAGCCTTTTGCCTGCCTTGCAAACCATATTTCCGGACGAGGCTTAACCAAAGCGGTAAAAGCAGAATATCCGCACATTCAGGTTCTAAGTTTGGATTACGACCCGGACACAAGTTTTGCCAACATAGAAAATCGTTTGCAAATGCTTATAATAAACGCTAAAGAGTTGGAAGGAAGGGGGAGCAACCATGAGCACAACGCAAAAAATACTTGAGGCAAATGCCAAATCCACAAGTCTTACAAAGATGATCGTCATTGTTATTCTCATGCTTCTGCTGGTAGCTGCGGGAGTATTGATCTTTTTTAACATCAAAAATTCAAGGCTCAGACTGCTGGAATTGAATACCGATCAAATGGCAGGTTTTGTTTCAACATTTTCCAGCCTTTTAAACGCAGACAGCATTGAAATTGATTTGCAAAGAAGAGAAGAAAACAGGCATTACAGAAGATGGAGCAGAATGGCCGATAGCATGCTTGCAAAAAGCGGTCTGGAAGATATTTATGTTGCAAACATAGATTACGGAGATTCAATAGAATATTATTTAGCAGCAAGAAAAGAGGATTCCTCACATTACTTCACGGTAAAAGATGATATTGGAAATTTTAACACCGATGCAATAGAAAAAATTAAAAGCGGAAAAGAGAACAGCATTTCTTTTGTGAGCTATGTTCCCAATCGCGGATTGCTTTTGAGCATTTATTCACCCTTAAAAAATTCAAACAATAAAATTATAGCATTTGCCGGCGCAGGCAAAGAGATGAACGAAATAAACCAAGACATAAAAGAATTGGGCTTAAAACTTTTGGGCACAGGTCTTTTATTTGTTATAATAGCATTTTTAATTGCAATGTTCATAATAAAAAGGATATTCATACATCCTATAAAAAACATAATTCAAGCTGCAGATAATTTTAATTTGCAGGAGAAATCTTTTGAAGATTTGAGCTTCACCCGAATAAAGGAATACGATGCTTTAATAGAGAGTTTTATCAGGATGGAAAGAAAAATCAACGAGGCAGTTAGAAAAAGCTTTACGGACGATTTGACAAAACTAAAAAACAGGCATTTTTTCTCTATTGCCATGGAAAACATTTTAAAACCTGTGCGGCACGAAAAGAAAATTGCATTCTTTATTATAGATGTTGATTATTTTAAACAGGTAAATGACACATACGGGCACGATAAAGGTGATTCGGTGCTAAAAAGCACAGGAGCTATTTTACAGCAACAGTTCGGGAGTTTGCCCGGAGTTGTAGCTCGCCTGGGCGGAGATGAATTCGCTATATGCATGGACGATATTGAAGATGCAAACATAGTGGAAGAAAAATGCAAAACTCTTAAAGAGCAACTTTCCAAAATCAAATGCTCGGAAGCCGATACGGGTATAAGCGTAAGTGTTGGCGTTGCCATAGCTGCATTCAGCTTAAGACCACCCCACTACTCGGACATTTTCAGTGCCGCCGATGCCACGCTTTACAGAGTTAAGGCAAAAGGAAGAAACGGCTACGAAATCTCGAATTTATCAGATGTATAACGGATGCTTTCTGCAAAGCTCCAAAATGCTCTCTCTTATGCTTTTGAGTTTTGCTTCATTATTGTGATTTTCAATGGCCTGTGTAATTGCATCCGCAACTTTGCAGGTATCCGCAACATCAAAGCCTCTTGTGGTGATTGCAGGCGTTCCAAGGCGAACTCCAGACGGATCCATAGGTTTGCGGGGATCAAACGGTATTGTGGAGCGACTGGCAGAAATGCCAACCAAATCCAAAGCATGCTCAGCCTCTTTGCCTGAAATCCCTTTGCTGGTAACATCTACAACCATAAGGTGATTGTCCGTTCCGTCTGAGATTATTTTGAAGCCTGCCTTCATAAGATGCGCTGCCATAGCTTGCGCATTTTCTATAACATGCTTTGCATAAGTTTGGAATTCAGGTTGCAGAGCTTCGCCAAAAGCCACCGCCTTAGCCGCAGTTGCGTGGTCGTGCGGGCCGCCTTGCATTCCGGGGAACACAGACTTGTCTATAGCTTTTGCAAAAGACTCTTTGCACATTATTATTGCACCACGTGGCCCACGCAAAGTCTTGTGCGTTGTTGTGCTCACAATATCAAAATAAGGAACCGGGCTCTCTA
>Ga0209755_10007976_pt1 | contig 11413 bp, 14 predicted proteins | sample TergutCo191P1_FD_187301 | JGI IMG/M metagenome (GOLD analysis project Ga0209755, IMG submission 187301) | Cornitermes sp. P1 segment gut microbial communities from Petit-Saut dam, French Guiana - Co191P1 (SPAdes) (version 2) | ecosystem: Host-associated > Arthropoda: Insects > Digestive system...
GGGGGGGGGGGGGTCGTTACGACTTCTTAGTATTACTGCTATTGCGCTGATATTGGGATTTGCATTTACAGCTTGTGAAGGTGAGCCAAACGGACAAGGAACGAATGGAACAAGTACGGAATCGCAGCATGGTGATGGAACAAAAAGCGGCGCGGGAACATTTGCAGATCCGTTCGAACTGGAAGTGGATGTATGGGCTCACGGTGAAATAACTGCAAACACAGCGGATAGTACAGTTTATTTTTATTTTAATGCTACAAGCGATACAACATATTATATTTGGTGGAACGACAGTTATGAAGGTGACGATACAAAAACATTGGATGCTTGGGTATACTGTGAATTCTATAACAGTATTGGTTATGTAGGTAACTTTTATGAAGACGATGGATGGTCAATTCCTTTAACATATACGCCTTCTTCAAATGGGATAATTTACATAGATGTATCGAATTTTTATGATGATGAATATGGAACCTTTGCAATTACATACAGCACAACCAACACAAGACCCGGTTCAACTCCGGGTCAGGGACCGGGACCAGGTCCGGGACCTGATCCGGAGCCGGAGCCAAATCCCAATCCGGGACCGGGACCTGACAAAAGTAATACAGCTAAATGGATTGGAGGACCATTTGTTCTGGACGATGGTGATGATGGTGATATAGAAGTTACGATTGAATCAGACACAATAATTATTGGCGGAACTCCCTATATTTGTGTTTTTGGAACACCCGGAGACGTAAAGAACACTGGCGGTGAAGTTATCGGTAATTGGATTACCGTTTGCAAAGCTCCTTTAGCAGATCCCCCTGAAGTTATAGCTGTCCTTTGGGATGACTATACTAATCCTGAATTACCTCCGGAAATAAATGTCGGCACCGGTTCTAACGGAATACCTAAAATTATTACAAGAGGAACGAACAAGGGATACACCTTTGATCCGGAGCCTCCGACTGATTATGACCCTGCAACCCTAGACAGTTCCGGCACAGTGGAAGTGGGTATAAGAGATGGCGAGCCGGGCAGTACCGAGGATAATCCAATCAAAATGACTTTGGGTAAATGGGTACATGGTTATTATACAAGAGATACCATGCAAACCTATTATACTTTTGATGTACCAGCCAGCGGTACTTTTTATTTCTGGGTAAATGATAAAGAAGGAGGCGACGGCACAAAAACAGGCGCGATTTCTTTCTATTGTCCTAATGGAGTTGGAGGGTTTTTGAGTGGTCTTGGAACACATTCTAATTCTTTTGTTTGGGGTGATAATTATTATGTTACCCCACACAGTGCATCAATATCATCTACTGATTTTTATCAACCCGGCAGCCCACCCAGAACAAAGGTAACAATGGTAATAAACCACTACAGCAGCAGCCTTGGTCTTACTCAAACATACGGTACTTACGCTATTGCGGTCTCGTATAATACAAATGCAAGACCCACTAATTAATATGTAAGAAAAAGAAGGTGAAAACGAAGGGCTGTCCGTTAGGGCAGCCTTTCAATTTATTATGAAATTCTATTGTTATAAATTAAAATATAATGCTATACTACCCCTATGAATTACATTTTTGCGCAAGCCATAAGCGAAATATGCGAACATTCGCTCATAGCCGCAGAGCGTCCGCTGCGATGTTTAATAATTATGAATCCTGTCGCAGGCGGATTCTATATAAAATCCAGATGGGAAACGCATTTAAAAACATTGAATAAATACAGGCAAAAAGCGCGGGAAAATCCTAAAAGACAATTATATAAAAATGTAATTCTAAGCATTACGGAAGGCAAAGGTTCGGCGAATGAAATTACAAAAGGATTTATAGAAAGAGCGGTAAAAGATACTGTTCCTTTCTATTTAATCGTCAGCGGAGGCGGCGACGGTACACACAAGGAAGTAATGACCGCTGTGTACGATGCGCCCGGCAGCGTCCGCGAAACGATGGCGGTTCTCAGGCTCCCCTTGGGAACAGGAAACGACGGCGCAGACAGCGCTCAGCTTTCAGAAGCTCTGGATTTGCTCCTTAAACCGACAAATATTAAATTGGCTTCTGCCGTACAGTTAAATCTTAACAAAGAAGGTCCCGCTAACTGGAAAGGTCCCTTCCTCGCTTTTAATATTCTATCTGTAGGACTTGACGCTTATGTTACCCACATGACTAACATAATGAAAGGAAAAGTCAAAGGCAACGCGTACAAGTTCTGGGTGGATATGGCGGCTATGAATTATCACCGTAAATATAAAGTAGATAATATCGAAGTAAAGGGATTTTCCAAAGACGGCAAGGCAACATTGTCGATCGATGAAAAACTGCTGCTGCTGGCAATGGGAGTTACAGGCGGTAGAACATACGGTTCTCAACAGCATATTCTCCCGGATGAAAGAAATGTCTGCGGCATAAAACAAATGTCTCTTCTGGGCAGACTGGCTGTTAAGGGGCAGGTTACCAAAGGCAACCATGTAAGAAACCGCAATGTCGTAATCTCTAACGCTCACCGCCTTGAATTGAAATGCAAGCATGAAATACTGGCGCAGATGGACGGCGAGACAATCCTCCTGCAGCCGGGAGATTTTCCCGCGATCATGGATATAACAGAAGCGAAGATCCCGTTATTGAAACTAAAAACACTAAAATAAAAAATAACTATTGACAAACAGGATAATGCGTTAGATAATGCTTGACATGAATTTCTGCTAATGTAGCTTAAGGGGGAAATATGGCTGCGACAGGCAAGAAAAAGAAAAAAATACCGCCAATCGATCAAGAATTCCTTGAGAAAATGGAAAAAGCTCTCATGGGATTAAAAACCGAAATTGTTGACAATTTGATTTCAAGCAATGAAGACTTTAAAGAAATAATGGACGGGATGGAACCTAAAGACCTTGCCGATATCGCATCCGACGACACCGATCGTAAAATGATAGAAGCTATAGGCGCTCAAGAATTAAAGCGGCTTAAACTGATAGAATCCGCTCTTACAAGAATAAAACAAGGCAAGTACGGTCATTGCATTAAATGCGGAAAGAGAATTCCGCAGGATAGACTTATAGCGATACCCTACGCGCTCATGTGCATAGACTGTAAATCAGAAGAAGAAAGACGCAATCGCTAGAATTCTTAAAGTAACTTCTAAAGCAGCACAGTTTGCGCTATTTTTTCCGCAGTTGTCTTATCGGTTAATTTTTTGATAATAGCGACAGCCCATTCGCCCGCTGTTCCCGCTCCCCTGCTTGTAATTATATTTCCGTCTGTAACAACCCTGTCGCCTGACCATTTAGCGTCTGTCACTTTTTCTTCCATTCCGGGATAACAGGTAAAATTTTTACCTTTAATAATTCCGAGCGCGGAAAGCACAAGCGCGGGAGACGCGCAAATCGCGGCAATTAATTTTCCGCCGGCTGCCATTTCTTTAATCAACGTGCCGGCTTCGGCGCAGGCTGCAAGATTTGCGGCTCCCTGCATTCCGCCGGGCAGGATTACAGCGTCATAAGCGCCGGTTTTTCCCGCAATCTCGGATAGTTTCGCATCTACTGTCAGCTTAATGCCGGTCCATTTTCCCGTAACAGTAAGACTGTCGGAAATTGACACGGCGCTCACTTCAATTCCGGCGCGCCGCAGGTAATCGATAGGAGTTATCGCTTCAACTTCTTCAAAACCATCAGCCATTAAAACAATCGCTTTCTTTGCCACAATATCCCTCCTTAAATAATACTTTGCTCTTTAATTATTTACATTTAAAATTTTCGCAAACGATTTTAACTTCCCGCTCTTGATGTGAGTGCCCGGCACTTCGAGAATCTCTCTTGCGACTTTATTTCCGAGCGCGGCGCATTCGGAAATTGATTTACCGCGTATCCATGCCGAAATAAAAGCCGCGCAGAAAGCGTCTCCCGCGCCTACGCTGTCGTGAGGAACAATCGTAAATGTTTCCTCGCGGTAAACATTGCCGCCCGCTATAACCACGGCTCCTCTGCCGCCGAGTTTTATAATAATGATTGGGTATATCTCTCCTTCGGTAATAACTTTTAAAGTAGGGCAAACATCCCGCATGATTACGATCTCTTTTTCTTTCTCAGAAGAATCGGGATCATATTCAATATTTTTTCTTATCTCGTGATGGAAAGCGAGAGCTTCATCTGCATTCATAAAAATAAAGAGCGGAAAACTTCGGCTGTAGGTTAGAATTTCTTCCGCCTTGCTTCGCGCCTGCATTACGGACGCCGCGTCCAGAGCGACAGGAATTCCTCGGCGGCTTGCAAGCCTTAATACATGCTGAACAAGAGGACGGCGATCCAGAATGTAGCCGTCCAAGGCAATAACTTCTGCGCTGCCGATAAGTTCTTCGCTGATATGCGACTCATTCAATTCAAGAGCCGCGCCGGGGCTTGTTGCAAAGCGCATATTCTTTTGAGAATTCTGCTCGCTGCCGACGTTACACGCAAAGCATAAACCGGTCTTTTCATCGGATTTAATGAGCATGACATTTACGCCCGCTCCTTTCATCTCTTCTTCGAACATCTGAGCAAGTTCGTCATTGCCTGCAGAACCCGTAAACGCCGTTTCCATGCCAAGCATAGCGGCGATTTTTGCCACATTGGCAGAGCCGCCTCCGGAACTTTTTACCGCTTTTTCAAAATCGATCACAGGCTCGCGGAGAAACTTCTCGGCTTTATTGCGATCTATATGCTGAACAGTTTCTCTAATGCCGTATTTTGAAATGAGAAGATGATCAATATCAACAAACACATCGATAATCGGATTACCGATACATAAAAGTTCAAATTTATTCATACAGAAAATTATACTTTTTTATGGAGCGTTAGTTCAAGCCGTCTGTTAATAAGTTTTTAAACAGATATTACTATAACGCCGCTAATTTGAAAAATAAACTTCGGAGAAATAAGCGGAATTAGAAATTGAATCTATCGGGATAATATCCTTTCCCAGCTCTTTAATATAAACAGTATTAAAATTAAACTCAGGCGATAATTGTTTTAAAATAATAAATAATAATTCGGTGCAGTACAGCTCTGCTGCGTCATCCATATCGAATTTCCAGTCAAAAGGCACGCCTATATATTCCATTGCCGTATTTGATATTTTACCGCCGTCTAAATCATTTATTCTGTAAATGCCGATTGCTCTTGAAATTTTAATAAAATCATCTAACGGCTCGTCTTTTACGAAATCCTTTCCTGGTTTCGTTGTTCCTTCCGCGTGTATAACTGAAACCCTGCCGTCATTAATGCGTATAATTCCCGTGTGCGAAAATCTCTTATCATCGGCGGAATAATCTTTAAATATTTGAGACCATAATCTGTCTCCAAGCCGGCAAATTATATCCCCATCTTTCAATTCATTTAAAAAGGCGTTTTCTTTTGTAATTTCAACAGATTTGCCCCTGGGCATTATTATATAAACAAATATTAATAAAATTAATATTGTAAATATAATAATGCCGGTCAACACAAAATTTTTTCGATTATGTGTTTTGATCATTTATCGATGGCGACCTTCCATTTTCCGTCAATTTTAACGAGTTCATAATCGCTCGTCTCGCCGTTTTTGTATGTTACTTTTACCTCAGCGGTGTCACCGTTAATGGCCTCTTCTGTTTTTTCTATGCCGCCATAAGATGAAATAGTACCCTTTGCTTTTTCACCAAGCAGAACCATCATTTGCGCCGCTTCAGGCGTCATCAATTCGCTTATCGCCTCTGCATCTCCTTTTTCAATAGCGACATGAAGCTTCTTAACTACGTTTGTCGGGCTGCTTCCGCCGCCGCCGCAGCTAACAAGCGCAATTCCTATAATCAACAATAAGCTGATTACCCCGATAAAAGAAAAATGTTTCCTCATTCTAAACCTCCTTTGGTTTTTATATAAATCCTATAATATTTGGTAATTTAATTTTTGTAAATACTGTCATTCCGTATTTATAAATTGATTAATCCGTAAAACTGTATATAATGTTCCCAATGAAAAATGAAGAAGTAAAAAGAATATTATCGGTAGAGGATGTTCTTCACCTGCAAAGCGACAGGAACGCTAAAATAAAAAATATTATGCCTGATATAGATACAAGCCAATTCATCCTCAATCAAAAACCGAAAGCGGAAACAATCCGTCATTTTACGTCCACTGTAACCATTTCAGAAGAACAGAGAAAACAATACAATCTGGGCGATTCCGCGCCGAGCCGCAACGCTAAACTGGCGGAAAAAGCCCGCAACGCTATAAAAGTGGCGGAGCTTCACGCGAAAGAAGAAGCGCTTGAACAGGCAAAAGCCGCCGCGAAAAAAACAGAAGTATCATCCGGGGCAGCAAACGAGCTGGCAAAAAAAATCAAAAGCGGCAATTTTGAATTAGGCTTCGGCGCGCTCACTGAAGGTTCAGAGAACCTAAAAAAAACAATTTAATTTATTTTATTCTATTGCATTTTCAAAAAATTGATAAACCCTTTCATATAATTTTTCTTTCGGATAATACTTAAAATAATGACCGAAGGCGTCATCGCCGTCCAAATAAGCAATTTCCAGATTAGGGTTTGTAATACTTTCCCGGTGAGCGTAAATGGAAACTGTATCAACAGGAATTATATTATCGTCAGAACATAAAACAAGCATTACGGGAATTCCAGCTTTATTAATTCCATCGACAGCGGTTAATTTCGCCGTATCTCCGAATAACTCTTTTTCCATCGCCCAGAATTGCGGAGATATGAGATAATATATACCGCCAACCTCCGCAACGCCCTGACTTTCCATCACTTCCTGCGTACTGTTAAAACCGGCAAAACTTACAACAGCTTTTATATCATGATCATAATTCAACACAGCGCATACCGAGTAGCCGCCCCAGCTAAATCCTGCCAGCGTGACAGGCAAACTGTTCAAAGCGTTCGTGTTTTTTATATAGTTAAGCGCGGCGTCAAGATCGAGAACTCCCTGAGATAATCCGCGCATACTGCTTCCTTCACTGCCGTCTACTCCGGTACTGTTATACGAAAATATCCGCCAGTCTCTGTCAACTAAATACGTGATTATCTTGTCGTATTCATCGGCATAAGAATATAATCCCGGCGAAATTACAATTAAACCTTTATTATTTTCACTGCCGTAAATAAAACCCTGAAGCTTGTTTTCTCCTGAATAAAAACGTATCTCCTCTCTGGGATAACCGGCAACCCATGAATTAAAAGGTCCTTGTCCGTCATACCTGTCAAAAATTCCTGAATATACTTCAATAGCGACAATAGTACAGCCGGCGAAAACAATAAATAAGGAAATTGCAAATATCAACCTAATAAAATAATTATATTTTTTCATTTTACTCCCTATCTGTACGCAAAACCAATATCAAGCATAATATTCAAACCAAAACCGCTGCGTCCGTTATACACAACTCCGGCTGCCGGCGTAAATACAAATCCTTTTTTTGTTACCAATTGATATCCGGCGTTTGCTTTTGCGATAAACGCCGCTTTCGCGTCTTTGAGAATAAATATAGATAAACCAATTTTAGCATCCAAAAAAAGTCCGTTCTTGTCTTTTCCGGCAGGTCCGACAGGAATATATTCCAATCCTGTTAATAAAGAAATTTCTACGCCCGGTAAAGCGCCCCAGCCGAAATTTATATCAATTTCCGCCGGAATGCCAAGATTAGGTAAAATATAATACGGTATCCATGTTATGTATAAACCGGGAAGAGCGTTATGTATGTTTATAAACATATCGGCAGGATTAAATCTGATTATTCCCTTCCATGTCATTGCCTGAGCGGCTTCCTGTTCATGCAATTCATTTTCCTGAACCTGAGCAAAGCAAATATTCAAAACACAAAGTCCGATGAGTAAAACGCAGATTTTTATCTTCATTATAGACACGTAAAAAATAAATCTTATTTAGGTTTAGCCAAAATCCCTTCAAGCTGAGGATTCTTTTTAAGATCATGAACTAATCCTTCGGCTCTGCCCTTGTTCACATAATCCTTGCTTTGGAAAGAATATTTAAAATGAGTATGCGTATCGTAGCTGCCTTTCATTAAAGCAAAGGCATCTTCGGTCATTACAAGCTCTTCGTCGGTTGGTATAACGAAAATCGGAATTTTTGATTCAGGTTTGCTGATAAGGGTTTCGGCGTTTCTTGTGCAGGAAATTTTATTTTTCTGCGGATCGAATACCATGCCGATGCCTTCAAGACCGTTTAAATATTTTTCTCTCATAAACCACGCGAACTCGCCTACTCCGGCTGTAAGAACAAGCGCGTCCACTCTGCCAAGAACCGCCTGATACGCGCCGATGTATTTTTTAACTTGGTGCGCTTCAATATATTGAGCGCGTAACGCCTGCGCGTCTCCGGCGACTGCGGCAGCCTGAATATCGCGCCTGTCGGTGTGTTTACCTGTTAAACCCAAAAGACCGGACTTTTTATTAAGAGCGTTTTCTATTTCCGCAACATTCATGCCTGTTTTGCGCATAATGTAGAAAGGAAGAGAAGGGTCTAAATCGCCTGAGCGTGTTCCCATAACAAGACCTTCAAGCGGAGTCATTCCCATTGACGTGTCAAAAGAAAGCCCGTCTTTAACAGCGTTAATAGACGCGCCGTTTCCGACATGGCAAATAATTACATTTGTTTTAAACGGATCCTGTCCCAAAAGAACAGCGGCGCGTTTTGCGGTGTAAAGGAAACTTGTTCCGTGGAAACCGTATCGGCGCACCTGATATTTTTCGTACCATTCTGTTGGAACGGCATATAAATAATTTTCAGGCGGCATGGTCTGATGCCACGCGGTATCCATGATCGCGCAGTGCGGAACATTGGGAAGCACTTTTTTCGCTGCCTCAATTCCCATGATGTTAGCAGGATTGTGAAGAGGGCTTAAATCCTGCATTGCGGCAAATGCGCTCATTGCAGCGTCGTCCACAATTACAGATTTCGTGAATTTGTCACCTCCATGTACAACACGGTGTCCGACAGCGGTGATAACTGACATATCCTTAAGGACGCCTGTTTCATTGCTTGTAATAGTTTTTATGATGAGCTCTATCGCGTCAGTATGCGTCGGGCAATCCTGATTAAATACTACTTCTTCCCTGCCTTTTGCTTTATGAGTGATGAAAGAACCGCCGATTGTCACTTTTTCCACAATACCGACAGCAAGAACATCTTTGGTTTCCCAGTCATAAACCTGATATTTCGCTGATGAAGATCCGCAATTCAATGTTAAAATAATCATATTTAACCGCCTTTTTATATGTTCTATAGTAATAATAGCACATAAGATGAAAATCCGAAAGGGTTATCTTGTATTTTACTGTTAAAAAATATCACATATATAGTAACTTAACGACACGATAAGGAGTTTATTCGCGCAAAAACCCGTTCCGCTGATTATTCGGCGCTTTGTTAATCCGCAGAATTCTTCCTTTTTAACATTAAATAAAAGTTTCAAGATGTTCTGCTTTTATGCGATTAAGCGGATCATTAAATTGCGTAACAATTTTTGGATCAGGTCTTTTTAAAGTATATGGCGCAGTTGTAATTAATGTATAACCATATTGCTTTGCTATTTTTATAACAGCCTGATAGGGTTTTCCTTTGCTTCGGCAATTACAAATTAATTCATTAATTGTCCCTGATTTCCCAATTTCGCCTACACCTTTCAAACAAATTATAATTTTTTTAAATTCTTTTTGCTGTAAAATTTCTTGTTTGTCTGTTTTATTCATTTATTTTTCCTCCATAATAATCAAGAGCGAAGGAAAATCCTCCACTCCCTCAACTTGCAAATGTATATTTAAAAATCATTAAAAACATGTTATTTTTAAAGTATGGCAACAATTTCAATGTTCTATGGAATATTAATAAGGATGTACTTGGGAAAAAAAGATCATAATCCCCCGCATATCCACGCTCTGTATCAAAATAAAAAAGCCACTTTTGATATTAAAAATGGTGATAAAATAGAGGGAAAGCTGGTTTCCGCATGGATTATTTTACATAGAGATGAACTATTGGCAAACTGGGAATTAGCTCAGAATGGTGAACTTCCATATAATATTGATCCGTTAAAATAGGGAGTAAAAAAATGTATTTATCTGTAAAAAAGGTAAAACCGTTAGCTAATTATAAATTAGAATTAACATTTGAAAATAAAGAAAAAAGAATATTCGATGTAAAACCTTATTTAAACACCGGGTTATTTAAAACATTAAAAGATGAAAATATTTTTAACATGGTAAAAGTTTCCTATGATTCAATAGAATGGCCGAATGGTGTAGATTTAGATCCTGAAGTATTATACGAAAAAGGCAAAATAAAAACAAAAGAAACTTTATAATAAAAACCTCTCACCAAGACGTCAAGCCCGCCAAGAAAGAATTGAACTTAGAAAAATGGATAAGAGAAGAAGTCACACAAAGGCACGGAGGAATTTGAAACAACATTCTGCTTTAATTTCGATTTTAATAGATTGTATACCAATTATAAAAATTAAGATTCAAGTTAAGATTGTTGTATCTATATCCTCTGTGGTTGATCCTCTTCTCTTAATCCGTGTAAATCCGTGTTCTTTGTTTCGTGTTATGTTTACAGATTATTTCTTTGGTAACAACAATCTATTATCTACCTCGACTAAAACTTTTAGTTGTTGTTTTGCCATTTCATTTAGTTTTATAATTCGTTCTTTTTGCGGAACTTTATTGGTTATCAAAATTGAATTGTAGCTTTCCATGTTTGCTAAGACTAACAGTTGATGTATTGTTGCAAAGTCACGGATATTACCTTTTCATCGGGGTTTTTATCCCGCCATTCTTTTGCAGTTTTGCCGAATAAGGCTACATTCAACATATCGGCTTCATCGGCATAAACAAAACTTTTTTGACGATCTGTTAATGTCGGCACAATCAAATTTCCTTTAATTGCGTCAGTGTGTATGTGGTAATTGATTTTTGCCTACTCTCTTTTTGCTGACCATTGTAATTGCGCTTGTTCCTGCTCTTTTAATCTTTGGAATTCTTTGATTACAAATAACTCAAACTCGACCGACAGCCAGCTTGCAAACTAAAAAGCGATATCTTTGTGCGCCCATGTTCCGCCATTCTTTCCTGCCTTTGAAAAAATACCTATTCCGTTTGAATTTTCAACCCATTTTTGCGGTGTCATAGTAAACGTGTTCAAGCTGCATTCTTCCCTAAACCTACCGATTTCGGTAGGTTTAAAATCAGGGTTATACAGGCTTTACCAGGCGGTTAGATAATCAATCGTATTTCTTGTTCGCATCCAATGGCTGATAACAAGAAAAGATTCTTGCGGTTTAATTTTTGCCATGTCAGTAAGGCAAATATAGTCGCTGTCTTTTATTTTTTTATAAGATATTTCAATTCCTTCAACTACAATAGTATTA
>Ga0209755_10007977_pt1 | contig 11413 bp, 9 predicted proteins | sample TergutCo191P1_FD_187301 | JGI IMG/M metagenome (GOLD analysis project Ga0209755, IMG submission 187301) | Cornitermes sp. P1 segment gut microbial communities from Petit-Saut dam, French Guiana - Co191P1 (SPAdes) (version 2) | ecosystem: Host-associated > Arthropoda: Insects > Digestive system >...
GAAAAGACTGGCTCGAAAGAGTCGAACTTATCAAACTTAAAGACGAACTTAGGGTTTTTCAGAGTTCCTTTGCCTCACTTTATAATATCTACCTTAAAAAAAAGTCGATAGACGAGGATCCATATAAACAAGAGACCAAAATCAGCGAGCTTGAAGTTCCCGACTCGACTCCTTTTAACGAAGCCAAGAGAATTGAGCAGCTTTCCATCAGACTGTCAAATTTTGACAGTCAAATCGACTTTTTAGTAAATTTTTACCAGTTAAACATCGATTTTTTAAATCTTGATCGTATTAAGCGGATTGTAGGGCTTGTCCGGTATATCGACTGGCTTGGTCTTATCCCGGATGCTCCAAGCTGTATGACAAAGGCAGTTGCCGAATTGTCCAACAAATCAAAGGTCGGCGTTGATCCGCTTACCCTCAGTATAATCGGGGAGAGTCTTTCTAAGCTGTCAAAAACAACAACCGGCGCAATGAATACGTTAAAAGAGCTTAATATCTTCTATAGAGAGACATATAAACTTACTGTTCGCAAAACTATTTCGGGTTCTATGGCTTCAAATGAGGCAACACCCGAAAATATCAAGAAAAAAATGCCTGCGGCGATGCCCGGTTCACCTTTTTACAGGGAATTGATTGAAGAAATCATTAAAGAAGATTACTCGGCAGGCGGCGGGGAGATTCGTGACAATATTTTAAACTCTTTGATTGTTAAGGAAGAAAAGCCGAAGGCGGCAAAACAGACAATTAATTACAAGCAAATCCTTCTTGACGGCATTCAGGTGATAGGCGGCGCATCGTCTTCACTTACCGAGATTAGCGCCAAGCTTTACGATAATCAGACAATACTGGAAAGCCGAAAGAAAGGCCTTTTTGAAGCGATCAAAGAGTTGATCAGGCAGATAACCAACGCCGAGCCGGAAGTTGTTTTCTATACTATCGAGACAATGGATCAGACTAAAGGGATTCCGATTAAAGATAAAATTAATTTCCATCAATTTATGGAAGATTTAGAGAAAAAGACCAGAATCTTGTCCAGTTTTTGCAAAGGTAATGCCTATCAGAAACTTACAACGATGACAGAAGAGCAAATAATCGGTTATTTGGACAGAAATATCAAGGAAGTGACGAATTTCCACAAGACGCTCGGCGCGCTTGATGAGTTTTTTAAGACCAATGTCCAGCCGACAGAGCGGGAGAAAATTAAGGGAATAAAGCCGGAATTATCGGCTTTGAAGAATACATTTGTAAAAGCCAACCAGATGCTCTATGAATACAACGCCCAGAAGGAATCCGAGGAGCAGATGAAGCGCCTGGGGGTCAATCCAATGCAGATTCAAGATGCCGCTCCGGCAGCACCTCCGGCGCCACCTCAGGAAAAATAACCGTTTTTTTGGTAGAATTATATGCCGATAATAGAACAAACGGGATATAAATTTGCCTACTTATTTAAAGCCAATTTTGGCGCTGGTAATATCGATTCTCATTTTTGCAGGTTTTACCTACCTGGTTAATGAAGATCTGCAGGACTTTGTTCAAACACGCTTTTATAATCCCTCTGTTGTAAATTCCTACATTAAAGAGAATGCGATAGACGCAGAACTTGTTCATAATCACATTGTCGATCTTCAAGGCCGATTTTTGGCGGTTCTGTCGGAACCAGCGATCCGCAGCAGTTTCCTTTATAATCAAAGTTCACAGGACATTTTTGAACGTTCCCGCATTTTTGGGATTCTGCTCGAATCGATATCGGGGCTTCAGTCCGTGCAGTTTGTTGACAGTAATGGAATAAGAATTCATTATTCAACTTCTGCGCGCGATATTTTTAATCAAAGTCGCGATTCGACTTCATTTAGAAATTATAATGAAGACCCTCTTGCTCTGCCTTACGAAATAGTCGGCGTTCAGGACGGCGAAAACTTTAAATATATAATGGACGAACAAGGCGAAAGAATCATTTTTTCATTCCCATTTAATGATTCGATGGATGTTTACCGAGGAACAGCTCTTTTTTCAGTTTCGATACGAACGTTAGCTGAAAGATTAATTGCAGAAGGACGCTTGAATGTAAGCGATGCAGTTTCTGTAGTGCATGCTCCGCCCGGAATTCTTTTGGGAAGTCCAGAGATTGCAAAATCCGGCATTCTGGAAAAAATATCCAAAGTCTGGAACGAAGGAATGCAGGGACGCGTTGTCCTTGATTCTTCCGATTCAGGCATGATTTATTCGTTAATTTCCTTTAAAACGAATCATGGAATTTTCTTTGGCAGACTGATCGACGATTATTTATTTTCCATTTCCGAACCGATGAAGTTGATTCTTCAGTTGTCGATTTTTTTGACATTCTTTTTAACATTGTACTTCCTGTTTAATTTAAAGCCAAATCCGATAACGGTTGTAAGAAACCGCATCAAGCGTTTGCAGGATAATTTATTCCAGCAGTTATATGTAAACAAATCGAGTCAGGACAGGGTTAAATGGATTTTAGAGCTTGAGCAGCGACGCGAAGAAATACGCAAAGAATTAAAACTAAACATGAAACTAAGCGCGCGTACCAGCGCGGCAATTGACAGCATCATCGATAAGTCATGGAACGAGCTTCTTGCCGTATTGAAATCCAGCGGTGACAGCGTAACAATTAATAAAGACGGCAAAGCAACGTCAACGCATGAGCCTGCAAAAGCCGCAGAACTTGAAGAAGTGGAAGAAGTTGAGGCTCTTGAAGATGTGGAAGAAGCCGAAGTTCTTGATGAAATTGAAGATGCGGAAGAAGCCGAAGCTCTTGATGAAGTTGAAGAAATAGATGAGATTGAAGAAATAGACGAAATAGATGAAGTTGAAGAAGTAGAAGATCTTGAAGATATTAACGAAGTTGAAGAAATCGAAGAAATTGAAGAGATCGAAGAACTTGATGAAATAGAAGAAGCGGAAAAAGTTCCTGTTAAAGCAAGTAAAACCAAAGGCAAAGGTTTGTTGGACCGCGCAAGCGATAAATCTAAAAAACCAGCTGCGAAATCGGCATCATCTCCTTTTAAAGGTAAAGGGCTTCTCGCGGCTGCAAGCGGCAAACCGCCAGTGCGTAAAGGGCTGCTTGCGCTTGCAAGTGAAATTGAATTCAGCCGCGAATACCCTGTCCTTGACATGGAAACGCAGGATCTTCTTACTGACGTAAATATTGTATCGCCGTTCCTGTCGATGTTCTCTGATTTAGACGAAACAGCAGAAGAAAAATGAAAACATTATGAATAAATCGGAAAAAGAATTTTTTAAAGGCGTTATTTCAGTATTTCTAGGAATAATTATAACTGTTTTTTCATTTTATCTTTTCTTTTTTGTATTAATCTTAACCGATCTGGTAATAATGTCTTTTTTAGTATTTATTTCTTATTGTGCAACAATCATTTTCCTTATTTTATGGAATAATGAAGATTCAAAAAAAGTTTATTTATTATTATGTGTGCCTTTGATATGTATTTTAACAGGAACAGCTATTTTCAATTATAGTGTTTATGTTAATAAAATTTCTACAATTGCAGAAAACAAGATTTATTATGTAGATGGTAAAATATATATTGATCATAATAAATTAAAATTGACAGGCTTGGATGAAGATGAAAATTCAACTTTAATAATAAATAATAATATGCCGGTTTTGGACGGCGCCACCGCATTATATCCTTTATACGCAGCTTTTGTTCAAACTGTCTATCCTTACGAAGAATATTTTAAATATTTCGGGGATTTTTTATTTAACAACGGGACTCCGACAGCATATGAAAATCTTTTTAAAGGCGAAGCAGATATTATTTTTTGTGCAGGTCCGTCCGCGCAGCAATTGGAAATGTTTAACGATAATAATATGGAAGTAAAAATGATTCTCATCGGCAGAGAAGCATTCGTATTTTTTGTTAACAAGGAAAATATTGTAGATAATTTAACTGTAGAAGAAATACAAGGTATATACTCAGGTAATATAAAAAATTGGAAAAAATTGGGAGGAAATAACCAAAGAATAAGACCGTTTCAAAGACCTGATAACTCGGGAAGCCAGACAATGTTGATCAGAATAATGAGAAATGTTCCTTTAATGAAACCCAAAAGAGAAAATGTTTCTGAAGATATGAGAGGCATAATTAATCAAGTAGCTGTTTACAGAAATTTTTCTAATGCAATAGGTTATTCATTTTTACAATATTCTACAAAACTTGAAGGAAACGATAACATTAAAATATTATCTGTTAACGGTATTTATCCTTCCGGCGAATCTATCCAAGACGACAGCTATCCTTTCTCTGCATCTTTTTATGCAATATATATAGAAAAAGAAGATAAAAACGAAAATATTGAACCTTTTATAAACTGGATATTATCGAGTCAGGGACAGTTATTAGTTTCAAAAACAGGATATATACCTGTGTCCGGTTTGTAGCATTATTATCATCAATTATTTCATTAAGTAAATAGCTGATTGTTCACGGATTTATGCGAAGGAATCAAGAAGAAACTTAACGACAAGTTTGGTTTTGTTCGTGGTGTTTTGGAAAAACAGAAATGCTCAAATAGGATGCATAATGCTATAATAATCTATTTTTTGCTAAATCACAATATTGAGTATCAATCTCTATACCTATAAAGGATCTGTTTTTTAAAAATCTGCAAGCAACTCCTGTTGTGCCGCTTCCACAAAATGGATCTAGTACAATATCATTTTCCTTTGTTGATGCAAGCACAATTCGTTTAAGAAGATCTAATGGTTTTTGAGTCGGATGTTTTCCATATTCCTTTTCTTCATTTTTTGGAGATGTTATTGACCATACAGATCTCATTTGTGTATTTTCTTTTTTTAACTTATCTTCAGGAAATATTCCATTTTTCATCTCATCATAATTAAATGTATGTTTTGCATTTTTTTCTTTGCGAGCCCAGATAATAGTTTCATGTGATGCGGTAAAAAAACGACAGCTTAAATTAGGAGAAGCATTTGGCTTGAACCATATAATATCATTTAAAATATGAAAATTATTCTTTTGTAAAATAAAACCACATTGATAAATACTGTGATATGTCCCAGAAATCCAGATTGTACCTTCAGGTTTTAAAACACGGCGGCAAGCTGAAATCCATTCATTATGAAAAATAGTATCTTCATCAAAACCTTTACTTTTGTCCCATTTTCCCTTGTTGACATTTACCATTTTTCCATTCTGACATGTAAACCCGTTATTTGATAACATATACGGCGGATCTGCAAAAATCATATCTATAGAATTTTCAGGAATAGAAGTTAATATTTCAAGACAATCTCCGTTGAATATAACAACGTCTCTTGATTTAAAATAAGGCGTATTAATTTTTATTCCACACCAATTTTCCGCTGCCATTTGAAAAACTAACCTTATCAAATTCAATACTTGTTAAAATTGTATTTATCTGGAATACCTGTTATGGTAACAACGCCATTAGCACTATTATCACAAGAAACAAATGAATATGTTATTAATATTAATGTTATAACAGATATTCTATAAATAATTTTCGCCATATTGAACTCCTTTGTGTATTATACTCGCCGATATTTATTTACAACTCATACGAATCTTTTTTCAAAATATCATAATTTGATATTTTTGTCAATATATTTCTGAATCTCGAGGCGGTGCGAAGTCATCTCCGCTGTGTCAATCGTTTGTTATGTGTTGTTGCGTCGCATCATATTTTATTATTTATATCAGAAAATAAAATTGCAATATAAATATTTTAACTAGTTTTATCTATATAGAAGATTATTTAATTATTTTCAAGCATTTTTAAATATATTTCATACAGGTATATAAATATTTTATCTATTAATATTAGAATAGAAAATCGTACAAAATAGTTTTCATATACATAATCTTTGTTAACTAATGTGTTAAGTGTTGGTAAATTTTGTTGATAAGATTGTGTATTGTGCGCACATCTATTTCGATGGTTGTATAACAGATCGTATTTTAAACTGCTTTCAAGAAAAATATTTCCTTTGGCAAAATGGGTTATTTTAATAAAATTCTTATGATGTTTTATAAACCAATTGAAATTTTGTTCTGCCCAAATAGATAAATTAGTATTCCCCAATGCTTTTATTTTGCTAAAAGTTTCATTTAGTATGCTCCTTTTCTCGTTATCACCTAGTATCTCTCCTCCTACTTTAGAAACTAATCGCTTATATATGCTACTTTTTGCTTGAAAAGAAGAACATTCACCTAAATCCTCTTTATTTGCTAATAACACTCTTCTATATTCATAATCATTAGTTGCTAATTCCCAGCAAATGCACTTCATTTTTTGTTCTTGAAAGCCAGTCATTTTCAAGAATAATGATTGCATTATGTAATCACATAGAGGATAAGTTTCGATTCCGCTACCTATTCCTGCACTTGCAGACACAGCTTCTTCTAAAATATCAGTAATCGGTTTTAATATAAAGTCGTTATGATTTTTCATATCATGTACCTTCCGTATATTTCAAGTGATAATGCAAGGCGATACCTTAAATATTTCAATAGACTCGGAGTTTTTGCATGAGAAGGATTGGCTTTAAGCTCTTCTATTTTAGAATCCAATTCATTTTTAAGGCTATCTTTTTTTGCAATATCTATTCTTTTCTTGTTAAAAACCACCTCATAAACTAGTCCTAATAAATACATATCAGCATCTATTATGGAAGGGAGCGTTTTTATTTTCAATAAATCAATGTTTTCTTTTAAAATATCAATAGTCTCTTGATATTTATTATCAATGAATACATCTGAGATTTTCTTAAACATAGAAGAGCTATCTTTTCCTACAGTTGAGTAAATGAATATTTCATAGTATTCTTCCATGCTTCTGCCATAATTTTTTGCAACATTATCTGTTCTATTATCCTTACAATACTGAAACAACAAAGATAAATACCTAACAAAATCTAATTTTCTATTATTCAATCTAATTTCTTTACAAAGATCAGGCTCAAAAAGTTTAGCTAAGCTATTATCCAAAAAATAGAAAGATCTTCTGCTTTCTTCTGGCAGCAATCCTCTACGTTGAATATTAATATTTCTAAAAACAGATGAGTAATATTCTTGTTGTTTATTTTTATCTTGTATACTTGGAACTAAGTAAGAAAACCCCAAAAATCTGCTATCAAGAATACTATCAATATTAAAGGAGATGTCTTTGTAGTCGTTTCTTAGTTCTTGCTGAATAGCTGAAAGAATCTCTTGTTTATTTTTACCCTTTTTTGTTAAAAATTGAAATGTCCACTCAAATATATTATCCTGTTCTATATCATCTTGTTCTTCTTCATCGTCATTATCGCTAGCTAATTTTTCAAGTTCTTTTTTATATGCTTTTTGATCAGGATATAACCCAATATAAGCCAATAAAATACTAGTTAATCGTTGTTGTCCATCAATGATTAGATTTTTATTAGTACCATCTACTTTAAATGCCCCAATAGTGACAGGAGGAACAAATTTCTTCTCCTTGAGATTGTCTATTAATATCTTAACATCTTTCTCACTCCAAACAAAATAACGCTGATAATCGGGAAGTGATACATTACCGCTCAGCAATAAATCAATCCAATGTTTAAGAGAATATTCTCCATAGTACACTTTGTTTTCCATAAGTAATATAAGACTACTACAAAATCTGGATACTTACAAGCCCCTCATAACAGATAGCGAAGGCAACAACAATTTTTTTTATCATTTAATGAAGCAATCTCTTTTTTGAAAATTAATATTAATATATTTAGAAATAAATAATTAACGTGCCCAATTTATTACTTGTAAATTTGTTATATTCTTAAAATGACTTATATTGTCTGTAACAAGTGTATAATTATAAGGAAAAGAATGTGAATAACAGGTTCGTGAACGCGAACTTGTGAGCGTATTCGTGAGGTTGGTGGTAAAGGTCTTGGGTCTTCTTTCTTCGTGAAAATCCGTGAAAATTCGCGGACAATTAAATAAATTTTTCATTTTTTTCAATATCGAGCTTCAAGTACAAAAAAGATCGTATATGAGAAACAGGGTATTGTATTACAGCGCACGCCTTATAGGAGATCAAATAAAGTGGGGAGATAAATACAGAAAGCTGCATCATGTCATCAGTATTGTAATTTGCGACCATGTTTTATTGGCGGAGGAAAACGATTACCTGAACGTATACGATCTAAGGAATGATAAAAATCGAAGCTTTACAGATCTGCTGAAAGTAGTTATCATTGAATTACCAAAGTTACCTGAAGAAGAAGACAGCGCGATCTGGCTTTGGCTAAGATTCTTGAAATGCACAAAGAAGGAGGAATATGAAATGCTTGCAAAGAAATACCCGCAATTAAAGAAACCGATAAAATGCACAAAAAGAATGGGTTTATTGGAATCAATAAGGGACTATCAATTTCATAGAAACCTCGCCAGAGAAGACGAAATTTGTCTGCACTTGCAATGGAAAGAAGACGGCATAGCTGAAGGCAAAGAGATTGGCATTGCTCAAGGTATAACTCAAGGTATAGCTCAAGGCATAACAGAAGAAAAACTCACCATCGCCCGTAACTTGCTTATAGAGGGTTCCACGCCTGAGTTTATACAAAAAATCACCGAGCTTTCCCTGGATGAAATCGCAGGGCTTTAATAAGAAAAGAGATTAACCACGAATAAACTCACAAGTTCACAATATTCCGTTCGGTCTTGTTGGTGTGGTTGGTGGTAAAAAAAATCCCTTCGTGAAAATCCGTGTAAATCCGTGGACCCGCTTTTTCCAGTTGGTGATGGTTTTGCAGTTAACGTCAAGGACGGCGGTTTACTATATAAAATATTATTAAAATTTTAATTCCATATTATCTTTTGATAAATATTTTAGGAATAAATTCTCCAATGATCCAATATTTTTTATATTATCATTTTCTATAACCTCTCCTTCATTTAATAAAACACAATGATCTACAAAATTTTCTAAAAACTCAATTACATGACTTGAAAATAGTATTGTTTTATTTTTGCTTTTATAATGATTAAGTAAATTTTTAATTTTCATATTTGAAACAATGTCTAATCCGTTATTTGGCTCATCCCAAACAATAGTATCAATTTCTCCAATAAGACTGATAATCATTTGAACTTTCTTTTTCATTCCCGTAGAACATTCTTTGAATTTTTTATGTAAATAACTATCAATTTCAAAATAACGTATTAATTCATTAGTTTCATTCAGTAATTTATTTTTTCCGGTTTTCAGGATTGTCGCCAATTCTATATTCTCCATACAAGTTAGATTTGGATATAAATAATCTTCATTTGGAAGGAAAGCGATTTTTCTGCGGTATGGTAAAAAATCCTTTTCATTTGTTGTTTTTATATTATTATGTGATATAAATCCCGATGTAGGTATATAAAGACCATCAATACAATTAAATAAGGTTGTTTTTCCTGCTCCATTATAACCTATTATGCCATAAATTACCCCCTGTTCAAAATTCAAATTAATATTTTTTATTCCTGTATTTGAATTGAATATTTTTGACAAATTCTCACATAATATCATAATATAGACCACTCCCTATATTCATATTTTGCCTTTAATAATGTAATTATTAGCGGAACAATTAAAACAGGTAAAAAATACAATGGTAACGTACTGACCCATATTGTTAAAATGATAAAAATTGTTACTAAAAATATTTTTATTAACATATTCGTAATTGTTAATGAAATATTGACAATTGTAAATAATATTATGAATAAACAATATAAATATTTTAATGTTAGTGTTATACTTATTAAGCAGCCAAAAATTATATATAGTAATATTAACCAGCCAAAAAACCCAATTATTACAAAAAATGTTCTTTTAAAATGATATGCAAAATTATTAATTGAAATAATTGCATGAAATTTCCAATTAATATGAGGTATTGAACCTATAATACTTGTAAATCCGATAGAAAATATAAGAGTGAGTATAATGAAAAAATTAGAATTTGCTTTTAATTCAAGAATAGTATTTGTATCTTTTATAATATTGATTGTAAATATAATGAAAAATACAAAGCTTAATACAAATGATATTATAAAATCAGATGATAAATAATCATTTAATACGCTTTTTATTATTGGATTAATTTTTATTCTCTTAATAATTGAATATGCATTTTTATTATTTTGATATTTATACTTTATATACATTAATACAAATGATAAAATTATAGATAGTATCGTTATTCCAAGCAGTATAAAAATATGAATAATACTATACGGATATTTTATTATGGAATAATACGCTATCGAATTAAATAATATTAGAAATATATTATTTATTAATGCCTTATTAAAAAAGAAACGTATGCATATAACTTTATTTTGAATTAAACTTTTTGAATATTTAATTAAATGCGGTATTAAATAGTAATTTTTTAAAGAATAAATTAATGATAAAAATATTATTAATGAAATAATAATATATATTTGTTTTATATCCATTATTATGGAAATATAACCATTTATAAATGCGTATATAAAAGAACCTATCGATATTAATGCACAAATAGTGATTAAAAAGTAAGGTTTAGATAAATCTAATATTCTTTTAAGTGCAATTTTTAACCAAAATAATAACAATATCAATTTACTGATTAGCGCATTAAAGGACGTGGATTAACAGTAACCCCGTTTTTATAAACAGTAAAGTGTAAATGCGGACCTGTGCTTTGACCTGTGTTGCCGACATCGCCGATACGCGCGCCTGCTGCAACGGATGCGCCGGTTCTTACACGAATTACGCTTAAGTGTCCGTAAAGTGTGCGATAGCCTGCATTATGATTAATGATTACATAATTTCCTAAAATGCGATCGTAGCCGACTGCGCTTACACGGCCTGCCATTGCGGCTCTTATAGGAGTGCCGTGGCTGCCCCTGATATCAATGCCATTGTGGAAATGGCGAAGGCTTCTGTTAAATGGGTTTCGTCTCCATCCATAGAATGAAGTAATCGCGCCGTTAACAGGCCATAGGAATAAGTCGCCGTTGATTTCCTGTAAACTTGCCCAATCGAGCTTTGCTCCGGGGATGAAAAGCTCAGTGCCGGTGGTGATTCTGTCGGAAAAAAGCTCGTTTACCACTTGAATGGTCTCGCTCTCAACCTTATATCTTTCTGCAAGAGAGCTTAAAGTCTCGCCGTTTTTTACATTATGAAAAATGCCGTCCTGATTCGGGATTTTAAGCACTCTTCCAACCTGAAGGAGTCTTGTATTTGTTACCCTGTTTACAGAGATAATCGTATCCTGATTTAAACCAAAACTGACGGCGAGGTTGCTGATATTGTCGCCTCTTTGAATAGTGTGCGTATCGTAGAGTAAAATACGGGTAATATTTACAGTTTCCAGCTCTGT
>Ga0209755_10007978_pt1 | contig 11413 bp, 5 predicted proteins | sample TergutCo191P1_FD_187301 | JGI IMG/M metagenome (GOLD analysis project Ga0209755, IMG submission 187301) | Cornitermes sp. P1 segment gut microbial communities from Petit-Saut dam, French Guiana - Co191P1 (SPAdes) (version 2) | ecosystem: Host-associated > Arthropoda: Insects > Digestive system >...
CTAATATATATATATATATGAGCAGGCGTTCAATTTTTTGTAGGGGTAAGTACGACTAGTGAAGCAGGCAACACAACTAATGTTTTATAAAAACACTTAGCTGTTTTTATGTAAACTTCAATGCCAACCTTTCACTCATTCTTGCCTGATAATGATCCTTGGGGGTTGAACCAAACAGCAATTTTAGAACCAACAAATACTATTTTATAATAAATTAGTTGAGTTGGCTGCTTCACTCTTTGACCTCACTTGACGAAACACATCGCCATGTCTTCTACTAAGCTTGCAGGGTTATTGCTCGACCATATATTAGTAGACACTACAGACAAAACATCGTACCCAGAAGGTCTACACATGGGAAATCGCTCGAGTCTCCATGCACGAATGCGCTCTATAAATAGTAGTATTCGGGATGATGGGAGACCTTTTAATAAGACGGTAGGAAACCAGACGTCGAAGTTCGTAATTTGTTCGTTTAGAGTCGTAGAACAGTGTCGTTCAGAGATCTACCCATGTAAGTTGTTGTTAACTGATATATACTACGAGCCTCCCTTTTTATTTTCTCCCTAAACAACTCACCAAGTTCGATTCATTCATGGCTTCGCCGTAACTTTGTTGATTAAACACCTGCATGCATTTGCTTATCGAAACTTACGACGAGATGACAACATACAAACAACTGCGATTCCCGGCGGGAAACAAAACTTCTTCTGTTCGCCGAAGCGTCCAGACAGGCTCGGGAACTCAATTGATATGGGAGGCGCTTACCGTAGGAATACAGTGGCCGAAGCGTTAAGCTGACCTCTCACATATAGTACCGCCCTTACGAATACGTGCAGCTATACCTCCATTCCCCCCATGCCTCAACGGTGTGCACGTAGCCAATTTCACTGTTGTACTACTACTACTACTACTACTACTACCACCACCGCTACTACTAAAAGATCTGAGAGAGCGCCATGTCAGTACAGTAACTGCCTACGGGATGGGCGGATGGGAATCAGTTCGAAGCTGAGGCAGATGTGACTCTTGGTAGGATCCGAAAATAATACGAGACAACGGACAAAGAAGTCTTATTTCGAACTGTCAAATCTGAAACACCGCCTGGCGAAGTTTGAAGAATGATTCCGACAGAAGCTAAGGCAATATTTACCTCTTCATACCTACAGTAATGAATATGGAACATCAACAACATCGACAAATGCACTGGGGTTGCAAAACGATGTTGTGGGGTAACAAAATATTTACCCGAAACCACATTATGCAATTGCGACTCCTGACATCGAACCTCACTGAGCTGTCCACAGATCAGCTTCCTACGCGAGAACTGTCCGCCAGTCAACACACCATTAGCAGGAAAGTCATTCGGCCAGTCGGAACACGCTCATCTCTGAAACCACTACTAACTCACTGCACGCACACCGTCACCACAGGCTGTTATACTCCCACACAATGCTGGTGCATTATGAATAAGACTGTAAAATTCCACACACAAAGACACAGATGACAAAAAAAAAATGTATTGCGTTAGTGTGTCGGTAACAAGTCGGCGCACAGACGTTCTGAGGGAAACAAATACGCAAGGTCGACAAAGAGCCTCTCGAGAGCAGCTAAAAATTCCGTAGATACCATTTTTATATTAATTACAAACATGCCAACGATGCAAAACAAAGGATACAGACGTATCAGGCAAATTTAAATAACTCTGAATCTAGTCTTACCGCGGTAAACCTGCATAGCAAGAGATCGTTCAGTTGTACAGCTATTATTCAAGCCTATCGTTCCTACCAGTGTCACAGATGGGTATGCCCCTTTCTCACCATAACTTTAGTTCCTATCTGTTTCAAGCACACCCTGCCTGCGTCTGTACAGTTACTTCAAAACCAACAGCACGCCATAGACGTAAAGAAAGACTCACTCTCAAATAGGGCGACCAGACTTCTTCAGTGAAATAAGAAACTACACACAACTAACTTCCAACATTTTGCTGACATAACATAAACGATTGGATGCAAAATTATTTAAGTTCTATGTCGTCTAACAGCTTTCCATTCTTATAATGAGTCAACCACGACGTTACTGACCGGCAATCTAAGTGGAAATGCTCGCAAACACACAACTTTTCCCAAAGTTTTTAAAGACTGATTACTGAAGGTCTTAATTATGTAAGAATGAAAAGTACACAAAGAGCACATCTTATAAATTTAATTAAATGAAGCTTGCACATCAAATGACGCTGGCCTTAAAAAGAGGCCATGTCAGGGAAAAGGAGCAAGTCTGATCACCATACTTCCAAACCGACTATCGTAAATAAATTGCAGAATTACAAAGCAGCGACAGAAATTGGGATGTCGGGTTTCGTCCACGGTCACTCACAGGCCTCAAAATCATACCCCTTTTTTTGTCCACGGCTGTTATTCATGTGTGCATCCCCGTCAATAACAACAACAGGTATGCGGCTGCAAAATCAAATTTGGTAAACTTGAATAAAGAAATTTGTTTTCACCCCTTAAATCGTGTTGTGCGACGCTGTACATTAAATGTACATGATTCGTGTGCAGTCGCTATGCAGATCGGTGTAGTACAAATGCCAAACACAGTTGCTACACAAGTAACGAACATTCAGATGAAAATTTCGGAATGTGAGGGATCTATACGGGAAACCAGTTTAAGAATAAGGTGAAAAGCTTTCCAGCAGCAGCCCCTATTTTAGACAGTAACAGAACATACAGAAAACGCACTAACTGACGAAAAACTGAATAGAACTGGAGCCAGACTGCAGACATCTCCAACAAAACCTTGGACATGACTTGCACTACAAGCGGGCTATGTCTACGTCTTTGCCACGCCATGAAGCAAAACAAAACCCCTGCATTAGTATCCGTATAAGACCGTGGTTGACAAAATCCACGACGCAGATACTTTGTAACGGGCCATCGTCTGTGAGTACCAGGATGCTGGAGGAACGGAAGCCACGCTGTTCAGCAACGAAATCTGTTTTCATGTCAGTGGATACATAAACGCGTAGAACAGGTAACAGTTTGCATACAACCCCACGTTAAGCTACGGAGTGTCATCACATGATTTAGGGTCGCATGCCATGTGATGTGTGCAACAATTACTATTGTGCCCACAATGTTTCTGAGAACTTAAATTCACGCCGACACGTTAACACACATTCTGACACCATTTTTGAAGACCTGTACTATCACAGGACATAAGGCGTGTGTTTCAGCAACAACCCACAAGGCAAACCATTCCCAGCACCTTCCTGAATATGGTGAATTAAAACCTAGCATTACATCCAATGCAGCGAACCCCACTCACGGCAAAACGGAAGAGCGGTAACCGCTAGGCTGCCTGCCTTCACGTGACAAAATCACAGTGCAGAGTGATTCCTGGGGCCAAAGGCCCGTATTATTTGATTTTCAGGAGTGCAATATAAGGTAATCCAACAAGATAATTACGACATTAAACACAAGATTACAAATTTTAGGCTCTTGTGACCGTGGTTAATCTCTCTACCTTACAAAATTACAGTTCATCCGCTAATCACCCTTTGTAAGTAACTGGCAACTTGAAAATACCGTCCTCTGCGACACGACGCCGTGTAGTGCGACAGATGAGCGCATGTCGTACAGATTACATGACGTCACATCCCAGAAGATAGCAATCTTCACAGTCGCCGGCGTGAGAACATATCTCGACAGGTGACTTAACGACAAGACAAGGAGGTACACGATAACTTCGCTTGGCCAAAAGGTGTCCAGTATTTGTCATAACGTCTCCCATTAAAGCAATGTTTTTTTTCAGTGGGTGTGTCGTAACCAGTCTACATATGCCATGGCAGCTGAAATTAGTTTCTACACCCCAACAGCTGTCGTCAAATGTAGTAACAGCGATTGTATCTTGTTCAGCCCCGTTTAACTGCCTCAACAGCAGGCACATATTTTTTTTAAAGTCCCTATGGTTCTGAGTATTTGCTGAGTATTTCACTTTCCTAGAATAGCGGTTTTAATTGATTATGTGTCACCCTCCTTAGTTATTACACTATTCTAGAAGTTGTTTACTGCTAAATTTGTAAAACTGCAATATATCGCTCACGAAACAGCAATCTGTCGTAACCCACCGATACACAATTTTATAGGAGACAGAAAAAAAATGACCGCTCCTCAACAAACCAACACTTAGGCATGTTACCTTTTTAAGTAAATATAAGGACAAGTAATTATACTGTGGACAAAACATTTTGACATAAGGTGTGTTTGTAACCCAACTGTCTAGCAATTCGGAAATCTGAGTATGACGAATTGTGTAAGTTACGACAAATTGCTGTTACATCAGCGATATAATACACATAAATACAAGTAAACGCAAGAAGACGTATGAAAAATATCAACATACGTTACGCAAACATGCACGTACACAGACTAAAAACTTTACAAGGTTTATATAATGTGATGTACCGTAAGAATTGCACTATATTTGTACGCCATCACTTGACAAACAATGTATTAAAGTTACAACGTAACAGATGAGATGTTCACAGCGACTTCCTGCCGGCTTGGAATTGTCCTCGAGTAGTAGCGTCTTTAACGACGGACATTAATCACTGACATCATACAGAAATCCGGAAAAGAAAATAAAAAATCTGTTCATTAGTGAAGATCATTTAACACAAAAATGACATACCTGACATTTTAAACAACCAGACAACGTGTTTACTTGATTTATCAATTTCTGGTTATTTTATTCTTCAAATGGCGCAAGAGTGTACGATTTTGAGCCTAAATACGATGTCAAGTAGCAACGTAATAACGAGAACAATATAACTACTGACATGTTTGTAACATTGCATTTAAAAAAACGAAAGTACTATCCTAAATGAGCTGAAGGCAGTAACGAACGTTATAATAACCAATATGAGCAATGGACGCATTTCCGACACAGAAAATAAACTGTACCTCCATACATAGCAGCCATGCTGCACCACTTTTCAAATTTGTATTCTTGTGCCCCACTTTACTTTTCTACAGCACAAACGCCAAGGACTTTATCCTCTGTCGGATGCAGTCCACGACCAAGTGGGCCGAGTGCACAACACTGCATTAAGGTGACGACACACTGTTTCGCCCAGCATCGAATTCCTTGATGTGCACTTCAGGTCTGCGAAAAAACATGGCCTCAAAATACGACAGGCACATGTGAATACAGTGGACATGGGGTCGTGAACAGCCGACATCCCTCTAGTTTTGGAGGCTAAAGGAGGGCTATCAATTCCCCACCGTAAAAGACACCTCTTTACGAAATGATTCACAGGGCCCGAAGGGTAATATTTCAGGGTTCCATAGAAGGCGAGGAAGTACTTGACTCGCACAGTATTGGCCTCTCAAGACGGACTTTGCTTCGAGTCTGCAAAATGGAACATGCGCAGACTGTCGAATAAAGTATTACATGGTACAGACGTTTGTTACGCCCCTTAACTAACATACTGCGGCTCCCAGTAATTAGGCCTAAATTTGAACAATGGGAAGGCCTGAAATGACACAAGTTAAAGGCAAGAAAAAAGCGAAGTCAACCTATAACTTCACGCAATGAACAAATATGCTAATACAAAGAATACGGAACTCACCAGAACCTGAGCTGTCGTTGGCTTGGCTCGACATGTTAGATCTTCATTCATCCGATGAAGTCACATCGGGGCTACAGCGACCTTCAACCTGTAGCGCCTTAAAAACAGAGAGACGTATTATAAGATATAAACTTCCTTAACTACAGACTTTAAAATGATCATATCAGAGTAAATAAATATAACAAAAAATATTAATTCTTTTATACGAGTTCTGACATGTGGAACGTACTGCCTCCATCTATCAGGGCCATTCCAACCCTAAAGATGGAGGCCGCGCGTTCATCCGAAGCCTTGGCACGTGTCTACAACACTACGGCGTCCCACACCAGAAGATACTGTTCACAGTTACCGCCCTGAGAGACTCAAATATCGAAAGATCTAAACAATATAGTATCATGTCACGTTATAATCAACTATGAATTTTTGCCCTCTTACGAGGGGGTACCAATAAGTCCTTAGCCCGACATACTTCTCGACTTTTTAGAACAGAATCGATGGTGTAGTTCGAGAGAGGGGTCTGTTCATGTGCCGAATTGCAAGTCTTTTCTTGTTACAGAAGTTGAAAGGAAGCATGTCAGGCGACGCGTGCGATTACAACAACATGGAGACGCGAGCTGTCACCAGTTTTTATTTTTCCTGCACGGTTAGGCGCCGAAGGAAATTCACGCCTTTCTGGAAGAAACATAACGGGAACATGCACCATCGTATGCTACCGTGAAAAACTGGGTGGCCCAGTTTAAACGTGGTGATTTTTCCACCTGTGATGAGCCTCGTCCTTGACGACCCAAAACAGTGACCACCCCAGAGATTATTGATCAAATTCACGAGCTAATCTTCGAAGATCGCTGGATTTCGGCTAAATCAATAGCTGAGCAACAGGGCATCTCATGTGAGCAGGTTGGGTCCATCATTCATGAAGATCTGGACTTGCGGAAGCTATCCGCCAAGTGGGTCCGGAAATGCCTGAATGCGGATCAAAAACGTCAACGGTGCTAGTCGTCTGAGAAAATATTGGAATTTTTTCGGCGCGATCAAAATGATTTCCATTCGCGATTGGTGGCCCTGGACGAACCCTCGTTATGTCACTATGATCCGGAGACAAAGCAACAATCCATGGAGTGGCGGCATAGCGGCTCACCCCGCCCCCAAAAAATGCCGAGTGCAAAAATCCGCTGCAAAAGATCTCGCCTCGATTTTTTGGGATCAAGACGTCATCCTCCTCATTTATTATCTTCCAAACGGCCAATTTATCAACGTTGAGTATTACTCATCTCTGCTGGTGCAACTAAAGGACATTTTTAAGGAAAAACGCAGCGGGAAGGTCACCAAGGGGGTCTTGTTCTTGCACGACAATGCCCCGGCTCACCAGGCACTTGCAACCCAGAAGAAACAGACCTACCTGGGCTTCCAATGTCTTGATCACCCACCCTATACTCCGGATCTGGCTCTGATCCCTGGACTGAAAAAAAAAAAAAGATTGAAAGGTCGCCATTTTTCGTCCGACGCGGAGGTCATTGTTGCCGCGGAGATCTGGTTCGACGGACAACCTTCTGATTCTTCTTTTTTTTTTTAGTGGCTTGCAAAAGTTAGAGCAACGGGCTAAGAAGTGGATTGAGCTACGTGGGTAATATGTTGAAAAAATCCCGAGTATGGTTGCAGTGGCTTGTTTCCTTCCTGGTCAGGCTAGGACTAATCAGCACCCCCTCGTATCAGTGAACCACACACTTTACCTTCACGCATAGGAAGTACGGCAATGCACTTCCGGGACAAAAAAAAACTTCGACCGGATATGTGCATATTTTTTCTTCTTCATGCGTCCTCTACTACAACAAAACGACATATGGGCAGTAAGTACATGACTTACATTAACCCACTAATTACTTAACAACGAACAGCAAATTATATCTTGAGCGGCTAACTGTTCTGCAGCAAGAAATGTCTGTGCCTTTAAATTTAAAATCTCAGCGCAGGTACCTAAATACGAAATATCACCGAAAGCCATTGCACATGCAGACGGGATCAGCATGGATGCCTTTATAAGCGTCCACATGCACCGTAGGCACAAAATTTGCAAAAATTAAAATTTCATCGTGTTCTACCAACAACACCAAAAACCAATTATACAGGGCATTTCATAATGTTCTCCGTGATTATAAACATTCATTACAAGAAAATCAAAGGACCTCCCTTAACGGAATTGTTCACAGCCACAGGAAAACAGAAAAAAAGTGTTTTTTTTTTGACAACTAGAGTTGTCGATGTGTGCACCACGGGTGACACGGCACACATCGATACGATATTCAAGTTCTTGCCACACACGCGTCAACATGGGTGCATTGATATTCTTCACTGCTGCAATGATCCGTGCCTTTAGGTCAGCGAGGTCACGTGGCACTGTTACTTTGCGTACTTTACACGAAACGCACGTTGCACAGTAACCACAGACTTACTCGTGTGATATTCCAACACACAAAACAACTTCTCCCCCGGGAGCGGCCATTTTCTCACTACATACACTCGCATCGCCTAGCGGCAGAAATGTGAACTATGATGAAAAACAACTTACTGGGGGAAAAAAAAATTGAGTTGTTTCTTCTATCTGTAGAGGTTTCATAAACACGTGTCCTGCGGTTTTCTTGCAATAAATTTTTGTAATCCCGGAGTACATTATGAAAGGCCCTGTATGTATATATGCTGTATTCGTTTGGGTCTTAACACGACACGAAACCTTTCTTTCGGCTGAAAAAAATTAAATATTTTTCTCCGAAGTCATTAACCTACAAATGGCACCTTACTTTTCAGCTACTTACCACAGTTCCGTCGAATTGCAATTACGGTACTTTCGTGAAGGAATAACAGAAATTCAGCATTTGTTGTTACATGCCTGACGTAAGCTTCCAGTGCTCAATCCAACGTTTACTGTGTCACAGTCGCTCAGAAGACCCAAAAGATTACCTTTTTGTTATTATAACGAGAATGGAAGGATGTAACCAATTCAGAAAACACATGCTCTATGTGTCTTCCTTTGTTATTCTTCTTTCCAATTCCGCGCAACGCTTTGACCATTACAGTTTACTGCATATATGAAACCAAAGGTGCAAAACAAATTATACTACAGACATATCACAGCAAAGTAATTAATTACTATACACTATACTGTAAATTTCACTAAATATTAAAATGTATCAATTTATGTGGCAGACCAGATGATTTCCGCGGAGTGGGGGGCGTCTGACACGGTGAGGAAAGGTGTGTTGACTATGGGGTAGACTACAGGAACTGCAACTGGTGGTGGCGTTCCTAGCAGGGATCATATCCCTGTCGGTGGCCAATACAAGTTGTACATCTGAATAAGATTCAATTGTTGCAATTCCTTTTGCACGACGAACCGTTGTAACAGTTAATCGATAATTACAAAATCTTCTCCCCTCTATTCAAGATGGCATATATGTACACAATAAAAGAACTGTACGGAATCCCATGTGGGCCGGGTAGCTCAGTCGGTATAGCAACTGACTACGGGCTGGACGGTCCGGGATAGAATCCCGGTGGGGGACCAGATATTCCGCCCGTCCAGACCGGCCATGGGGCCCACCCAGCATCCTGCACAATGGGTACCGGGTCTTTCCCGGGGGTAAAGTGCGGCCGGGGCGAGCTGCTGACCACTCACCCCCTTCTAGTGCCGCGGTCATGAAAGAGTAGAGCTATACCTCTACCCACCCTCTGGGTCACACCGGGCCTATAACGGGATCACTTTACCTTTTTTACGGAATCCCATATGCAAATCTGACAGAGACATAATATGGGACTTCCAGGCATGTAATAAAGTACACCCCTAACGGAAGAGTGGAAGATTCATATTAACGGTTAAATTTCCAATTTGCATCTTACATTCCAACCCATAAGATAATGGCAACATGTTCCTCCAAAACGTCGATATCCTCTTATAAGACTATACGGTGTAAATACACAACAGACCACACACGGTACAAAATCACCATGTGGAAAATGTGAAAACAGAAAAGTGTGTCACTTCGTAACGAGAAACAAATAACACGCAAGCAAATGATAATGAAAGAACTGTGTATGGAGAGCTCACAAGACGAGAGGCAGAATGATGATAGAGCCGTGATATTAAACAGGAAATGAACCTGATAATAAAACTTATAAAAACGTATGACTATCAGTTTTAACCTGCCGTGCCAAGTTTCCATACAGGAAATCGATCACGAATAGCTGAAGTGTGTTTATATTCCTAATCTGAACTGCTTAGAAACACTTACAAAACCAACATTCCGATGAGTAATTTTGTGCGGAAAATTAAAAATTTAATAATTTAGCTTCGCTGCAGTCCTGAATTTATGAGAATTAAAATTTCATTTGGGTTCCCCAAAAACAGGTACACAAAACAGCAAAACGACACAGTAGTTATAAACGCATAATTACATTAATGTTATGAGGAGGAAATAATATTTGGTACTTACAAAACACTGAGGGAGAGAACGGTTTCCTAGAACGTAGCTTATACGGACAATGTGTTAACTCTGCTGCAATAAAACACTCACACCAGTTCGGGGCGAACGAACTAGTACGAACGTTTGCCCCTGCAATACATTCAGTATCTGTTACGAACACCTATTCCAGACATAAGAATAAGCACATGTTCAGGTGACAGAGGGGAATCAAAACGTAACGGATCACATAATCATTGCGCAAGTGAAGATAGAAATAAGGGTTGCTAGTGTGTTCAGAGTAAGCGTGATTGACATCGATCATTATTTAAAAGACACGATACAGCAGTCCCAAGGAAATCCAGAGGAAAATCGGTGCTATAGGTAACATACAAAAAAACCATCACTTAAAACTAAAGTAATATAACTCCTCGAAGCCTAAATGTTGAGTCTAAGGAGGAGGAGCAGCAACAGAGGCAGCAGAGGCGGCAGCAGCAGCAGTAGTAGCAGTAGTAGTAGTAATAGTAGTAGTGGTAGTGGTAGTAGTAGTAGTGGTAGTAGTAGTAGTAGTAGTAGTAGTAGTAGCAGTAGCAGTAATTCAATTCTTTATTAATGTTCTGCCACAACAGCCACAAAACCAATTACAGAGACGGCACAGGAACTTAAGAAACATACACAAATTCAAGCAGACGAAAACACGTAAAAGAGGTAATAAAAATGCTGAGAATAAATACATAAATAACAATTGTTAAAAAAAATAAGAACTGAATATTTTTCCAGATATTTAGATAGACCCGTCCAGTTCACCTCTATGTATGAGAGAAAAGTCCACCTGCTAAGCAAACAATCGAATAAACAGTACATTAGTTCAGAGATAATGTGCAATAACTTAACAAAGGAATAAAAATAATAATTCAAGTTAAGTTCAAATTAAAATTATTTGCGTGCTGAAACCACGACCCGTAGGCCAACCAAGGAACAGCACGAAGCGACTAAAATACAAGCATCGAAGACAAAACATATGAAAATAAGCATAAGAGTACATTACGAAAAGCACAAACCAAAGGAGATAAAATACAAAACATTAAACGAGGGAAATACAAATCTGAAGGACAATACCTGGCCATATAACGGGCAGAAGGAAAGGAATCAACAGAATAGGCACCGACAGAAAGCACGAACCGTGGGGATGGCAGCAGAAATACAATAATAATTGGGTCAAATGGTATTAGATAAAATTAGGTACTAGAGCGACGTGTCATGGTGGTTGAAAATCTCGATTTTACTACCGACAGCATTAGCCGAAGTAACAAATCTGGCATGAGGGTTA
>Ga0209755_10007979_pt1 | contig 11412 bp, 9 predicted proteins | sample TergutCo191P1_FD_187301 | JGI IMG/M metagenome (GOLD analysis project Ga0209755, IMG submission 187301) | Cornitermes sp. P1 segment gut microbial communities from Petit-Saut dam, French Guiana - Co191P1 (SPAdes) (version 2) | ecosystem: Host-associated > Arthropoda: Insects > Digestive system >...
GGGGGGGGGGGCTTGTGGCTATCCATCAAAACATCTCCCCCGCAAAACATTTTTGCATTAGTGATTTGTATAATAATTCCAGCTTACCAAGCCCGTGTTGCATTTGGGCTTTGGATTTTTCAACCTGCCGCACGAAGTCAGCAAAACCGTTCTGCATCTCTGTTGGTGGCATCAATATAGTTACTGAATTAAGTTTTTCCACGGTCAGTCCAGGTTGTGCCGCCCCTGATGCTAGTTGGTTCAAGTTCTTTTTGTCGAGTAAATAACTAAGCCATAGTGCATTGAGATTTGCCTTTGCCGAAACAACCACGGCATGTTCTGTAGCATAAAATTTCCCTCGAACATACTGCACATTACCACACAATGCACCTTGACGACCAATTATGGGAAAATCCCCCTCATGCGAATATCTGCCAACATATCCACGTACGCCATTCCCGCCATAACAAGGAAAGAAACCATCAATCCGCTCCGAAAAAATCTCTGTTGCCGAAATGAATTTTCCAGATTTTAGCGCGCACACATCCCCTAATCGTTCAGTATTCCAACCTTTGGGGTTCAACACGGGGTCGCCAAACATATCCACAAACTTAGCCTTAACGAGTAAATCCAGTTTTGCAATTTGTGCCTTGCGTTTTTCTATAAGGGCGGTGGCTCGGTCTAGCACATCTGCAATTTTCTTCTGCACATCAAGGGGCGGCAGGAGCATCTGCTCATTCTTGTAATCCTTGTAATAAATATGCGGTATCGTAGCCCCCGTAAAAAACCTCGCCAAATTCATTCTTGTGACAGTGTAATATAAAAAGCCAACATCAACATTATCATTTGGCAATATATACTGCATTGTACCGATTAGCGAGGACTGCGCTGGCATTAGCGTAGTGCGCCCAACACCAGCTCCGTCTTTAACCACGCCAATGTATGGCTGTTCTTCTCTATAAAAATCAACGTGCTTAATAAGCCCGCTTGCACCATATATTGGATATTCGCCTTCATTGTCGGCTAGGTCTTTTTGGGCAATGTTCGTAACTTTGCCTGTGGAAACATCCCCCAGCCGTACCATCTCCCATTTACCAATCACACAAGCCCTCACTCCCCGCTATGCCGCAACCCTAGCATTTTCGTTAATTTTTAAAATAATTGACTTTATTTTTGCAAATGTATGCTCGTCGAAAAGCTCACTTAGTCCGCCGCGGTCTGTAAATGGGCTTTCCTGCAGAATTGCAAAGTCTTTCATCAACCCATTTTTAACTATGTAGTTTACAATCTGCTTAACAAAGTGAATTTGACGACTGTCCAAAGCGGCATCATTTAAAAATTCTGAAAAGGCATCGTTGGCAGCTTTTTGGGTTAAGCCTACGATGGAACGCACCAACTCGCCCAAGGGGGTTTTGCCGTATTGGGCATCGTATTGTTCCTTTGTGCCTAGGTCGCTCCAGAGGATGGTTTCCAGCTCTGTTATGTCACTTGGGGTTAGCGGCACATTGCCCTTTAGCTTGGCGATGGCTGGGATGTTTTGGTTTTGGGTGATGTAATAGCTCACCTTCTTTTTAAAGTTTGCAAGGTCGTCGTTGTCAAGCTGGGATTCGTGCCATTCTTCCGACAAAATGTCATCGGTGAAATTGGTGTCGTACCGCTGCCGCTCGTCTGGCGGGATGAATTTTATTAGGTCACGCAAGCTGGTGCGGATGTTTTCGTAATCCATAACCCCAGCCCGCTCTAAAAATTCATTGTGCAAAATTTGCTCAATAAGGTTCTGCTGTTTTACCACATCTGGGTATCTTCCGCAATACCGTGCTAACGCTTGCACTTTGGTAACAACGTCATTTTTGGCTCGTTTGTAAGACTTGGTCGCAATCATGGCAAGCTCAATCTGATAAATGAGCATGTCAAAACGAACAGCCGAGATTTCATCACCTGCTGGCGGTATTAGCGGCGCAATATGCTCTGCAATCTTTAACGTATTTTCGTAGGTTAAAGCTTCAAAATCGCTCTCGTTTTGGAATTTATCAATTGTCCGCAGATGCTGCTTAACGGCAAAATTATCACGATTTAGGGAGTTAACACTTGTCACCAAATCCTGCACAAGCTGGGAGCGGTACTCCTTTAGCTCATCTGTTTGGTGTGCCAAATCCTGCAATTTATACACCATTTCAGTTTTGACATTAAACATGCGCTCTTGCAGGGTGAGGGCAGACCCAGCCTCTTTGCCCTTTGACCCCATGCGGAAAAACGCAAAGTTACCGCAAAGGTCGAAAATATAAAATTGCTCTTTATCGTTGCCGTCAATAAGACCAGGGCAAAGCCTTGTGCCGCGCCCAATCATCTGCCAAAACTTCGCTCCGCTAAACACCTTTTTAAAGAACACCAAGTTAAGGATTTCTGGCACATCAATGCCCGTGTCCAACATATCCACCGAAACGGCGATTTGAGGGAAATTATTAGGTGTCATAAAGTCGTCAATCAAATCTTGAGTATAGCTTATGTCATGGTATATAGCTTGACAATAGCCCTGTGGATAGTCTGGAAATTCCTTGCCCCACACCTCCAAAATCTTCTCCGCATGCCGCTTATTTTTAGCAAATATGATGGTCTTGCCAATTTTTGAGCCATATTCCACACGTTGCCCCTTTTCCATCAGCAGGTGCAAAACTTTTTTGATGGTGTCGTGGTTGAATAGCCATTGGTTTAGCGCGCTTGCGTCAATAGCGTCGGGAATATCCCCTTCTTCATCAGCAAAGGTGCTTTCATACTGTTCTTGTTCATCAGCGGTTAGCTCGTCATAAGCGATACCCTCCGTCATAAATTTAAGCTCGGTTTCTATGGAAACAAAGTCCACTAAATAGCCATCTTGCACGGCTTGGGATAATTCATATCCATAGGTTGGCACGCCAGGCTCTAGGTCAAAAATGGCGTATGTATCCCTATCTCGGAAGCTTTTAGGTGTGGCAGTCAAGCCCACCAGAAGAGCATCAAAATATGTAAATATATTTTTATATCTATTGTAAATACTGCGGTGCGCCTCATCCACAATTATCAAGTCAAAATGCCCTGGGGTAAACAGGCGGTCGCCGTTATTATCACGGGTATCGTCAATACAATTCATCATTGTTTGGTAGGTTGAAAAAATAACCCTTGACGACGCGCCAGATTTATCCTCCACAAGATTGCAAAGGGACAAATCTGGCATCAAATTGGCGAAGGCGCGTTTTGCCTGTGTTACAAGGGCTTGGCGGTCAGCAAGGAATAATACATTTTTAACCCAACCATAACGCTCCAGCACATCCACAATGGATATAACCGTGCGTGTCTTTCCGCTCCCCGTTGCCATAACAAGCAGAGCCTTGCGGCGGTTGCGCTCCCCAATGGTGTCACAAACGGCTTGAATTGCCTCTTTTTGATAATAGCGGTTAGATATTTTATCATTAACCGTCACACCTTTAAGTGAGCGGCGGGATTTCATTTTATTAAACTCTTTTTCCAAATCACGCTTGGATAGTATGCCCGACACAGACCGCTCTGGATAATGTTCGCTTACCATGCGGGTTTCGTAGCCATTGGTTAGAAATATAATTGGGCGGCGTTTAAATTTCTCTTCAAGGAAATCAGCGTATAACTTCCCTTGCCGTCTGCCGCTTTGGGGGTCTTTGCTGGTTTTCTTGGCCTCAATAACAGCCAAAGGCAGGCCATCATCGCCAAAAAGCACATAATCAGCAAAGCCGCCCGATTTGCCTGGCATTTCATCAATGCGATATTCGTCAACCCAGTTAGCGCCGCGCACCCATCCAGCATCAGCAAGCATCACATCAATATAAGCCTTGCGGGTCTGGTCCTCAGTAAAGTCCATTGGCTTAACTGTATAACCCTTGTCAAGCTGGCTTTTACGCTTTTTAGTAAGCTCCTCGCGTTTGGGGGCATTTTCCTCAATTAGCACATCCAACGGAATTTCCGCCACAGGCTCTGCCTGCTTAGGCTCAGATGCCGCCACCCTGCGAAACTCCACTTCCTCATAATCCCCACCATAACAATAGGCAACAAAATTCATAAAGCTATGTAAATTTTCCAATGCAAACCACGCCTGGTCAGCGGTTACGCCACTGGGGCAATGGGTGGCATTATTACCCAACCTGCGTATGTAATCAATTTTAGGCATAAGACCATAGGGCAGCAAATCCTTGAAATCATCAGTGTTTATCAGGGTTACAAGCTTGTCCTCATAGGGCTTTTCAAGGGAGCTGTCCACACTATAAAGCCACTTAACCGCAAACTCCAACGCCGTGCGGCTGCCCGTAGCAGAAAAAGCTGGGCTTATAGGCAACACAAGCTCCGCCTGACAACTTACGTCAGCAAAAGTAGCAAATTGCGGGTCGGTTTTTAAGAAATCAAAGTTTGTCATTGTCCTATATTCTCCCAGTCTATATCTTCATCAGCAACAAAACCGCTTTCTTCTGCGGCTTTCACCCTTTCCATTTCTTCAAGCGTCAGTTTTGAAAAATTCGGGTCCCACGCTAAAACAAGCTTTTTCACAAATTCATAAGCAAAGCGTTGGTCATCCACAGGAAGCATTTCAATCATTCTCGCCGTGTCTGTTGATATTGCAGACATAAAATCAACTCCTTATCTATAAATATCCCCTCTGTTGCCTATATCAATAACTGCCAAAATTTCAATTTCACTTTCCGCTATATATTTAAATATAATGCGCCAGCCGCCTACACGTAACCTTTTTCTGCCATCCGAATATCCCTGCAATGTTACTATGTCACCTACAGGCGGCTTTTCAGTCAGCTTCAATACAGCTTCTCTAATTCTGCCGACATCTTTTTTAGTTAGCCTATCCAAAAACCTCAAAGCATCTCTAGAATATTGTATTCTCAACGCTTCACATCCCCTTTTTAAAACATCTCCCCCGCAAAGCATTTTTGCATTAGGGATTTGTATAATAATTCCAATTTATCAAGCCCCTGTTGCATTTGGACTTTGGATTTTTCGGTCTGCCGCACGAAGTCAGCGAATTGGTGCTGGAGTTCGATTGGCGGAACACATACTTCAAGCCCTCCGTATATTCGCGCATTTATGTTTGGTTGAGCCACGGTTCGTTGGCTTAATTCTATAAATTTGTGGTAAAAGTCAGTTTTTGTGTAAGCAAATACATAATCTGGCAAAACCTTGGTTTTATTAGGAGTAAATTTTATTAAATACCCAGCGTAAATGCATCTACCCCATTTATGAGTGTATTTGAATGTTTTGCCGACAGTTGCACCGCTTCGGGCAAACAAAATGTCCCCATCATCAAGAAGATATTTTTCACTATACATACTTGGTGAAACGATGTTGTGATTTAGGTTTCCATCGTCATTTATATCGGTAATACGAACATATCGCACCTTGTCATCATAACTAACGGCTGCTGCGCCAGAGCCATATGATAACTTTTCCGCCGAAATACCTGCAAGCGTTGATACTTCCCACCCCTTTGGATTTATCGCGGGGTCGCCAAACATATCTATAAATTTTGATTTGATAAGCAAATCCAGCTTTGCAATTTGTGCCTTGCGTTTTTCTATAAGGGCGGTGGCGCGGTCTAGCACATCTGCAATTTTTTTCTGTACATCCAAAGGCGGCAATGGAACTCGAACATCCGAAAATTGGCTCTTGTTAATAATAGGCACAACAGCAGCATTTGCTATATGGTTCAAATGTCGATTAACAGTCATAATTGCGTATGCCAAATATTGCGGGTTATATACACCTGGGTTTGGCAAAACGCAGTTTATTTGCTGATTAAACGATGATTCCTGCGTGGTTATGCCGATTTTTCCCACAATTCCTATACAGGTCACTAGGACGCTGTTGGCTGGTGCAATTCGAGCTTTTTCTCTTGCATAGTCCGAAATATAATTTTCCGAATCCCCCAAGACAGTAATTAAATTTCCTTGAATATCGCTAGGTTTGTAGAAAGGTATATCACTCGAATCGTAGTTTTTGGGGTCATCTGTTTTGGGCGTGTTGCCTGTTAAAATATTTCCAACATCCCCCAGCCGCACCATTTCCCATTTACCCATCCACCAACCCCTCCAACAATTTAAGCTCACTCTGGATTTCAGCCTCCAACTGCCTAATCTCGTCCAAAATCTCTCGCGGGTGGGGGTAGACCTCCTCCACATAAGCAGACTTTTTGTATTTGTTGATGGAAAGGTCGTAGCCATTTGCCACAATCTCGTCCTTTGGAACAAGAAAGCTTTGGTCGGTGCGCTCTCGGCTTTCTTCTGCGGCTAGGTCTTTGAAGCGGGCGATAATATCGGGAACATCGCTGTCGTCGATTGCCGTGCGTTTATCGTCAAGGCTATATCCATCCGCTTGCATGTCGTAAAACCAAACATTATCCGTGCCGCCAGCCCCAGTTTTTGTGAAGATAATAATGGCGGTGGACACCCCAGCATAGGGCTTAAACACCCCAGAAGGCATGGAGATAATGGCCTCCAGCCTGTGGTTTTCAACAATCTCCTTGCGGATATTTTTGTGTGCCGAGCTAGAGCCGAACAAAACCCCATCTGGCACGATAGACGCACAACGACCGCCATTTTTAAGCATCCGCAAAAACAGTGCCAAAAACAGCAGCTCGGTCTTTTTGGTTTTCACAACTTTTATAAGGTTGGTGGAAACAATATCATAATCTAAACTGCCCTTAAAGGGCGGATTTGCCAGTATCTTGGTGTATACCCCGCTGTCGCCATTTTGGTCCGAAAGGGAGTCTTGGTAAACAATGCGGGGGTTGCCTATGCCGTGGGTCATCATGTTCATAGCACCAATGCGCAACATTGTTCTGTCCATATCATAGCCTGTAAACATGGTGTTATCATAATGGGCTTTGTTTTCTTTGTTATAGAATATCTCCTCCAAATATTGGGTTTTGAGATATTCGCCAGCCGCCACCAAAAAGCCGCTTGTGCCAGCCGCAGGGTCGCAAATAACATCATCTGGCTGAAGGTCTAAAAGCTCCACCATCATTCGGATAATGTGGCGCGGTGTGCGAAACTGCCCATTTGTGCCAGCGGTGGTAAGCTGACCAAGCATATATTCATACAAATCCCCCCGCACATCCTTGCGGTCAGGAGATTTTTCTACAAGCTCATAAATCTCATCAAGTGCCGTAACAATTTTTTCCAAAAGCTGCGGCGTGGGGATTTTAAAAATAGCGTCCTCCATATATTTGGCATAGGTGCTGCCATTATCCGCGTGGAGGGTTTTGATAAACGGAAAAATCTCCCCTTGCATAAGCTGGTAGGCAATGGCGGCAGGCTTATCGCGAAATCTCGACCATTTATAATCCTCATTAGCAAAAATGGTTTGATAATCCAGCCCAAGCATAAGGCTGTCTTTCCTGCGGGCGTTATCCATCTCATCAAGGTCACGAATAAACATCAGATATGTAATCTGCTCAATTACATCCAGCGGGTTTGTTATCCCGCCAGTCCAAAACATCTCCCAAACCCTGTCTATTCTATTTTTCAATTCGCCAATAATCATTGCCAATCCCTCCAAATGTAGTATTTTGCATTAGTGATTTGTATAATAATTCCGATTTGCCACAAACTCCACGTTATATAAATTTCCGCAGCAGAAAAAGCTGGCTCGCGCTATGAAAAATCACCACAATCGGGATTGTTTTCCATTTCTTCCATCATTAAAATATCTACTTCATCTGGTTGGGCTTCCTCAACAAAATCCCACCCATCCACGGCAGCAACAGATACAAGCCTAAAATTTCTAGAAATATAAACCATCAAACGCTCAACTTCGTTATTCGGCATTGCGTCCACCAATGTTTTAACTTTTTCTTTAACGCTCATAACTTTACCTCCAATATTTACTTATACACTTGCCCGCGGTTTTCGATTATACGCACATAAATACCATCACTTTCTTTGGTAAAAATCACCCGAAAATCACCAACACGCAACCTATACCTATCATTATATCCACTCATTTTAACAACATCACCTTCAGGGAGTTTTTCGACTGCAATTTTAATGCGGTTTTCTGCACTAGCTCCTTACTTTTCCATAAATTTTCTGGCATGTTTAGAATAAAATATACCCATCAAAACATCTCCCCTGCAAAGCATTTTTGCATTAGTGATTTGTATAATAATTCCAGCTTACCAAGCCCTTGTTGCATTTGGGCTTTGGATTTTTCGACCTGCCGCACGAAGTCTGCGAATTGGTGTTGGAGTTCGATTGGCGGCATTGGTATTAGCATTGCATTTAAATTCGCTTGATTGAGCTTAGGTTGAGCAGAGCCCGTTACAGAATCAGAAATATCAATAAGATTAATTCTGTTCTCCACGTATAGCCTAGTGGCGTTTTCGGCAAACCTCAATACATGAGCGTGATTATTTACCCATATTTTTCCATATACTGAAAAGGCAATTGGAGTAACTCGAGCCAGCAAATTAGCCCCATCCTCCGATATAAGTAGCAAATCTTCATCAAAAATATAACCATCAACATAATCTATAATTCCCGAGGCTCCATAATACGGATATTGCCCATCTTTTCTATCGCTTGCAGTAATCGGTATTCGTCGCGAGTTTAAATTTTCGCATATCTCGGAAAATATTTCCACTTCCCAGCCCATTGGATTCAGCACTGGGTCGCCAAACATATCCACAAACTTCGCCTTAACAAGCAAATCCAGCTTTACAATCTGTGCTTTGCGTTTTTCAATAATGGCGGCGACTTGGTCGAGAATGTCAGCAATTCTTTTCTGAACATCAAGGGGTGGTAGAGGAATTTCAACATCTGCCACAATTTGCCTTGATACCTCTTTGAATGTAGCTCCACGCCCCAAGCTGTTTAGATAGGCGGTTTGGCTTTTCAGCCAGCGATACAAGTATCTATTGTGTATACCCTCCGAGCATATTAAATTTTTGAAACCTTGATTACAACACATGGGCACAGCCGCAATTGCAACTTTTCCAATCGGCGCACGAGAAGAAAGCAGAACAGTTCCTGCTGGCATGGGCTTAAGCCCAGCCTCTTCCGATATATAACGCTCTGTATCATGCACAAAATAACTATCATCTGACAATTCTGCTGGTGTTACCCACTTTATGCCACCATTCCACAATTCGGGGTTATTGGTTCTGGGTGTCGAGCCAGATACAATTTCACAAACATCCCCCAGCCGCACCATATCCCATTTACTCACTCACTTCACACCCCTCAACACCACAACCCATCGGCAAAATCTACATAATACCCCATGATAACATTCTACCACATCACCACCCAAAAAACAAGTCTCAACCGCAAAAACTCGCTTTTTCTTTTGTACCAGCGTCAAACATAGGTTACAAATCCCTCAAGTAATTCGCTGGTTGGCATCAACGCCAGTCGTTGGACTTCTTGAATTGCTTCCTAAATATTGCTCTCGTAAATGTTCGGCAAACAGGAAAACTACCAACAATTAAAAAAGTGCAATTCGCCAAGACCTCCTATTATTGGAGCGAAAAGCGAACTGCACCTTTTCTAACCCTCGTAAACACGCAATCCCCGAAGCCTAACAACACAATCCCCAAAATCACGCTTAAAGACATTTAAGTAATTAAAAACAGGTAGGGCGGATTCATCCACTCCTACCTGTAAAATGATTATTTGAAGTGCTACTGCCCCGATAGCATTTGCTCATATCGTCCAGCTACTTGCCCGATTGTTTGGTTTTCAATGGCTTGTGTAGCTGATGAGCCGTCATTTTGATTGTCGAGCCAAAACGAATCCGCAACGGACATTATATTTGCCCTAACTGCATTACCTCTGCGTTCGGCATCTTCCTGTGCAGCCCTCATTCTATTTTCGGCTAACGGCTGCTCCATGAAGTTTTGTTGTGTCATCATTTCTTGCACCCAAGCCATTCTTTTGCGATATACATTTTCATCTGTTGCCATTTCACGGAGCATATCATAGGTTATCATAAAAGGAGAACGTTCACCAGAAGCACCAAAACCCGTGAAGCCCAGAACGGTTAAGGTTTGACCAACATCGTTTGTGTAGTCACCTAAATTAAATTTTACAGGTCCACCCACTTTATCGCGTATCTGATTGAGAATTTCTTCTTCCCTCTCGGTTACGCCGAGCATGGTTGCTGACAAATTAGCGCCTATACGCCCGAAGCCTTGTGGCACATGAGGGGATTGTTGTCTAACCTTTGATTGTTTGTCTACCGTAGACCACGGTGTATTTACGGATGTGTTTACATTGTTAATCATAGAAGTTCTCCTTGTCGTTAAAATAAAAATAGCACTATAAATCAACACCCTAAAGTGTCATTTATGGCGCATCCATGCGATTTAAACATCCTCATCCAATATATCGACAAAACCCTTTCCAAACTTTACATTTTTTCAGAGATTAAATAAATTTCTTGATGTGTGCCACTGTAATTGTAGCATTTGCAAGACGCTTCAATATATCGAGAGAAGGATTAGCATTTCCGTTTTCTAATTTACTAATATCGCCCTGTGTAATTCCTACTCGTTCCGACAATCGCTGTTGAGTTAATCCCGCGTTTTTCTCGCACTAATGATTACTTGGATTTAATTCAAATTATTTTGGCACATTGTTTTTGAGTTTGAATGAGTTTGAATGTCTTGCACAACCGAAATAATAACAAAAACCCTCATTTTCACAAGGGTTTTTGTTATGAAATTTTAATTGCGGGAGCAGGATTTGAACCTGCGACCTTCGGGTTATGAGCCCGACGAGCTTCCAGACTGCTCCATCCCGCGTCAAACATTTTCTTTATAACAAGATGCAAAATATGCATCCAATGGGAGATGGCGGATTCGAACCACCGAAGTCGCTGACAACAGATTTACAGTCTGCCCCCTTTGGCCGCTTGGGTAATCTCCCTTAATATATTATATAGTATTACAAGCATAGGGGCGCATATCATGCGCCCGCAAAAGCCGACATCCGGACTCGAACCGGAAACCTGCTGATTACAAGTCAGCTGCTCTGCCAATTGAGCTATGTCGGCAGGTTTCTAAAAACATTATAACACAATAACATTTACATTGCAAGCAATTTTTTAGTTATTTCACTGGAAAACACACACACAATTATGCCAAAAACACATCATCATCTTCGTCTAATTTTCTCCAAGATTTAATAAAGATAGGTAAGACATGCATCAACATGGGTGGAAAAAGAGCCACGCCCAAAAGTAGTAAAAAAACATATAGAGCTTTCTTACATCTCTTTTGATATTTTTCCAAAATCCACTCCCTCAAAACCAAACACGAACCCACACCATCAAATCATCTACTTTCCACATACCATTCACCCACTCTAAAGCAACTATCGCTAATCTAACCATCCGCTATCATTTAACTGATAACTGATAACTGAT
>Ga0209755_10007980_pt1 | contig 11411 bp, 11 predicted proteins | sample TergutCo191P1_FD_187301 | JGI IMG/M metagenome (GOLD analysis project Ga0209755, IMG submission 187301) | Cornitermes sp. P1 segment gut microbial communities from Petit-Saut dam, French Guiana - Co191P1 (SPAdes) (version 2) | ecosystem: Host-associated > Arthropoda: Insects > Digestive system...
ATACCAATAGCGGAAAATAAAATGCCTCTAAAAAACGAAAAATAATGGGCAGGTATCGGATCATAAAAGACAGGATTGCCGGAAAATTTATGTTGTTTTTGACATTGATAACCATATCTTTGGTCTTGGTTATTGGTATTGGCTTATTCGTACGCTCGCTACCAATCCTTTCCGAACATTCGCTCAGCACATTGCTTTTTTCGTCGGAATGGCGACCGATGCAAAACCAATTCGGCTTTGCGCCGTTCTTGATGGGAACGCTTTGGGTCACCACAATTGGCATCATTATCGCCTTGCCAATTTCATTATTATCAGCAATTTACCTAACGGAGTTTGCCAAACCACACTTGACCCGAATGATTTATCCCGTGCTGGATATTTTGGCCGGAATTCCGTCTGTAATCTACGGTTTATGGGGCGTTTTGGTGGTTGTGCCGTTTATTGGGGCGTATATTGCACCGTTTTTTGGCGTTCAAACCGTTGGTTTTACAGCACTTGCCGGAGGAATTGTGTTGGGCGTTATGATTATGCCGATTTTGGTGAGTTTGTTTGTTGAGATTTTTCGTTCGGTGCCAACAAGTCTGCGAGAAGTCTCGATTTCATTGGGTGCAACGAAAACCCAAACCGTCCGAAAAGTGATTTTACGCAAAACCTTTCCGGGGATTGTTGCCGCTGTTGCGTTGGCCGTTTCTCGTGCCTTTGGCGAAACAATCGCTGTGATGATGGTTGTTGGAAATTTGCCCGTATCGCCAAGCACACCGCTCGATGCCGCTTATCCGCTACCGGCACTTATCGCCAATAATTTTGGCGAAATGATGTCCGTTCCGCTTTACGAATCGGCACTGATGTTTGCCGCATTTGTCCTGTTTTTTGTAATCGTGTTGTTCAATTTGGCTGCACGAATGATTATTTACCGTGTTGATAAAACATTTGCCTAAAAAATGAGAAAACGATTTGTCATAAAAAGCCTAAAATTTATTGAGGAGGCCATCGCAAAAGTGCTGATGTACGTGGCTTTGGCGTTGGTTGTTGGCTTTGCAGGCATGATTATTTACACAATTATTTCCAAAGGTTGGCCGGCAATGAGTTGGGAAATGGTGAGTCAAGTGCCGGGCAGTAGTTTTCTGCTTGGTGGCGATGGCGGGATTTTGAATGCGATTGTTGGCTCGCTCTACATCGTCGGTGCATCAACGGTTTTGGGGCTTGCCATCAGTATTCCGATTGTGTTTTATATGAATGTTTATCTCAAAAAAACATCCACATTCGGTTATGTTGCACGTTTGTCGTACGATGTTTTATTTGGCATTCCACCAATTGTTTATGGTGCGTTTGGCTTTATGATAATGGTTTATTTCGGGATGAGAGCGTCGCTCCTTGGCGGAATTATTGTGATTACGCTGTTGATTATTCCCGTGTTTATTCGCTCGATGGACGAAGTGGCTCGAAATTTTCCGCGTGAAATTTTGGATGTCGCCTATTCGTTAGGAGCAACCAAACTACAAACCTTACGCGTTGTTTTACGCCAAATTTTTCCGGGAATTGCCACCGCAACATTGCTCGCCATCGGACGAGCCATTGGTGATGCAGCCGCCGTTATGCTAACCGCAGGCTACACCTCTGCAATTCCGGTTTCATTGTCGCAACCCGCAGCCACACTGCCTTTGGCGGTTTTCTATCAAGCGATGAGCCCGATAGAGGAAGTTCGGCAAGGAGCATACGCTGCCGCATTTGTACTAACACTAATCGTTCTCGCCCTCAGCATCGGCGGACGATTGATTATGAAATATCTTTCGAAAGATAAAATACATTAAATTTTTTTATGAAATCTCAACTTCTTCGGTTTTTTGCCAAACATCCGTTTGATGCTTTTAACCAAAAGCAAATCTCTGCACGCTTAGGTATTGGCGACAAAGCGGGGCGTCAACATATTGCCTCGCTGATTTTGGAATTGGCCGAACAACACGTTCTTTTGGAACAAAAACGTGGAAAATACAAACTCAATCCGAAATATGTTGCAGAAGATGAGCCAAAGAGTGTGATTTTGGGACACGTCGATATGAAATCCACCGGAAAGGCCTATATTTTGCCGAAAGACGACCATATGGACGATGTGTTTGTTGCGCCAAACAACACGCATCACGCGCTGAATGGCGATTTGGTGAAAGTGGCGTTGTTTCCGCAACGCAAGGGCAGACGCCTGGAAGGGAAAATCATTGAAATTGTGAAACGTGCGAAAGAAAATTTTGTGGGCGTGTTGCAGATTTTTCCAAAATATGCGTTGGTCGCGGTGGACAATAACGGTGTGGATATTTTTATTCCGAAAGAGGATATTGGCAAGGCGGAAAACGGTCAAAAGGTGTTGGTGAAAATTACGGAATGGCATCCAAAAATGCGGAATCCGACGGGCGAAATTGTTACTGTTTTGGGCAATCCCGGCGATAACGATGTGGAAATGCAATCGATTTTGGCGGAATTGGATTTTCCGTTGTCGTTTCCGAAAAAAGTGGAGACGGAAGCTGAAAAAATATCCACGGAAATCCCGGAAACGGAAATCGCCAAACGCCGTGATTTTAGAGGCATTCCAACGATTACGATTGACCCAGCAGATGCGAAAGATTTTGACGATGCGTTGTCGTTTCGTGTGTTGGAAAATGGCAATTTTGAAGTTGGTGTGCATATTGCGGATGTTACGCATTATGTGCAACCGGGTTCGATTCTCGACAAGGAGGCGTACGACCGTGCAACCTCGATTTATTTAGTGGATCGGACGATTCCGATGTTGCCTGAAAAATTGTGCAACGGCGTTTGTTCGCTTCGTCCAAACGAGGACAAACTCACGTTTTCGGCGGTGTTTGAGATGAACGAAAAAGCACAAATTATCAATACTTGGTTTGGTAAAACCGTGATTCACAGTATGCGCAGATTTGCGTACGAGGAAGCACAAGAAGTGATTGAGAATGGCAAAGGCGATTGTGCAGAACAAATTTTGCCGATGCACAAACTCGCTACACTCCTACGCAAACGCCGCTTTGAGCACGGTGCAATTAATTTTCATTCCACGGAAGTGCGGTTTCAATTGGACGAAAAAGCCCGTCCAATCGGGGTTTTCGTAAAGGAAAGCAAAGAAGCCAATTGGTTGATTGAGGAATTTATGTTATTGGCGAATAAAGGCGTTGCCGAATTTGTTGGTCGCAACAAAACCAAACTTTCGCAATCGGGCAAATCCGTGAAACCCAAAACGTTTATCTATCGTATTCACGCCGAACCTCAGTCGGAAAAATTGGCAACATTTGTACAATTTGTCGGAAAATTGGGCTACAAAATGAAGACCGGAAACCGTTCAGATTTGGCGAATTCCTTCAACACTTTATTCAAAAAAATCGCTGGAAAAGGCGAAGAGGCCATGATTGAAACCATCGCCATTCGCACGATGAGCAAAGCGGTGTATTCCACTGAAAACGTTGGGCATTACGGCTTGGCGTTTCCGTTTTATTCGCATTTTACATCGCCGATTCGCCGTTATCCAGATGTAATGACGCACCGTTTGTTGGAGCGCTATTTGGCGGACAAAAGTTCGGTGAATGCGAAAGAATACGAGGAATATTGCGAGCATTGTTCAAAAATGGAAAAAAAGGCATCGGATGCCGAGCGTTTGTCGATCAAATACAAGCAAGCGGAATTTATGAAAGACCGCATTGGCGAGGTGTTTGACGGTGTGATTTCGGGCGTGAGCAAGTACGGAATTTTTGTAGAAATCGACGGCAACAAATGCGAAGGCATGGTTTCGTTGCAAACTTTGCACGACGATATTTATTATCTCGATGAGGATAATTATCAAGTGATTGGACGCCGTTATGGCACGCAGTATAAACTTGGCGACAAGGTTAAAATCCAGGTGCATAACGTGGATTTGGCGAAAAAACGGATGGATTTTTTATTGGTTGAAAATTAATTTTTTGCGCTTTATTTGCAAATGTCATTTTTTTTTGATACCTTTGTGGCGTCGAAAGATGCTATTATTCTCTAAAAACAACTCTAAAAACTTTCAAAAATCATGAAATCACTCCAAACTATTGTCGCGAAATGGTTCGCGTTACTTATCCTTGCAGGATCAATCTTGCACGTAAATGCACAACAATTTATTGGTATGCGAAGTCACACCGGAAACAGTGTTAGTTTTGACCTTGTTACGTTCAACGCTGACAGTCCGGAAACGGTTGAGGTTCTAAGGCCATCGGCGGTTTCTGTAGGGTCAGATGCTGTTGCATCCGCTTTTTCGCAAGGCTATTTTTATGTCATATCTCGACTTCCAAACACAAACACATCAGGCCTTTGGGGATTTTCAACGTTGTCCGCGAACGAAAATTGGGCAGAAATTTCCACAGAAACAATTGCGTTGGCTCCGGGGCTTGAACTGCCGGTGGGACTAATCTTTAACTACGCAACAAACGAACTGTTTTTGGCTGTGCAAGATTTGTCGGGAGCTGCGGGTGCTATCTTCAGAACAAGGTTTTACACGATAAATGTAGAAACACGCGAAATGACATTTATCGAAAGTGTCAATGAATTTTTTCAAGTTGTTGCGTGTTGTCCGAATGGCATTTGGTACGGCATTACAGCCAATACAGGCCTTGGAACGCCTGCCGGAACGTTTATGTCTATTGATTTGACAAACGGAACAGCAACACAAATTAGCGCAACTGGCATCATTCCAAACTTCAGTCAATCAATGGTTTTTGACCGACCAAGCGGACGCCTGTTTTGGGCGAGAGCAACGGGGACAAACCGAAACACGTCGACCGTTCGCTTGCAAGAAATAAACGTTGCAGATGGAACGGTAACGAGCTTGGGCGATATTCAAAACAGGTCTTATATATTGGGCTTGTCGTCTGCGATTATTGCTACAAATTTTGCACCTTTTGATGGCGAAATTGATGTGCCGAATACCGCAACGCCCGCCGTGACATTCAACAACACAATTACGGCTTCGGATCTATCTAAAATTCAGATTTATCCTGCTGTAACAGGCTTTTTGCCAAGCATTTCGAACAATGTGCTAACCCTTGCTCACGACCCGCTTGTTTATGGCACAATCTATACGATTACCGTTCCAAAAGAGGCTATTCAGTATTTGGAATATGATGTTTCGTGGTCGTTTGAGGTTATGCCAAATCCAATAGAGTGTAATCCACCATCGCAGCTCGAAGTTTCAGATATTATGGCACTTAGCGCTGTTTTGTCGTGGCACGAAACCGGACAAGCAACCGTGTGGAACGTGAAATATGGGCCAACCGGTTTTGATGTAGAAACGGAAGGCACGCTCATCAGCAATATCACTGAAAATCCGTTTGTTTTGCAGAATTTGAACGAACTAACGGCGTATGATTTCTATGTGCAAGCCATTTGTGGTAGCGAACTTAGCGATTGGTCGCCGGTGCAAACATTTACCACACCAAAAGATTGTTCCATGCCGATTTCAACATTTCCTTGGACAGAAAATTTTGAAAACTTGGTCTTTCCTTCCTATTGTTGGCAAAACGTAGATGTGGATGAAGATATCGAGCCATTTACCGGAGAACCAAACCAATGGCAACGCATTCGCGGTGGTGAAGAGGTTGCGATTCATTCGCAAAGCGGAGATTTTCACGTTGTTCATAATTTTAGTTTGCACCAAGATACCGGTTGGTTGGTAACGCCCAAAATTGCAATTCCTTCGGATGGTGCTTATATTTTGCGATTTTGGAGTTTTAACGAACATTCCAACTCGTTTGGTCCGATAGGAAGTCGGCCGGATCCTCTGTCGTTTGGCTATAATGGTGTATGGATTTCCACCGGAAGTTCGGACATTGCAAGTGGCGATTTTGTAGAGGTTTGGACGCCTTGGCACACATCGGATGTTAGGGACGAGTGGATGGAAGACAAAATAAATTTGTCGGATCATTTCGCAGGACAAGAGATTTACATTGCGTTTGTTTACAAAGGGCGTGCAGGACATCGTTGGCATTTGGATAATCTCACGGTTGAAGCATACGACTACAAAGATATTCGGATTCGTTCGATTGATCGTCCGTCGGGCGGAGGTCCGAATTTGTCTGGAAATGTAGCAGTAACGCTGTTTAACAACGGAAGTGCACCACTCACAAATGTTCCAGCAATTTTGAGAATTAACGGTGAGGACGTTGCGCGTGAAATTATCGCAGGACCGATTTTTTCGCTTGTTCATTTTCAATATACGTTCGATCATCAGGCGGATTTTAGTGAAGTCGGAACTTACAGAATTGAAGTGGAAATTGAATTAGAGGGCGACCTACATCCAAACAACAACAAAATGACGCATTCGATTTTTGCGACCTGTCCCGAAAATATCACGCTGTTTGGATTTAGCACGTGGAGTTTTCCTGCACCTGACAACCGTTTTGTAAGTTTCAACACCACAACATTTAACACGCCAATCACAGCGCTTGGGGAATTTACGATTGGTCAAAACACCACCGTTGCCGGAGAATATCTGAATGGGTATTTTTATATGTTTTCACAACGAAGCGATCACGATATTGGCGGATATTTTGTCAAAATTGACACCGAAACGTGGACGGAAGTTAGCCGAGTTCCCGTTAGTGAAACCGCTCGCGAAATGGCCTTTGACTATCCCACGCAAACTATGTTCGCCTCTCGTCAGATAAGTACCACAGAAACAGCATTGTTTACGGTGAATTTAACAACGGGAGCATTAACGCAAGTGGCCACAATCCATGCATCTGTTTTAGGTTTGGCGATCCACTTGGATGGCACGCTGTATGCCGTATTAACAACCGGTGATTTTGTTAAAATAGACAGAAATACCGGCGATTTTACGGTAATTAACAATACCGGTTTTGTTTACGGACAATTTGTTCAGTCGATGGCGTTTGACCACAACACCGGCCGATTATTTTGGGCACTTGCAGGCGATGGCCCTCAATCCGGATTTTTGTATGGCGGTTTGGTGGAAATTGATGTTGCAACGGGCGTTCCGCATTATTACGGGCGTATCGGACAAATTCACACCATACTCGTAGGACTTCACACGCCGTTTACCAATCCTTTCGCGAGCATTGGCACGCAGATTGTTGCGGAAACAGGGAATATTATGCTATATCCAAATCCTGTGAATGCAGGAAATGCGTTGTCAATTCTTTTGCCGGAAAATGTTTTTGAAGCAAATGTCCGCATTTACGATATCGTCGGGCGATTGGTGCATCAACAAACCGTTGAACAAACCCTAACAGCACCAACCCAACCGGGCTTGTATGTTGTTCAAATTCATCTGCCAAATGGCACAACGAGCGTGCAACGTCTTGTTGTGAAATAATATCGCCGTATGGGCGACCGGTCATTGAGCGTAGTCGAAATGTGGTCGCCCATATATTAAAAAAAATCGTATCTTTGTGCAATGAAAACATTAATTTTTGCACTAATTTTACTATTGGCGACAAGCGTGCAAGCGCAGCACCCAACAAATATCGCCCAACTAAGATACGCTGGCGGTGGCGATTGGTATGCCAATCCGACGGGTTTGCGAAATTTAATTCGTTTTGCAAATCAGCATATCGGCACCACGATAAATCCTGTGCCATCCATTGTGGATGTGGGCTCGCCAGATATTTTTAATTTTCCGTTTGTGTATTTGACCGGTCACGGAAACGTGCATTTTTCCGAGCGAGATGCCGCCAATTTGCGTCAATTTCTGACCGGTGGCGGCTTTCTGCATATCGATGATAATTACGGTTTAGACCCGTTTATTCGCCGTGAAATGAAAAAGGTTTTTCCAGACATTATGCCGATCGAATTGCCGTTTAATCACCCGATTTTTCATCAGAGATTTAGTTTTCCGGGCGGTTTGCCAAAGGTTCACGAGCACGGCGGCAAGCGTCCGCAAGGGTTTGCTTGGATTTACAACGGACGCGTTGTTGCGTTTTATACCTATGAAACCGATTTAGGCAACGGTTGGGAATGTCAGGAAGTACACGGCAACAGCGAGGAAATTCGCACAAAAGCGTTGCAAATGGGTGCTAATATCTTGCAGTTTGCGTTTACGCAATAAGTTTTCACTTGAGATTTATTTGGTAATGTGGTTTTTATTTCGTATCTTTGGCGAAGTTAAACCCTCAAACACAAATCCATATCATGAAAACTTTTTTGAAATTTACAGTGCTTTCAGCAATTTTGCTAACCGCTCAACTCTCTTACGCAAACGCAGAAGAGGATGTACTAACCAGTCGAAGAGGCACACCAGTTCTGCCAACAGCAGGGACTTGGGCGTTGGGTATTGACGCCTCACCGTTTTTCAACTATTTTGGACGAATGTTCAGCGATGAAGGTGCAAATGCGCCGACGTTTACTGGTGGCACATTTGTTGTAAGATATTTTTTGCAGGACAATAGAGCCTTGCGGTTTAGAGTCACCGTAAACGCATGGTCTGACAAGTCGATTTCTCTTGTAAATCGGGTCGGGTCGCAAGCAGATGGACTTGTGGAAAATGTATTGCAAAGAAGTTCTGCAGAAACTCACTTGTTTTTCGGATACGAAAGACGTATCGGAACAACTCGCTTGCAGGGTTTTTATGGATTTGAAGGCTCTCTTGGGGTCGGTTCTGCTGGCATTAGACGCACATATACTTGGGGAAATGCATTAAGCGAGGACAATATCAATCGGGGAAGTTGGCGAACGTTGGTTGACAGGCCAGGCATGATGTTTTCCATAGGAGCAAATGTATTCGCAGGTGTTGAATATTTTATAGCGCCAGGAATTTCTTTAGGTGCTCAAGTGGGCTATGGTATAAACTTTAGAATTAACGGGGGAAGAACAATAGAAGAAGAGCGATGGCAATGGCCAGGACTTCAGCAACGAACAATAGAAACGAGTCGTACACATGCCTTCAATTTTAATAATTTTGGCGGTGGGATCACCCTAATGTTTCATATAAACAGACTAAGAAATCAAGTAGAAACAAACTAAAACAAACTGAACATGAAAAAAATAGTGAAATTTACTGTAATTTTATTTGGGTTAGCAGGGGTGCTCTCTTCTTGTAGTGAGAAATATATTCCTGTTAATGATATTGTTTTGATGCTACGTCCTTTCGGCTCGTCAACAACCACCTGGGTTGTAGATCCTGCTGTTATACATCAGATTCCTATAGGGGAAAATTCGTTCATTCTGGAGGCAGTACTATATCCTAGGAATGCTACGAACCAAGCTGTAGAGTGGTTTAGCCACACCTCTGTAGCCATTGTCAATGATGGTAGAATAACCCCTATAAGCCAAGGGGATGCAATAATTACTGCAATAACACTAAGTGGTAATTTAGGCGCAATTTTTCGTATAAGAGTGACTCCTCGCTTTGAGGGCTGGAGCAATTTTACAGACTCAAACACAAACGAAGAACCATTAGTATGGAGGAAACCATTATGAAAAAGACATTACTAACTTTATTTGTAGCAGGGGCGGTAACTACTATTGCAGGGGCGCAACAAAATCCCATTCTTACACCGATAAGGTGTCCTGTGCCAGAGAAAACTTGGAATTTTCCCGCAAAACCAGGAACGGATGAATGGGTAGCTTTAGGTACGCGCGAAGAAAGGCTTAGAGTTTCGCAAATTCCAGATGAAATTCTGAGAACAATATCAACAGAAGAACTTGTCAGGCTTTGCCTGAATTTCCCATTTCGGGTTGATTTCTTTTTACACAACAACCGCCAGCAAGGAGTGAATAAGATTGCTAGCGAGTTTAACGGATTGCAAGAATTATTTTCTCGTAAGGATAATATACAATATTTGTTGGTGTTGCTAGAAAATAAAGAGTTGGAAACAGCGTTAGGTGACGAAACGCTAAATCACGGAAGATTTGCACTTGAATTTTCCTTGGTTGAAATCATGCTTGCACAAGAATCTGTGCTTACCAACGCCACTCCCGAACAACGGGCAAACATTGCTTCGATAGCTTTAAGAAATCTGAACGTTAAGGAACAGCATTATCAAATATTCGGTCGCTCCGGCTTGGAAACAACGGCTTATTTGTTATATGCTAACCTAAGAAGTTTAGATAGTTGTGGTGATTTAAGCCCCGATTTGGAACTGTTTTTTAATGCAGGTGGACTTCTTTTCAAGCCTGAATTGCTTGAAAAATTGAGACAAAATTATACCAAAACCATAAATAGATAACCTTATGAAAACAACATCTAAAATTCGATTTCTGAACATACTCTGTGTTCTCGCATTGATGTTCACAGGTACAGCTTGTTGTAAAGAGGGAGAACCGAAATGCGGAGAAGTTATAATCACCGACAGCTGGATAACAAGTCCGAAGTGGATGGCAAATTTTGTGGATGATTTGATTAATAATACCGTTCCTCCTTTTGAGGTTATTTATGTGTATTTCATTGAGCATAACGGGCAAGTCTACTTTCATATCAGAGGAGATGATATAGGCGATCTTGGTATTACCATACCTCGCGCTTTTTTTCTTTTTACTTGCATGGGAGATCGTATTTATTCCGAATTCACACACCTTGACGAACTGCCTCCTGGAACTTTGGGATGGGATTTAGTTTTTTCTCGAAACATAACTAGAGTTACAATATGGTCCAGAGTTTTAATATCTCTAAATTCATAAATACAACATCATCATGAAAACAGCATCTAAAACTCAATTTTTAATTATACTTTGTATTCTCGCATTGATGTTCACAAGTACAGCCTGTTGTAGAGAGGAAGATCCGAAATGTGGGGAAGTTACTACTACCAACGGCTGGATAACAAGTCCGAAGTGGATGGTAAACGTCATCGATAATTTGATTAATGACCAAAGACCTATATTTTATATCATGGTGTATTCGATTGAATACAATGGACAAATTTATTTTAAGATTGTGGGGCGAAGTTTTCTTGGGTCTGCTTTATTCTATGGCACGTCTCTTTTTACGTGTTATGGAGAATATATTCCTTTGGTGCCTCTTCCTCCGAATGAAACTGATTTGTGGCGGGATTTGTTTTTTTCTGAAAACCGCTCAGGGGTATGGCATAAATTTCTTTCGCAATTGTAAAATTTATTGAAATATGAAAAAGTTATTAGTCATTTTTACAGCAACAGTTATAGCTACCACCATTGTGGCACAAGATGCTTATACACCTAAAGGGTGCCGTGTACCAGACGCGCATAGAACTAGACTCCCCATGGATTATGAGATAATGCAACAGATTATAAGAGATGCAAAAAAAACATATCCCGCTGGCGCGGATTTGTAGTGGCTGTTGCACAACTCAACTTGTTAATAAATAATGATAAAAACACTGGATAATTCATTGAAAAAGTAGTATTTTTGTAGTATCAAAACTCACATCAAATGCAAGGCATAAAAGACTACCAAGAGA
>Ga0209755_10007981_pt1 | contig 11411 bp, 12 predicted proteins | sample TergutCo191P1_FD_187301 | JGI IMG/M metagenome (GOLD analysis project Ga0209755, IMG submission 187301) | Cornitermes sp. P1 segment gut microbial communities from Petit-Saut dam, French Guiana - Co191P1 (SPAdes) (version 2) | ecosystem: Host-associated > Arthropoda: Insects > Digestive system...
CATCGGGCTCGGTTAGGCGCGTCAGGATGTTGATGATGGTGGTTTTGCCCGCCCCGGAAGGGCCGAGCAGTGCGAAGATTTCTTGGGAATCTACATTAAAGGTGACGTCGGATAGTACTGTTTGTCCGCCGTAGGTTTTTATTAGGTTTTTTACGCTAATCAAATTAGGCACTCCTTTGTGTATTTTGGCAATCGTTGTCATTATCCCACAATCGTGCGCGGTTAGCAACCTTCATCACTTCGGCGGATTCAAATAGTGCCGTCTGCAAACAGGCGTAAAAACAATCTCCTCCCCGGAAACATCCCCCATAACAACAATCTCGCCCTCGTACTTAGGCACGCCGTTCACACGCAGCAGATTCTTTGTAGCCTTGCTTTTGCAGTACTGGCAGACATTTTTGACTTCCTCGATAGTATCGGCCCAGTACATAAGCGCGGCGCTGCCCTCGAACAGTTCCCCGTCCATATAAGAGCAACGCAGCCCATAGCAAAGCACAGGGATGTTAAGCTCGTCCACTACCTCGGTAAGCTGGCGCACCTGCTCTTTTTTAAGAAACTGCGCTTCCTCCACAAGAACGGCATCGATAGGCTTCGCGGCCTCGCGGCTTTTTATGAAAATGAGTAAGTTTTGTTCTTCGTTGATTAAATCAGCGGGAAGCGGGTCGGTGATTGCGCGGGACTTTACCTCGCTTTGCATTCCCCAGCGGGTGTCCTTGTCGGGCTTTAGGATGATTACGTGCTTGCCTTGGGAGAGATAGTTGTCGGCTACCATTAGGAGGTTCGCGGTCTTGCCGCTGTTCATTGCGCCATAGCGGAAATATAGCTTTGCCATTTATGTCAGCTCCTTAGTTATTATCTCATAAGCTTCTTCCAAAGTCCGCACCCGCACCATGCCGTTAGCCTCCGCGTCATAACCGCGGTTGTACGGTGCGTCGAATAGGATTTTGAAATAACCGCCGCCTTCGAGGTTCTCGGGCACATCGTCTATAAGTACATCGCCAATGACCTTCTGCTTCTTCGCAGTAATAATTATGTCGTCCCTGCCGAGAAACGGAAAATGTTCCGCCATCCAGACAAATTTCGTGTATACCGTTTCATTATTATGCGCCGTTACCACCGAAACTTCATGACCGTCATCCAGCATCTTCTTAACACACTCCGCGCTGCCAGGCTTTATCTCGCACTTTCCGCTGAAAAACTCCTTGTTCAGCGGAAAACGCCGCTGCTCCCGCGTCAGCGTCGGGAAGATACAGCTGAGGTCGTAAGTTTTCATGGCCTTGGGGTCGGCGCTTAGCCCGTAGTGTTCGTTCAGCCAGTTTGTCCAGTGTTCATGACAGTTGTTCAGTACATTGTCACAGTCTAGCATAATATGTAGCTTTTTCATACCATCCCTCCGTTTCCGCCGAATAGTATAACACAAATCCCGCCAGCCCAAAATTTAATTTGACATAACTCGAATATTGCCCTAAACTTATGTTCGAATGGAGGGCTATGAGTACACTACCACGGGCAGATGAAGCCATTATACCGGTTGAAAAGTTAACCGAATACGCACTCAACCCAAACGGCGACAGAAATAAAGCCGTTGCTTTTGAGCGCGCCCTTGGCTATAATATCGGTAATGCGGATAAACTTATTGAACAAATCAAAGCAAATTTACGAAAATTCCCCGCCATCGCCAAAAAGGACAAAGGCTACGGCACAAGATATGAAGTTGTAATGGAAATTGAAGGCGTCAACGGAAAGAGCGCGAAGGTTTTAACAGGTTGGATTGACGATGCATCCAGCGGTGAAATGCGCTTGATTACCGTACATGTAGACTAAAAGACAGGTGATTCTATGATTAGAGAATATACTAAGGTAAGGCTCAAAACAGGCGAAATAGCCCATATCATCGAAATCTTGGAACAAAACGTCGCCTATGTCGCGGAAATCATTCGGCAGAGCGGCGAGTTTTCCGTTACCATTGACCAAATAAACCACAGCGAAATCGAGAGCATATTTGTAGAAACAGAAACCCCTCTGTCACACGCAATTTAACACAAATCCCGCCCGCCCAAAATTTAATTTGACATAACCCGAATATTGCCCTAAACTTATGTTCGAATGGAGGGCTATGTTTTATGTCGAAAATTTCTAAGGACAAAATCGTAATACGCGGCGCCCGCGAAAACAACTTAAAAAACATCAACCTCGAAATTCCGCGGAATCAGCTTGTAGTCTTCACAGGCATGAGCGGGAGCGGCAAGTCCTCCTTGGCTTTTGATACGATTTACGCGGAGGGTCAGCGGCGGTATGTGGAGTCCCTTTCGTCTTACGCGCGACAGTTTTTGGGGCAGATGGAAAAGCCCGATGTGGATATCATCGAAGGGCTTAGCCCCGCCATCTCTATCGACCAGAAAACAACCAGTCATAATCCGCGCTCTACCGTGGGTACGGTTACTGAAATCTACGACTATATGCGGCTGCTGTTCGCGCGGGTGGGGATTCCCCATTGCCCGAAATGCGGGCGCGAGGTCAAGCGGCAGACTGTCGACCAGATTGTTGACCAGGTGATGACCCTGCCCGAGCGCAGCCGTTTGCAGGTCTTGGCGCCCGTGGTACGCGCGCGCAAGGGCGAGCATACAAAGCTGCTTGATAACGCGCGGAAAAGCGGCTACGTCCGTGTCCGCGTGGACGGCAGTATCTACGAGCTTTCCGAGCCGATTCCCATGGACAAAAACAGAAAACATACCATAGAAATCGTAATCGACCGCCTGACCGTCCGCGACGGAATACAAAAGCGGCTCGCCGAGTCCATAGAGGCTGCAACCGCGCTTACGCAGGGGCTGCTTGTCGTGAACGTCGGCGAGAGCGAGGACATTCTGTTCAGCCAGAATTTCTCATGCCCGGACTGCAACATCAGCCTGGAGGAGCTTGCACCGCGCTCTTTTTCGTTCAACAACCCCGCGGGGGCTTGCCCAGAGTGTACGGGGCTTGGAGTGAAGCGAATTTTCGACCCGGAGCTGGTCGTGCCTAACCCCGCGCTGCCTCTTTCCGAAGGGGCTATCAATGTCAACGGCTGGAAGTCCATCGGCAACGATAAAAGCTGGGGGCATTCGATTTTTGAGGCATTATCCGAAATCTATGATTTTGATTTGGACACGCCCTACGAGGATTTGTCGGACGAGGTCAAGGATGTTCTCATGAACGGACACCACAAGCGGATTTCGATTGAATACGGCGAGGAAGACGACAGGCGCAGCTACAGCCACAATTTCGAAGGCATTCTAAATAATATTGAGCGGCGCTACAACGAAACTAGCGATTTTAACCGCAAAATGGAGTACGAGGCGTACATGACGGAAATCCGATGCCCCGCCTGCAAGGGCAAGCGTCTGCGCCCCGAGATTTTGGCGGTTACGGTTGGGGATTTGAATATTTCTGAGATTACGTCCATGGCGATTCGTGAGGCCATGGAATTTTTTCAGAAGCTGGTACTGGCCGACCAGGCGCGCAGGATTGCGGGGCCTATTTTGAAAGAGATTAACGCGCGGACGGGCTTTTTGATTGATGTCGGGCTTGACTATCTGACGCTAGCGCGGTCGGCAGGCTCCTTGTCGGGCGGCGAGGCGCAGCGGATTCGGCTTGCAACGCAAATCGGCAGCGGGCTGGTTGGCGTGGTTTATATCCTGGACGAGCCGAGCATCGGGCTGCATCAGCGGGACAACGAGCGCCTTCTGAAGACCCTCATGTACTTAAAAGACTTGGGCAACACGCTTATCGTGGTGGAGCATGACGAAGATACTATGCGGGCGGCCGATTATATAGTAGATATTGGGCCGCAGGCTGGTGTGCATGGCGGCGAGGTCGTTTTTTCCGGCAAGGTCAAGGATATTTTGAAGTGCAAGGCGTCCGTCACGGGGCAGTATCTTAGCGGAAAGAAGAAAATCGGCGTGCCAGACACGCGCAGGGAGCCTAACGGTAAAAAAATCACCATCGAAGGCGCGGCCGAGAACAATCTGAAAGGGATTACCGTAGCGCTGCCGCTCGGCTTGTTTACTTGCGTGACGGGCGTAAGCGGCTCGGGGAAATCCTCTCTTGTAAATGAGATTCTCTACAAACGGCTGGCACGGGATTTGAACCGCGCGAAAATCAAACCCGGCAAGCACAAGAATTTGAAGGGCTTGAAGGAACTTGACAAGGTGATTGCGATTGACCAGTCGCCTATTGGGCGTACTCCGCGCTCTAATCCCGCCACTTATACTGGGCTGTTTGACTTGATTCGCGATGTTTTTGCGCAGACGCCCGAAGCCAAGGTGCGCGGGTATCAGAAAGGGCGGTTCAGCTTTAACGTGCGCGGCGGGCGCTGCGAGGCTTGCGCCGGTGACGGTATTTTGAAGATTGAGATGCATTTTTTGCCCGATATATACGTGCCTTGCGAGGTTTGCGGCGGCAAGAGGTATAACCGCGAGACTTTGGAGGTGCGTTATAAAGGAAAGAATATTTCGGAAGTTTTGGATATGACTATAGACGAGGCGGTGGATTTTTTTGATAATCTGCCGCGGCTGCGGGACAAGGTGCAGACCTTGGCGGATGTCGGGCTTTCGTATGTTAAGCTTGGGCAGTCGTCCACTACGCTTTCCGGCGGCGAGGCGCAGCGGGTTAAGCTAGCTACGGAACTGTCGCGGAGGGCTACGGGGCGCACGCTTTATGTTTTGGACGAGCCTACCACGGGCTTGCATTCCGCGGATGTGCATAAGCTGATAGGGATTTTGCAGCGGTTGACGGAGAGCGGGAATACTGTTGTTGTTATTGAACATAACCTTGACGTAATCAAGACGGCAGATTATATTATTGACTTAGGGCCGGAAGGTGGAGCTGCGGGGGGCGAGATTGTCGTGGCGGGCACGCCGGAGGTTGTTGCGGCTACGGAGGGGTCTTATACGGGGTTGCATTTGAGGAGGGTGTTGGGTTGACATTTGTTGATGGATTTTATAAACAGGAGGTCGGACAAAATGAAATGCACCGTTAAATTCATATGGGATGATGAAGCTAAGGTATGGTATACCGATTCGAACGATATCCCCGGTTTGTGCTTGGAAGCTGATACCTTCGATGCGCTTGTTGAAGAAGTACGGTTAGCCGCTCCGGAATTGTTGCAGCTAAATTGTCAATACGAAGGCCCTGTTTATTTGATTTTCGAAGCAGTACGCATAGAAACAGCTAAGGTTTCGTGATGAATGATTGTGGATAGATTCTGATAATAAAAAAACAGTTTCTATACCAACGGGCATAAAATCGAGGTATACTGCAAACGGTGTTTTAAGGCGGGCAGGGTTAAGTGAACGCATCCGCTGACTGGAAAGGAAAAACAACATGATTCTATCCGGGCGAATGATAAAACAAAAGCTGGGAAAAGATATCATCATCGAGCCATTCGATGATATCCGCTTGAATCCCAACAGCTATAACCTGCGTCTGCATGACGAGCTGCTTGTTTACACGGAAAGCACGCTCGACATGTCTAAGCCTAACCCCACCCGCTCTGTTAAGATTCCGGCGGAAGGTTTGCTTCTCGAGCCCGGGCGCTTGTATTTGGGGCGCACTATGGAATATACTGAGACTTACAATCTTGTACCTATGCTTGAGGGGCGCTCGTCTATCGGGCGGCTCGGGATGTATGTGCATGTCACCGCGGGCTTTGGTGATGTTGGGTTCAAGGGGTTTTGGACGCTTGAGATTCATTGTATACAGCCGATTCGGATTTATGCCGGGGTGGCTGTTTGTCAGCTTTATTTTCATTCGATTGAGGGTGAGTATGATAGCTACTCGTCCGGGAAGTATCATGAGAATACGGGGATTCAGCCCAGTTTATTGTATAAAGATTTTGAGTAACGGAGGTTTTGTTAGGTGAACGACAAAGACAATCTCCTGCTTTTTGATGATTTGGAACTTGAAGATGATGAGGTCTTGGAAGCCGAAAAAGAAGATACCGAGGCGCTTAGCGAAGTTCAAGATGACGAACCGAATGAGCCGAAAGAGCGTCAAAAAAAAGGGTTCTTTTCGCGCATTCTGGGGCGGCTGCCGTTCTTTAAGCGCTTGGTGCGTGACCCTATTGCGGACGCTTCTTTCGAGACTTATTCTAAGTTTAAGCGGTTCTTTGAGTCCATGGATTTGGAAGACCCGCTTTATCCTTCTGTCCGTCAGACTTCCGGGCTTTGTGATGATGCGCTGCGGATTGCCAAACAGCGGATTTCGCTTGGGACGCGCTTGCAGGAATATGATGAGAAGTTGCTTGAACTGAAGCATTTCAGCCGTTTAAGCGAGGAGGATATCGGGCGGTTGAAGAAACTGCTTGCGTATTTCATGTCGCTGACGGCTGAGCGGAACACGCTTTATAATAAATTATCCGATTTCGATAAGTCGCTGGTTGAGATGTTTAAGCTAGAGGAAGAAGCCGCGCTTGCCGTGCCGCAGATTCGTGACGCGGAGGAGCGCCAGCGACTCTTGAAGCAGGACTTGGGCTACCTTTACGGCGAAAAGGCCGACCTTGTTTACGAGCGCGAGAATATGGAGAAGGGACTGAAATTTATCCACTACTTCACGCTTGGATTGGTGGGGCTTTTTATTGCTATGACCCTTCTTCTTGGGTTCCTTAATATATTTAATCAGACGAATATCTTTCTGCCTACTGTGGTTATTACTTCCATGGTTATTGTTATCGCGGCCTTGCTTTACATTTTCAGGCGGCGGATTCGCTATGAGCTTCGTATGAATTTCAAGAAGCAGCTGCGTGCGGTGGAGCTGCTTAACCAGAAGAATGTCGTGTATGCTTACTATACGAACTTTTTGCGGTTTGTCTACAATAAATATAAGGTGCGCAACTCGGCTATGCTTGAGGCTAACTTGAAGAATTTCAGCTCGTACAAGTTTGTGGTGGGGCGGATTGACAACCTGCGGCGCACTATGTACGAGACCGAGGCTGAGATTGAGCGGTTTATGAAGGAGAAGCGGCTGACGGGTTTGCGTGCCAGTGTCGAGGGCTTTGCGCGGACAGCCAATCTGGAGGACAAGAAGAAATACTACGACGAGCTTGTCCGTTCGAAGGAGGCGCTGGAGCGCGAGCTGTCTGCGCTTGATATACGCCACGAGGAGATTTGGGACACGCTTATGGTACTTAACGACCACGACCGCAGCTCGGCGAAGGTTATTGACAAGATTATTCAAACTTACTTGGACGAGGCGGGGAGTCTGCTGCTTCAGCCCGAGTCGGCATAGGAGATATTTGACATGTTAGAGAAGAATTATGACCCCACCTTGGAAAACGAGATTTATGCTAAATGGATGGAGCGCGGGTACTTCCGTGCTGCGCCTAACCCCGCTAAGAAGCCGTATACGATTGTTATGCCGCCGCCGAACATCACCGGCGTGCTGCATATCGGGCACGCGCTCAACAATACGATTCAGGACATTCTCATCCGTACTAAGCGTATGCAGGGCTACGAGGCGCTTTATCAGCCGGGCACCGACCATGCGTCCATCGCTACGGAAGTGCGGGTGATTCAAAGCCTTGCGAAGGACGGGATTACTAAGGAATCGCTCGGGCGTGAGAAATTTCTTGAAAAAGTCTGGGATTGGAAAAAGGAATACGGCGGCACTATTGTCGAGCAGTTGAAGCGTTTGGGGCTGTCCTGCGACTGGGAACGCGAGCGTTTTACTATGGATGCGGGGCTGTCGGATGCTGTGCTTGAGGTTTTTGTGCGGCTTTATGACGAGAAGCTTATTTACCGCGGGGAGCGGCTGATTAACTGGTGTACTAAGTGCCAGACTACTATCTCTGACGCCGAGGTGGTACATAAGGAGTCGGAGAGCGGCTTCTACCACTTCAAGTATCCTGTGGTTGGTTCGGACGGCGGGTTTTTGGCGTTTGCTACTACGCGCCCCGAGACTATGCTCGGCGATACGGCGATTGCGGTTAGTCCCGACGACGAGCGCTACCGTGCGCTTGTTGGGAAATTTGTAAAGGTGCCGTTTGTGGAGCGGGAGATTCCTATTATCGCGGATAGTTATGTCGAAGCGGAGTTCGGCACGGGTGTCGTGAAGATTACGCCCGGGCATGACCCTAACGACTTCGAGGTCGGCGAGCGGCACGGCCTGCCGATTATCAATATAATGAACGACGACGGCACGATGAACGAAAACGCCGCCGATTACGCGGGGCTGACCCGCGAAGCCGCCCGCGAGCGCATTATCCGCGAAATGGACGCACTGGGGCTGTTCATCAAGAAGGAGCAAATAAAAAATAACGTAGGCACCCACGACCGCTGCGGCGATGTGATAGAGCCGCTTGTGCGTTTGCAGTGGTTTGTGCGGATGAAGGAGCTTGCCGAGCCGGCCATGCAGGCGTACAAAACAGGTGAGCTGCGCTTCCACCGCGAACGCTTCGCGAAGGTCTACATGCATTGGCTCGAAAACATCCGCGACTGGTGCATTTCGCGCCAGTTATGGTGGGGGCATCAAATCCCCGCGTACTACTGCGCGGACTGCAAGCACATAACCGTAGCCAAGACCGCGCCAGACGCCTGTGAAGCCTGCGGCTGCCGCAAGCTGCGCCAGGACGAAGACACGCTTGACACATGGTTCAGCTCCGCCCTGTGGCCGTTTTCCACGCTCGGCTGGCCCGAGAAGACCGCCGATTTGGACTACTTCTACCCGACGGACGTACTCTCCACCGCCGACGAAATCATCTTCTTCTGGGTGGTGCGCATGGTTTTTTCCGGGATGAAGTTTATGGGCAAGAAGCCGTTTTCGGACGTTATCATCCACGGGAAAATTCTGGACGAACACGGACGCAAGATGTCAAAATCGCTCGACAACGGCATAGACCCAATTGAAGCCGCGGAAAAATACGGCGCGGACGTACTGCGCTTAGCGCTCGTAAACGGAAACTCTATCGAAACCGATATCCGCTTCTCTATGGAACATCTGGAGCCGATGCGGAATTTTCTCAACAAGGTCTGGAACGCGTCGCGGTTTCTCCTTATGCAGTTCGAGGATGGGCAACCGGTCGCTGTGACCGACCGGTTGAACGCGGAGGACAAGTGGGTCTTGTCGCGCATGAATGATGTGGCAGCCGATGTCAGCGCGCAGATAGACAAGCACGAGCTTGGCATGGCGTCGCAGAAAATCATCGACTTCTTTTGGGACGAATTTTGCGACTGGTATGTAGAAATGGTGAAGCCGAGGCTGTATAATAAGGATGATGAAAGCCGAGAGGGCGCACTGTGGACGCTGCGGCATGTTTTGACTACCGCGCTGAAGCTGCTGCATCCGTTTTCGCCGTTTATTACCGATACGATTTTTTTGAAGGTGCAGGACGCGGAGGAGACGGTTATGCTTTCGGCCTGGCCGGAGTTTGATAAGGCGCTGCACTTCCCCGCGGAGGAGAAAGAGATTTCGCAGATTCAGGACGCTGTGCGGGCTGTGCGGAATATCCGCGCGGAGAAACAGGTACCGCCCGCGAAGAAGATTAAGATAATCGCGGTATGCGAAGGCGCGGCAAAGGAAGCGTTTGAGCGCGGGCGTGTGTTTTTCGCGTTTTTGGCGGGTGCGGAGTCCGTGGAGATTTGCGCGGATGCGGCAGGCGTGCCGGAGAGCGCTGTATCTGTTGTAACTTCCGGCGCGGTGCTTTATCTGCCGCTTGATACGCTGATTGATTATGAAAAGGAACGCGCGAGGCTGGATAAGGAGCGGAAGAAGCTGCAAGGCGAGCTTGCGAGGATAGACGGTAAGCTGTCGAACGAAGGATTTGTGAAGAAGGCGCCGCCTGAGTTGATTAAGGCGGAGGAGGAGAAGCGGGATATGTACCGCGGGATGTTGGAGAAGGTTGAAGAACAGGCGAAGGGGTTGAGGTAGATGTCACTTGAGACACGCCATACAGAAAAAAACATGCTGTTTTTGCTGCGCCAAGTAGAAAGAAATCAGTTACCGATAGCCAACGCTATAGCACAGCTTACAGCTACAATGGAGCCCGAAGATGTTAAACTGGTAGAACAAGCTCTAAACGAGCTAGATGATAGAAGGGGAGATAAAAAATGAACGAAACACTAAAAACAATCGCAGAAAGAAACTCCTGCCGTGATTTCTCGGGGGAGCCGCTCACCAAAGACCAAGTAGACGCGCTCGTAAAAGCCGCACTTGCCGCGCCCAGCGCGATGAACCGCCAGCCATGGCACATCATGATGTGTACCGACAAGTCACTGGTAGACGAAATGGACGCAGCCGCAATCGCAGCGATGGAAGCAAACGAGGACAAAACAATGTACAACCGCATCAAGGAGCGCGGCGGCAAGGTTTTCTACAACGCGCCCTGCATGATGATGATTGCGGGCGACGGCTCACGCTGGGCTGATTTAGACTGCGGGATTCTCGTCGAAAACGTAGCGCTTGCCGCTCATGCGCTTGGGCTTGGCAATGTCATCAACGGAATGGCGCACATTCCGCTCGACGGGGACAAGGGCGCTGACTTCAAGAAACGCCTGAAATGGCCCGACGGGTACAACTTTGGGATTGCCATACTTATCGGAAAAGCCAATGCAGGCAAAGTTCCGCATGATTTGGACATGAGCAAGGTGACATACGTGTAGGTTTTTGATTAGGGGGCTGTTAAGGAACAGCCCCTTTTTTACAATAATAGAGAGGGAATTATATGAATATCACGCTGGAGCCCGTAAAACTTGAAGAAAAGCAGATACTGAAAAACTTAGGCGAACTGTATATTTATGAGCTTACTCAATACACCCCTACTGATGTTGATGATATGGGCTTATATGATGATTTTGACGATTTAGACCTGTACTGGACGGATGAAAACAGACATCCTTATTTTATTAAGGTTGATGGTAAGCTAGGTGGATTTGCGCTAGTTTTTGATGGGCGGCAGATTCAAGGGATTGACTCAAATTATTCAATAGACGAATTTTTCGTAATGAATCAATACAAGGGCCGCGGCGTAGGGAAGTATTGTGCGGGGTGGATTTTTGATAAGTTCCGGGGGAAATGGCAGATATGGTTTCATCCGCGGAATAAGGCTGCGGAGAAGTTCTGGACGGGTGTGGTGGATGAGTATACGGATGGGCGGTTCGAGGTTGTTGGGAATGACGAGCCGTTTTATGACGGGGTTGTTGGGAGTACGTTGGTGTTTGGTTCATAAATGGAGGTTGCCGCCGAAACCAACTTCCTACTAAAAATATACAGCCAACAAACCGATGCTACTGTAGACTGGATAAAGAACGAAGTATACCCCGCCTTGGCCTCCGGCCTGGGCTTGCACCTGCCGCATATAGCAAGTATAATTTAGAGGAGGGAACCCACATGCAATACAATGATTTCGGCGCAACAGGTATCAAAGTCTCAAACCTAGGCTTCGG
>Ga0209755_10007982_pt1 | contig 11410 bp, 8 predicted proteins | sample TergutCo191P1_FD_187301 | JGI IMG/M metagenome (GOLD analysis project Ga0209755, IMG submission 187301) | Cornitermes sp. P1 segment gut microbial communities from Petit-Saut dam, French Guiana - Co191P1 (SPAdes) (version 2) | ecosystem: Host-associated > Arthropoda: Insects > Digestive system >...
TTTATCTCAATTTTCTGGAAAAAAGCGGTGACCAGAATGCCGGCCACCGTGCTGAAAAAAGTTGCGAACAAAATAGGCAAAAAAATGTCTGCGGGGTTTGCTGCGCCCAGCTTTGCCCTGTAAGTCATTATAGTGACAGGAATTAAGGTTAAGCCGCTCGCATTCAAAACCAAAAACAAAATCTGAGCATCGCTTGCCGTGTCTTTTTGAGGGTTCAGCTCCTGCAATTCCTTCATGGCCTTTAAGCCGAGCGGTGTAGCGGCGTTGTCTAGCCCCAGCATATTTGCGCTCATATTCATAAGCATGCTGCCCATAGCCGGGTGCTCCACCGGAACGCTGGGGAATAGTCTTTTCATCAAGGGGGCAACCAATTTGGCAAGCATCTGAACCGCACCGGCCTTTTCCCCTATTTTCATAATTCCAAGCCAAAAAGCGAGAATTCCCGTTAAACCTATGGCTATTTCAAAAGAGGTTTTTGACATGTCAAAAACGCTTTGCATAACATCGTTAAAAATGCCGCTATTGCCCAAATAAAGCCATTGAGCGAGGCATGCCACAAATGCGCCGCCAAAGAAAAGAAGCCAAATTATGTTGAGAAACACGGGTGTAACCTAGAAAAATATGTGCACCGCAATCCCCGATACCAGCAATCCGCCGCCTACTGCGAGCCCTATGTTTCTCAAAGTTTTTGCGTCTGTGGCTTTTTTGTGGGCATCTTTGTATTGGCCGTGTTGCTCGGATGGCAACCATTGCATTTTTTTGTAGTCATCGTAGAGGCCGTTTGCGTTGAAGTGCTGATAGACTCCGAATCCGAGCGCGGCTACGCCGAGGATGTCTAAGCCAAGCGCTATGTAAAATGTGTTGGATTTTTGGATAGCGGTTAGCGAGAAGCGGCTGGTGGATTGCCCGCTGAATTTTATTTTTGAAAACAGTCCGGGGGCTTGCTTTCTTATCGCATCAATCAGCCCTTTCACATCCTTGCTTTCCATCACAATGCTGCCGATCAGTTTGCCTCCCATAGTTTCGTAGAGTTCTATTGAAAGGCTAAAGTCTCCGCCGAATTTGTCGATTTTTCCCTGGCTTATGAATTCTGCGCCTATGGCTCTTCCGATGTCAATGGCGCAGCTTTCCGCGAGGCACATGGCTTCTTCCTCGTCTGGCGGCAATAGCGAGAACATATTGTCTCTTGTTAGCACGGCGTAGCTGCCGCTGGGCAAAGTCTGCACCGCTTGCCGTCGTAGCTCATCGGTCATGTGCCTGTATTCGGCGTACGTTATTTCGATGTCTTCCACAGCCGGGATTATTTCCAGGACGGCTAGGGTTTGTGTGGCAAATGTTGTCTTAACCAGAATTATCAGAATTTTCAGGATTTTATTCATAGTCTGTCCTTAATGCAGCGAACAGAGTACAGATACTTATTATTGAATTGGTTCATGTACGTATACGAAGAAGAATATGACATATGCACCTTAGAAATAGTATTGTTCTCCGAGAGCATCCACCAGTGGCCACTCTCACCGACCCCGCTGAAAGCGTCTCCATAGTAGCCACCCGGGAGAGCCGCAAAGCCGTAAATGTCCGTGCCGGTTATATCACCACCACTATAAGTCTTCCAAAGACTCGCTGCCTTCAGCTTCGTTCCCAAAGTATAATTGCCGCCAGCATAGTCGGTCAAAGCTGACCACTCGGCCTCGCTGGGTATATGCCAGCCACTCGGGCAAATGTCCTTCGCCGTAGCCCACTCATACAAACGGCCGTAAATGGCGCAGTTGGACTCATTTAAAGAATAACACACGTCTGTGCTGACATCTGGAACATCGTAATTCAGATTCTTTGCCATCCAGGTCTGGGCTCCTATCAATACTGCATCATAACTTTCGCCTTCGTAAGATAGAGGAGTTTTCAGATATATTTTATCGCCTTCTCTGCACTCATACAAATCCGGGTCAAATTCTTCCGGCCTTGCGCCGCATTTAGCCACGACCTTGCTGTTGTTGAAACAAAAATTGCTCGCTGACGGGGTGTATTTATCGTTGCCGCAGCAGGCTTCCGTTGAGGGATTATACTCCACCGTGCCGCCGCATTTGCCGTAAACCGTGATGCCCAAGCAGAATTCGGATGCCGGTTCAAAAGCCGCAGTGCCGCATTTGGCATAAATACCGGTCCCCGAGCAGAATTCATAAGTTGGGCGGTAGTCATAGTCGCCGCATAGCTCGTAAGGCAAATTGTTGAAGCAAAAATGCGTTGCCGGGTCTATGGAGATACTTCCGCATTGCACAGACGTGATTACGGAGCTTGAAGAATTTTGCTCCGCATCGGAAGAGCTGGAGAGCGACGCCCCTCTCTCAGGAGCTCCGGTCCGTGTGTATGGGTCTATGGTCTCAAAGTCTGAGCATGCCGAAAAAAGGGCTGCGCCCAGAGCAAAAAGCGTAAATGTTTTCTTGCTTACCATGCCTTCTTCAAATAAACTGCGCCCAAAGGCGGAACTACCAATTCCATGCTCCACGGCCTGCCGTGAGATGAAATGTCATCTGTCCAGCGTTCACCGGCATTGCCCTGATTGCCGCCGCCCCAAAGCTGGGAATCTGAATTGAAAATCTCAATCCATTTGCCGCTTGACGGCACACCAACGCGATAAGGCACTCTGAGAACAGGCGTAAAGTTGAAAAGACATAGAATTTGCTCACCGCTTCTGGAACGGCGCACAAAACTCAAAATGGAATTGTCAACATCATCGCATGATATCCACTCAAAACCATCCCAATGATGATCTATTTCCCAGAACGCACGCTCAGACTTATACAAATTGCCAAGAGTTCTCATCATATTGTGCAAACCGTTGTGAACTTCAAAACCCAGCAAATGCCAATCCAGAGAATGCTGCTCTTCCCACTCCTTGCCCTGGCCAAACTCGCTGCCCATGAACAAAAGCTTTTTGCCTGGATGCGCATACATAAAGGAATAAGCCAAACGCAAATTCGCAAACTGCTGCCAGCAATCGCCGGGCATTTTGCTAAGCATGCTGCCCTTTCCGTGAACAACCTCATCGTGCGAAAGCACAAGAATAAAGTTTTCGGAATAAGCGTAAATCATGCTGAATGTCAAATTGTGATGATGGTACTTTCTGTGAATAGGCTCTTTGCTTATGTAAGATAAAAAGTCGTTCATCCAGCCCATGTTCCATTTGTAGTGGAAACCGAGGCCACCAAGCTCCGGCGGGCGAGTTATGCTTGGGAAGCTCGTGGATTCTTCTGCTATGAAAATAGCGTGAGGCGCAACTTTGCCCATTACGCTGTTCAAGTGCTTTAAGAATTCCATGGTATCGTAGTTTATGTTGCCGCCGTCTCTGTTGGGAATCCACTCGCCGTGGTTCCTGCCGTAATCCAGATAAAGCATGCTCGCAACCGCATCAACACGCAAGCCGTCTACGTGAAATTCACGCAGCCAGTACATCGCATTTGAAATCAAAAAGTTCGCAACTTCTCTGCGGCCGTAATTGAAAATATAGGTTCCCCAGTGCGGATGCTCGCCTTGCCTTGAATCCGAATGCTCATAGCAAGCGCTGCCGTCAAAGCGACCGAGCGAAAAACCGTCTTTTGGAAAGTGCGCGGGCACCCAGTCCAAAATAACGCCTATGTTGCTCTGGTGGCATCTGTCCACAAAGCGGCGAAACTGATCGGGAGAGCCATACCTGCTGGTGGGAGAATAATAACCGGTAACTTGGTAACCCCAAGATTGATCCAGAGGATGTTCCATAACAGGCATGAATTCAATATGCGTGTAGCCCATGTCTAAAACATAAGGGATCAAGCTATCTCCAAGTTCATCCCAATTCAAAAAGCGCCCGGGATTTTCAGGATCACGTTTCCAAGAACCCGGGTGAACCTCGTAAATGTTTACCGGAGAGTTGAAAAATTGCGTTGCGCTGTGAGTTCGCATATAAAGGTCATCGCCCCATTCGTAGCCATCCATGTGGGTGACAATTGAAGCGGTATTTGGGCGCATCTCGCTGAATTTTGCAAGCGGATCGGCCTTTTGATACATATTGCCTTCTCTGGAATGTATTTCAAAGCGGTAAAGTTCACCTTCCCCGATTTCCGGAATAAATATTTCCCAAACTCCGCAGTTTCCACGCACACGCATTTGATGCCTGCGGCCGTCCCAAGAATTGAAATTGCCTATAACGGAAACGGCACGAGCATTTGGCGCCCACACGGAGAAAAGAACGCCTTTGATTCCTTCCACCTCCGCAAGGTTTGCGCCAAGTTTGCGGTAAAGCTCATAATGAACGCCGGATTGCATAAGATGCAAATCAAAGTCGCTTAAAACCGGCGGAAAAGCATAAGGGTCCAAAATGGAATATATTGCGCCGCATTCCAGCTCAATGTTGAGTTTGTATAAAAAGTGCTCATATTTTTCGTCTATTTGGGCTTCAAAAAAACCGGAATCGCCCAGTTTTTCACAATTAAACTTGCGGCTCCCATCCAAAGATTCGCCGGAAATAGCTTTTGCGCCGGGCAAATAAACCCTTACGCTCATCTTGTTTCCTTTGCTTATAGGATGCAAACCGAGTATTGAAAACGGGTCTGCGCACATAAAATCATTCAGAACCTGCATATTCACAGGCTTAATAGTAGTCCATTTCAACCACTTGGGAGCACTCATTTTAACCTCACGTTGATCTTAGGGAGTAATATAGAAACAATAAACGCTGATTTCCTATAAATCTCTCACTTTATCCACATAATTTCTGCCCACCGGGATCACTGTTTTGGCGTTATCGTTCAGGATAACGGATAATTTTCCCGGGAATTGACGGCGAATTTCCGCTATTTTACTTACCGCAACCAGGTTTGCGCGATGAACTCTGATAAAGGCTTCGGGGTCCAGTTTGCTTTCAAGGTCTATTATGGGAGTATCTATTATATAGCGATTGTCGTTTGTGTAAACAGCGGTGTATTTTTCGTCGCTTTCAAAACGCACTATGTCTGAGGTATTTATGAGCAATGTTCGGTCACCTATTTTTACCTGCAATCGTTGCGGATATTTTTCATTTTTATTTTCTATTAGAATTTTTAATTTTTCATATAGACCGGAAGTATCGGGTTTTTCCAGTGTTGTTAGCTTTTCAAGCGTGTGCAAAAGCCTGTCCTGTTCTATCGGTTTTAGCAAGTAGTCTATGGCATTTTTTTCAAAGGCTTTTATCGCATATTCATCAAAAGCAGTAGCAAAGATTATATGCGGAATATTTTCTTTTGGAATTTTAGCCAAATCCTCTACAAGCTCAAACCCACCTTTCCCCGGCATTTGAATATCCAGAAAAACAGCAAAAGGTTTATTCTCAATTATCTTAGCCAAAGCTTTGTCTGCGCCGTCAGCTTCATCAATCTCCAACTCCTTGCCGCTTTCCAAAAGCAGCTTGCGCATTCTAACCCGAGCGAGCGGCTCATCATCTACTATCAAAACTTTCATGATTGGAAAGATAGAAAATGGAATTCCTGCATGCGTCGTCCGCTTCTACCAAGTGCCTCTTGCCATAGCGATCCTCTATTTCCAAGCGATGCCTTTTGCATGGGAATCTGCAAAGCGGTTTTGCGCTATTATCTGAAAATGCCGCTGTGAACAGGCAATGTTTGGTGTGAAACGCCGGAACCGGAGATTTATAAAAACTGTTTATTCCGTTTTGCAAGAAATATTCCTCGCTAAGGCTATTTTTAATATTCAAGCCATCATAATCTCCGCATAAATTCAAACCCTGCAATTCTTTGAGCGCGCCTAAATTACGTACCAGAATCGGATCGGATTTCGGAGTATATGGCGCATCGCCTTCTTCGTGGATGCGCTTTGTAACAAAGTTCGGTTTTTCTTGAGACATGGGGCATGGAGCATGGGGCATGACTTTGAACTTATTCAAACCGGGAAATGTTCTTGCCGTTCTCGTTTCGTTTAATTTTTCTACAGCTTTTTGCCTAAGGTTGCGAATCATTTTTTCGTTTACAAAAGCATCAACTTTGATAACCGGATTTTTACAGATATAAGGAGTGCGAGAAAGGCCGAAATCAAAATTCTCAAGCTTGCCTTTTTCTAAAATGTAATCGCTTTGAACTTCTATGTTTTCCATTTTCAGCACCAAGCGTTCACCAACCGCTCCGGAAAGCTCAATGTTTATCGGTATTTTCCTTTTGTCTGTAAATGTGCTACGGATTTCTTTTTCTTTTGACGGGCAGTCGTTTATATATGCCATTTCAATATTGCGGAAATCTTTTTTGCTTGAAAATTCCAGGCAAAGCAAATCACCGTTGCGCTCTGCCTTAAACACTCTGCCGCCGCACGGCCCGGGCGTAAATAAAATGCCATCTCCAGGCTTGCACTCATTTTCTGTTTTTATCCAGACTTTTGAATCTTTTATCTTTTCAACCCGGCCCAAAAAAGAACCTCTGTTTCCGGATGTTTCACCGCTAACAACGCACTGCTTGCCCAGCCAGCCCGTTGTAAATCCTCGGCTGAACACGCTTTCCATTGAATTTGCTTTTGAGCGATATGCGGCAACTACGCTTGCCACATATTCCGGGCTTTTTAGCCTGCCTTCTATTTTCAGGGCATTTATTCCGCAATCTATCAACTCGTCCAAAATCGGCAATGCGCATAAATCGTTTGTACTCAGCAAATAAGGTTTTGAGCTTGCTTGAACATTGCCGTCAATAACAAATTTATACGGTAATCTGCAAGGCTGGGCGCACTCGCCGCGATTGGCTGAACGACCGCCGAAATACTGGCTTGCGTAGCATTGCCCACTGTAAGAAAAGCACAATGCGCCGTGAACAAAGACTTCCAACTCCATTGAGGGGCAGTTTTTTCTTATGGACTTGATTTGCTCTATGGAAAGTTCACGCGCCAAAACGCATCTGCTGATTCCCATTTCTTCTGCCATTTTAACTGCTGCCGAGCTTGCTATGGTCATTTGCGTGGAAGCATGCACCGGAAGCCATGGAGCAGTTGCTCTGAACCACCGCACAAGCCCTATGTCCTGCACAATTACGGCATCCGGGCAAAGTTCCAAATAAGGCGTTATTATCGTTTCAAAATTTTCCAATTCTTCATTCGAAACCAGAATATTGCACGCAAAATAAACTTTGACTCCGTATAAGCGGCAATAATAAATGATGTTTTTAATATCCGCATAAGATAAATCCGCATCTCTGCGGCGAGCGTTGAAGCCGGGAATTCCTACATATATGGCATCTGCGCCGTTTTGGACGGCGGCCTGGCACATTTCTTCGCTGCCTACCGGAGCAAGTAGTTCATAGAGCATTTTATAGGGAATTTACTATTTTTTTAAACACATGAAACCTTTCCTAAAGTACTTTTTCGCCTCTGCGCTGGGGGCAATCTTTGCTGCCAGCCTGCTGTTTCCCCTGTCTATTATCTTTATATCTGCAATTATAGCTTTATCCAGCCAGAGCAAACCTGCGGATTCGCCGATTTTGAAGATAGATTTGAGCGGAATTATATCCGAAAGAGAGAATTACAACCCGCTATACGCGACTCTTTTCAATTTAGGGCTAAAAACACAGGGTCTAAACGATATTCTGACTGCAATAAAAAATGCAAAAGAAGATGACAAAGTGAAAGGCATATACATCAACGCCGGGCTTGCGCAAGCGGGGCTCGCATCCATGCAGGAAATCAGGAACGCTTTGATAGATTTCAAGGAAAGCGGAAAATTCATAGTCACCTACGGAGAAATAATTTCGCAGAGAAGCTACTGGGCAGCTTCCGTTGCAGACAAGATTATTTTGAACCCACTCGGAATGCTTGAATTCAAAGGGCTTGGGAGCATGCGGCAATACCATAAAGGCATGTTGGAAAAAATGGGAATAGAAGTGCAGGCGGTTAAGGTTGGAACTCATAAATCTTATATTGAGCCATACACGGACTATAAAATGAGCGATTACGATAGAGAGCAAAGAAGCGTTTATCTCGCAACGCTATGGAAAGAAATACTCAGCGGAATATCCGAAAGCAGAGGAATTCCTTCAGACTCCCTTAGCCGTTACGCAGACGAATATCTGCTCTTGTCTGCGCCGGAAAACCTGATTAAATACGGGCTTATAGACTCACTCGCCTACAAAACGGATTTTGAGAATTCTCTAAAAGAAATGGCCGGAATAAAAAAAGACAAGGAACTGAAATTCCTTAAGCCGACTGATTTTTTTAGCAATTATTCTGCGAAGCTAGGAAAAATAGCCATTGTTTACGCAGAAGGGAGCATAGTTAGCAACGCAGAAGAAGATTTGTATTCCGGCCCTACAATCACCGCAAAAACGTATGTAAAAACTTTAAAGAAATTACATGAAGACAGCACGGTTAAAGCTGTTGTTTTCAGGGTAAATTCGGGTGGGGGCTCGGCTTATGTATCTGACCAGATTTGGCATGAGGTAAGGAAACTCTCCAAAACAAAACCCATTGTCGCTTCTCTTGGCTCCCATGCTGCAAGCGGCGGCTATTATATCGCTTGCGGAGCAACTAAAATCGTAAGCTCCCCAGCTGCGCTCACCGGTTCAATAGGAATTTTTGGGCTTTTCCCAAGTGGTGAAAAACTGGCGGATAAATTCGGAGCTTCTTATGATGGAATTGGGACAAATAAAAACACCTTGTTCGGCGAGCAAATTTTGAGCCTTCCGTTTTTGGATGCGAGAATTTTGCCTGCGCGCCCTTTAAACGAAAGCGAGTTCGCCATGTTGCAAAGTTATGTTGAACGAGGCTATGATACGTTTCTCTCTCGTTGCGCAGAGGGGCGTAACATGAGCAAAGAAGCTTTGGATTCAGTAGGGCAGGGCAAGGTTTGGGTTGGAACGCAAGCTGTAAACATTGGCCTTGCGGATGCGCTTGGCGGAATTGAAGCTGCTGTGGAGATAGCGGCAGATCTTGCCGGATTGGAAGATTATGCCATAGAAGAATATCCTAAGCAAAAAGAGCCCTTTGAAAAATTTTTCGAGGATATTCTAAGCGCAGCAAGGATAAAAAGCTTGGAATTTATTTTGGGCAAAGACGGATATGAAGCCAGGCAATTGTTAAAAGCGCTTTCAAATCACGATTACAGGCAAGCTATCGCAGACTATTAAAACTTATAGCGCAGTAGCTCAATCCTCTTTTCAGTCTCAGGATGCATGGAAAAAAAACTCTTTTTTTCTCGCATCTGTAATAGCTTCAAACTTTCAATAGCCGCCTTTTTCCCGCATTTTTTGGCAGCAAGGCGGTCTGCTTCGTATTCTTGAATGTGGCAGAAAAAGCGATAAATCAAAGCGCATAGCAAAAACATCAAGAGCAGCAAAATATGGCGCTTTAATTCGTGATGTTTTTCCAAATGAGCCTGTTCGTGGAAATATTCATGACCCAGCATATATACCATCCAGCATATTCTGCACGTCGCTTTCTCTTACCTCAATTCCGCTCTCAACCAACTGCATTGTATTTTTAAATATGGTATCCAGGGAATTTTTATCTTCAATTTCTTGGGTTAGGGAACGGTCACGAAGGTAGTCTGCCAAGCCACCGGCAACAAAAGGGTCAGGGGTGTAATAGATTTTTTCCTGCGCCAATTCCGTTTTATATTCATCGTTTTGTTTTTTGCGGTAAAGCCATAAAGGGCCATTCGATTCGCTTTGCCGAAAAACTATAGATTCGGTTTTGGTTAATTCCAAAAGCGCAATGAAAGTTACGGCTGTCATTATCGGGGAAATTTCCTTGCCCAGCAATTCTTGGAACATCGCTCTGCCACGCTGCGATAAATGGCTGTTTATATGCTGCTCCCTGTCTTCAATGGTTACATTGTCCACTTCTATTGTATGCACGCTGTTATATGAGTGAGCCTGCAATGTTTTATGGAATGCCTTGAACAATTGCCATATATTTGCATCCGCAAGCTGCCCGTCTTTGCCTATTTTTTCCATGCGTCCGCGCCCGTATGTGCCAAAGTTTTTTCCTTCCAGCTCCTGCAAGCCAAGCGCGACCCGCTTGAATTTCTGATATTCTTCCATTTGCCTTATTAAGACTTCGCGGTCTATTTCAAAATCAAGCAATTCATCTTCGTTCTGATCATTTTTCGGCAAGAGTTCCTTCGCTTTTAACGCTATCAAACGGCTTGCCAGCGCTAAAAAATCCCCGGCATAGGATAAATCCACGTTTTCCAAATCCTTTATGTATTCCAAATACTGATCTGCGATTTTTGCGATGGAAATCTTCTCAAAATCAATTTCTTCCTTCTTCATCAAAAGATAAAGCAAGTCAAGAGGCCCGGTATAAGCATCGCTCAGCTCAAGTTCATAGAAATCAACTTCTGCCATAGGCGAAATATAGAAATACTCACTGGTGGCCCATAAAAAAATACCCTATTTTAGAGAACACCGAATATAATCATTCCCGATGGACATTTTATTGTCGCAATAAAATAGCCAGCCCCCCTTTTGCGATTTCAAGTTTTTCCAGCCTTGACCATTAGATCCCTACTGATGGGAAATTTTCTGCAATAAACATTGGTTACCGTTGCTCGCAATGGGAATAGCCGTGCACATCTGGTTTTAGCAACTACGAAATTCTTCGTTACGAAAAATTTCGTAGTAAAAATTACTATATTTTTCGTATGGCAAATCCGTTTAAGTTTGGTTCTGTGGTTAGCGAGGATTTTTTTACCGACAGGGAAAAAGAAGCCGAAAATGCTAAAAATGTGCTGGAAAGCAACAATCATCTGGTTTTAATATCGCCTCGCCGTTATGGAAAAACATCTCTGATCAATAAAGTTACAGGTTCGCTTTCACGGCCCATTGTTTATATGGACTTGCAATTAGCCACAGACGCCTCGGATTTGGCAACACAACTTCTCAAAAAGTTTTTGAACATAAATAAATGGGAAAACATAAAGCATTTTCTGGCAAACTTCAGAATAGTACCCACTTTGGAGCTTAATCCGCAAACCGGCGGCATAGAAGCTTCTTTTGCTCCCTCTGCAAACAACAAGTTCACTCCGCTGGAAGATGTTCTGAATCTCATTGAAAAAACAGGTAAAAAAGGCAACAAGCCAATCGTGGTTTTAGATGAATTTCAAGACATATTGAATTTGAACAAGAATTTGCCAAAACAGCTTAGAGCAGTAATTCAGCACCATAAAAATGTGAATTATGTTTTTTTAGGCAGCCTGGAATCTATGATGAAAACTATTTTTGAAAGCAAAAAATCACCCTTTTACCATTTTGGCCACCTTATGACTTTAGATAAAATCCCATACAACGACTTCTTTAATTATCTAAAAAAACGTTTTAGCCGAATCACAAATAAAAGCGAAGCTATATCAACTGAAATTCTGGAATTCACTCAACAACACCCTTACTATACCCAACAACTCGCATTTTAT
>Ga0209755_10007983_pt1 | contig 11410 bp, 14 predicted proteins | sample TergutCo191P1_FD_187301 | JGI IMG/M metagenome (GOLD analysis project Ga0209755, IMG submission 187301) | Cornitermes sp. P1 segment gut microbial communities from Petit-Saut dam, French Guiana - Co191P1 (SPAdes) (version 2) | ecosystem: Host-associated > Arthropoda: Insects > Digestive system...
AGTCTACATGTTTCGGTCTTTTTTGACCATCATCAGGCTATCTTACAGAAACTTAAGATGGCCTGATGTTGGTCAAAAAACGACCGAAACATGTAGCCAATAAAATAAAGAAAGCTAATAACTAAGCATACTATTGGTGTGTTTGACGGCAACTATTAACAATTTGCTTACCTTGTAAATATTTGAAAACAACGGAATGTCCTCTATACAAATACCTAGACGTAGTGAGGGATTCCACTTCCAATTGGCCTTTCAATATTGTATTGTTATTTACTATATTACACTGGGTGGATGTCCCTACACTATAAGTTGTGCTGTAATATGTAGTTTGTTAACCGTAATTGACGTCTCCAATATCACACGTGTGACTGAGAGGATGGACAAATAAACCAAACCAAACCAAACCAATGACGAATGACAATGATATCTGTACGTGAACCTGTGTACTAAATCCCGCACCTACGTCTTGCCGGCTCCTTTCCGTGTAAATGTCGATAATGCGACCCACTGCTTGCGCGCAGTTTGAGTACTACTGACTTTAATGTTCTCAGGGCACTGCGTTATGACACCCTGTAGTCTCGTAAGCAGTTGTTATGACGACGGAAAACACCATGCTATTTCGAAATATTGGTTCAACTTACAAAATTATAAGTCATAAACCAGATGTCCAAAAGTTAAATACGCAAATTGCTTGGCTACGTTTATCCGACGGTAACGTAATTTGGCATGAAAAGTGAGGCGATAAAGCGTTGATGATGATTGTTGCTGATGCTGCTGCTGTCACCGTGGTTATGTCGAAGGTAAATGTGAAGGACTGGTCGTCGGGATTACGACGACGTCATTATGGCATTATGGGCCGATAGCTATTTCATAATGTACCAACATAGATTTATGGACATGTCGGGTTACACCGCTCGGGAGTTTGGTTAAATGGCGCCAAAACAGATTTAAAATTCAGGTCTATTCACGAACCATTTCTCTCTGACTCTACTGTTTGCTACATTTCTAGGTGCTTTATGTGTTATGAAACGTCGGAATACATGAATGAGGAGGAGCTGTAGAAGATGTAACAACAAGAGTCACGGTTCGTGACCTCTATCACAAGGGGCTTGATGCGAACCGGGCTCCCCCCAAACATAACCCACAAGCACTGCAGGAGATGAAATACACTCTTTCAGTCGAAACATCAGATGGGCTACATCAAACTGATCTCAGAAGGGGAGATAACGGCAGAAAAGAAAGAAAACAAACTTTCTTAATTTGCCTGAAATTATTCGCTCCGGTTTAACAAAAGCTACCGATATGCTCCAGTGTCCACAGCCGAAGACATAATTCAGAGTACGTAACTCCACGAAGCGGAGGACTTCATACGCTAATGGCCGTACGGCTAATCACCAAATCTACTGCCTTTTATGAACACCGAATGTTCATTAACGTCCTCACAGAAGTCCATCACTGCACCATACGTATCCAATCCCTAACCTCGCTTTCTATTTCATAAAATTTAATTTTACAAGACAACGCACGGTCTTATGGGGTGTGATGTTACGCAGTTTGAAGGCTAACGTTTCTTAGGAACCTCCGGTCACTACCTTCCGTAAGATTTTCCAACCTACACATAGCACATACGAATAATACACTACACATATCCGAATATTTAGTTGAAATGATATCCTTACATTACGGAGACTAATGGCATTAGTTGCCTTATAACCTTCTATATCATTGTAACACTTGCACTTAACCTCGAATTCAGTGTCAGTTGAATGTGACTGACAATGATAGATGGATAAACCTGCAATGCATTTACGCGGACACCACCGCTTTCCCACAAACACGTTACACGATATCGCATTATAAGCCTTACCTCGATCCATGATGAAACGCCCAGTCACAAAAATTGCAGTTCATTTTCGTCTTACACGAGATAGAGCTGCAACAGGTCGGGAATGCTACTGTTCGTATTTTACTCATCAACTTGCACTGACTCGCACTAAACCTTCACCAACACCTAACAGGCGTCCGTCTTCAATACACAACAAACACGTTTATTTCACAGCACTTCCTTACGTCGGTCCTGTAATCCGTGCTTCGTGCGATGAGAAAACACTTGAGACGTAAGAGGTCAGCACCACAGAGGACGGTAAGTTAGTGGCATGGTTAGTGCTGCTTGTGGGTTAGAAAAATTGGATGAGTTTGGGCGAGTGCGTTCATAAAACTCTTTCGTCTGACCTGTAACAACCAAACACCGTGAAAACGCCAGGTGAGAAACAGATATACATTTAATTGTATCTCGAGTGTTACAGCAACTTCCTACATATTCTAAGGTCTTCTCTCGTCCCCGCACCAAAATCGCTTTGTCCGTCTAAATACATATAACCACTCTAGAACAAACAGATTATTATGGAATTAACAATGGGCAATTTTACGCACTGTTTAGCCACTTCAACCTTGGTTAAAATCAAAGAAAAGTAGCTTACTTAATTACTCCATGGAGCAGAGCTCTTCTTGTGAAGCTAACCGGTTTTCAGCTAGTCAAGCAATTTCCAGCATTTTATGGTACCTGAAGGTTCATTACCGCCTTCACACGTGCCCGCCATCTGCCCCTATCTTCAGCCAGCTCGATCCAGTCAATGCCCTCACATACCACTTCCTGCAGATTCATCTTAATATTATCCTCCCTTCTACGTCTGGGTATTCCAAGTGGTCTCTTTCCCACAGGTTTCCCCACCAAAACCCAGTACACGCTTCTTCTCTCCCCCATACGTGTTATATGTTTCGCCTATCTCATTCTTCTATATTTTATCACCTGAACAATATTGGGTGAGGAGTACAGATCATCAGACTCATCATGTAACTTCCTCCACTCCCTTGCTACCTCGTCCCTCTGAGGCCCAAATATTCTCCTCACCTATTCTCAAACACCCTCAGCCTGTGTTCCTCCCTCAGTGTGAGCGGCCAAGTTTCACACCCATACAAAACAATAGGCAAAATTATGGTTCTGTATATCATAATCTTTAAATTTTTGGATAGCAAACGGGAAGAAAAAAGATTCTGCAACGAATGATAGCAAGCAGTACGTGACTTCAATCTGCTCTTAATTTCTTCCTGAATAGAATTTTGAATTGTTAAGGATGTTCCCAAATACTTGAACTCTTCCACTGTTCAAAGGAACTGCAATCAGTCTTTATACTGTGACTTCATCGTGCATTCTGATCTTGAGACATCCCATGTGCTTAGTGAAACAAATTAACACAGGCTTTATGTATCAATTTATATTCAACTCAGTGCAAATCAGAGAAACTTGCTAAACCTTTAGCAATGTAAAAATTGTTCCAAGCAGAGTTGTAAAGCAGGATAACACTTTCATGTAAATGAATGTTCCCTTTAAGTTTTACAGTTTTAGAGATAAAATAAAGGTGACGCTCCTCCCACATATCTGCGTTTACATATTGACCGTTTTAACAATGGCTCTTAAACATTGACCACATCAATAACAAAGAAGGGACAAGAGCGACAATCGCTCGAGGAACATTATACTTAAGGGCACAAAGTTAATAATAATTTACTGTATGCCTTAAGTTTACATTTTATTGTTTCATTTATGTCTTTGATCTCACTGAATAGCAAATTCAGTATATGTGCAACTACAAAAATTGTTCATAGCACACAAATTTATTAATATTATTTGCCTGTGGAACAAAAAGCCGTTACACAATTGCTCTGTTTGGCCTAATAATTCTCCCACGTGGGTAAATATACAGTTGCCTGCAATTATACTATGTTGAAAATCTGTCACAGCCTTCTAACACACTGCTTTGAATGCCATATTAATAAGATACATAAGGCACACACATCTCCCCCACCCCCCAAAAAAACACATTAATTTTCTTTAATTGCATAAACTAACGGTGGCAGTGAAAATCTCTATTTTTAACTTCTTGGAAAATGGAATAATTAGGCCCATACACCAACACTGACTAGATGAAGACAAATTTAATGACAGAGTACTGTGTAGCCTTAATTATTTATTGACAGTCACCATGATTTCAACCATCATGTAAAACATAAAAATGCACGTTTGAACTACACTTCTTAAATTTATAAATGTTTTGCTTCAAATTACCAATTTTTACTCCATTGGTGAAGCAGACAAAAACACTGTATATTTAACAATATAGAGGGAAGATCAGAGAACATGCACAGGCTCTATTATGCAGTGTGCGTATGTCACAACTTGTTCAAAAACTTCATGCAACAAGCACATTGTGTAAACATAATATTCTTATCTGTGATGCAAAATATGATGGAGGTGAGGGTTCAGTTTCATGCACCAGCGTGTGTAGTCTCACAGAATGAGCCATTAATATTCATTGTAAAAGAGACTGGATGGGCCCTAGCAAATGCAAATGACATAAAATTATGTGAATTTATAAATAAAGATTTTTATTTCTAGGTATTTCTTAACGTATAAAGGAAACAAATTATGAAATCTTTAAGAGTATGTAACCACAACCTGAAAATTTCAATTGATTTTGGTGAAATGATGTGTGTAATATTCTTGCCAAAAATTAGAAATACATACTTATACATTAATTACAGGTAATTCATCACCAAACATGACAAACAGGAAACATGTTTTTCCTTGCAAATAAAGTACAATTGTACACATACTTTCACTAGCTTGCAGGTTAGCTGATAAACTAACAGTACCAGTAATCAACATCTGTTTCCAGTCAACATTATGCTCAACTGCTGATCACTGGGTCTGCTGATGCTATGCCAACCAGCCTATCTAATGTGCTCCTTTCAACAGGAAGATGGAAACTGTGCTGTTTGCCAAAACAATGGAACGACTTGAACAAATACAAAGAAAGGTGAATTGATATATCAGATATTGACTGCAGGAAAATGGGGGCAAGAATATGACAAATCACATCTTCAAACACCAAAATATGATCCTGCAATCATAATTCTGTCATGCACAGTTATCAGAGATTGAACACATGATAAATTATCCTGTACATATAATAGAAAAATTAAGTTTGTCATGAAATAATCAATAAAACAAGCAGTCTGTCACATAACCTATTATAAACAGGAACAACTACTTAAATTTTATGAGTTAAAATTATGGAACATAAAAAATGGACATTCAGAGTACGTTCTAATATTAGTTATTAAAGCTAAGAGGCCTTAACAAATTAAATAACTTGTTTCACAATTGACTGAAACCTTCACAGTAAAAGAAAGATTCATGTACAAAGAGTAAATACTTCATACACTTTTATACAATGTATACCTTGTATACAGCACACATACTTCACAATGACAGATAACACTAAAATAAAAGCAGTGATTTAAAAACAAATCTTGCTCAGTATTACAGACAGAGGACATACTTCTTGAATATGCAGTTACAAAGATTAAACATTCCTTTAGGAGCCACAATATTAGGTTTAGATGTTAAAGAAGACTCAACCCTGACTGCATCAAACATCACAAATGCTTTTCAGGAAACATCTTCAACAGCACTATTGCAAATACATACTTCTGTACACACTGAATGATCCTGAATGATGTGGGTGTCCTCTGATAATTAAAGGAGACAAAACTGAATCAAAAATATTCCATGTATGTGGGGGCAAGAATACAGTCACTGGAATGACACTTGCTAGAGCTCCAACAGGTGGGATACCTGAACTGAATCAGGTCATACAGGCACCGTTGTTTCAGCCATGCCACAGCTCAGAAAGTTAGTCTCTGGCCTTTCACTGTGGAATCCTGGGCTCAATTCTAAGCCAGTCTCTGAGGCATCTGTGATGATCAAAGAGCACTGGGTCAGGTTTGATTCCACGTACTTCAGTTTTTTACCACCTGTATCACTCCACCAGAGCTGCACACTCATTCATTCATCTACCACCCATGCCACATAATCTTAACAACTGGCCACATGGTTAAATAAGTCAAATCCCTCTCTCTTTCTGTGGCATAAATACCTGCTCTCTCACTCCTCTCAACACCCACAAAATCGTAAGCGGCAGGAATGAACATGATTCATACTGGCATTCCATCAGTCATGGTCTGTCTCTCAAATCTCACAGGCATTGCATTACTGACAATGAAAAGCACACGAGATTTAAGATTCTCAAAGTATTCAACATTCAAATTACGGTCTTGTGGGTGTCACACCATATCCTGTGGTAAAAAGGTACCAATGTTACAAAGGAATCTCTTGCTTCCTACTTCAGGAAGATCAAGTTACATAGCATCACACCCAGAAGACCATAAACTTGATTTTCAGTGGTGTCACATCCTTAAATTTCACACACCCCCATCCTCTTTCACGGATTGTAAGACAGAGAAATCTTGTTGGAACTTATTTCTGTATAATGTTATACAGCCAGAAACCTATTCTACCATGAACCTGGAAACAAAAGTTTACTCTGAAACACAGGCACCTATCTATCAAACTGTAATCTAAAGACAAAGAGTGGGGGTGCAGGTTGCAGGTTATTAATGAATCTGCCAGTATTAAGGATTATATAGCTTTGAATGCTGTGGCAGGGTATGAACTGTGGATTTAGAAGGAAGTGAGCATAACATAACTAACATACTATGTTGGCAGTTGTCTGGAGGGGCTAAGGAAAACCAGGAAATCTCAGGATAATTGGTGACTGGTGTCTCACTCCTATGCCAATCTGCTTGGTACAAAATGTAGACAGCCAGACACAATATCTTTCCACTCAGTTCACAGATCCCCTTATACATTGTAATAATTAACAAATATAGAAACTTTTTTTGACGTTTTGCTGACCGTGCAACTCAGTATATTTATCTCAGTAGTTAACCAAATTGATGCACAAAATTTCACACTTATTGTAAAACAAAAATTTTGTGCATCAAGTTGATTAACTACTGAGATAAAAAAATACAGAAACATTTCCTTTTGACATTGAATGTGCCCTTTGAAGTATGTCTTGTTCTTTGATTGCATCATCCCAAATGAATCTACATGTGGCACATTAAGGGAGAGCAAAACAGCAAGTTAACACTAACATGAATCATCACAATACTCATTACTCATCTATTGACACTAGTCAAAATATGTTTGGATTGCCACTTGACCACCTTAAATGACAAGGTAAGTGTATATACACTCAAAACAAGTGGTGCCTAATAGTTTTGTGGAGATACTTCCTTTACATAAAATTCCTACCTAAAATATTTTGAGATTTTCAAGTAAATATAGAGTAATTTCATCACTTCTGCATAATGTAACTGATCACGAACTGCACGCTACCATATCACATGTGCCAATGGAGCGATATTTTTTATAACTTTATATGACACATAAAATTCCTGGCAGTCAAAAGATCAGCTTCAAGTATCCACAAAGGTTAGATTTTCAAACTGTAACTTAAAAGTATTTCCTGCACTTTTCTTAATATGTTTCATTATTATCACTCATTTTCATCAATTATACAAAATGCACAATACACAACTCAACAAAACATAGTATAGATTTTCAAACCGTGACTGCAGTCTTTCCTGCACTTTTCTTAATATGTTTCATGATTATGAATTATTTTCATCGGTTGTATGAAATACATATTACACAACCATATCATGGGAATATGTAGGTCTACATACTATAGCTATAGGAAGCCAATATACTCTTGACAACTACACCAATATTAATACTGCAAATTCAAAATGATCTTAACAACTGACTTACAGACTTAGAATAATCTGTCAATTTCACAGACATTTAGTAATGCTATTATACAAAATACTGGAGAAACTTCAAAGAAAAGAAAGACAAACAAGAAAACCACTTGTCTCTTACAAACCATATGTAATCTGAGCGAGGTCAGAACACAGGTTCTTCATGATTTTAAATTACACGATTCAATGAATGACACGTTTGAATAAAAAATTGTGGTTCACATAATATTATAAAATTATATGCAAATGTAAATGTCTACTACTACACACAAAAACATCTCATAACAGAGAGAGCATGTAATAACATGATTTTTAACAACCTAGAACAAAATATTAATCTGGTATTATGAGCATCATGATCCGCAAGACCACAAAAGAGGCCAGGATTAGAATGTCCAGTCTAAAATAATATTCTACATCTGCCCTACGTCCTATTTTACATTTTCTCCCAGGGAAATCCATGACAGGATTAAAAATCTTATTAATTCGCTGATATCCATATTCTGATACCAAATACAGACATACTGTATTATCATGTCTATAGGCATTTGTCTTTTCACAAGTCCATACCATGCTGACATGAACATCATCTCGCACATACCACTTTTATATATTCAATTTACTAGCACAGATAATGTTGCAACAGTGTGAAATTCTGAGGTGGGAAACTAGCACCAGGTAAGGCATACCCCCTGAAATATGTGCCATCATAGGCCTTACGATAACACACAGCTTCTTTCTAGATGCAAGATGCCAAGGTACATCAGTAATACAATTCTTCAGTCAAATGTCCTCCTCTTCAGAGATACGTAACTCACAAAATGAAAAAGTATTTGGCACATTTTGTTCAATACATGTATCCTATAATGTCAACATAAAAGAAAAATTCATCAAGAGATGTCCTGTTGCAGTGTCAAGTTTGTTCTTTCTTGTTAAAACAACCGTATCACGAAACCATATTATCCATATCTTACATAAGGCAATCAGTCCTGATGACTCTCTCTCTTTGCTGGCGTAATTCCATTCAAACAGCTGATTTACACGAGTTTGGGTAACTGTTTTTCCAGTCACAATTTCTGTGATAAATGTGAGGCCATACAATCAGGAAGGAAACACCATCTCCAGCCTCGTGAAGCAGTTCTGAAATGGGAGAGAAAAAAAAAAGTTTGCAACTCAGAATATTTTACAGAGACAAGGAAGTCACATTTTCATGGCAAAATGTTCCCTAAGTGCACAGGAAATGCCTCCGCTGAAATAAACACACTTGGACCAATGATTTGAAGTTGTATTGAATTATTATCTGGCACTATTCTTGTCAAAATTCACTTATTTAGTAGTAGATGTAAGGTTTTTGCAGCAATGACAATATGCCACCAAATCTTGCACACTTCCATCAGACTATATGAGACTGCCTCCTTAAAAAAAAAACCTATCTTCAAACATGTATATTATAGACAATTTTTGTCCTATGATGTTCCATTAATATCTAACATTCACCTCCCTTCTGCCCATTTGGAAACATAGTTACTATCTTGTAGTTTTACTTTCCTTGAAACTATTAACACCAGTGACAATACCTGGTTTTCATTTTTTGTCCGTTGTCTATGCTGAATACAAACTAACATCTTGATACTAAACATCACAAGCACTCTCTTACCCTGCTTTGTTTTCTGCTTACACTTTCTACCAATGGTGGTCCTTCCTTATTGATGGCTTCAACCTGTTCACCTGTCCATCACCATCCAGAGAGATTCAGTATTATTAAATGGCATGCTGCCTGGTTAAACTGCTAGTCATCAATCACATCAGGTTTCTCAGCTCTGTGTAGTCTTCACTAAACTCTGAGTAGTGCTTTTTTTCTCCAGAGCGTTGAGACATACGTCTAATAAGTATGTACAACCTAAAAAAAAGCAAGAGAAATGGTATGAATTTAAGTTTATACATGAAAGAAATTAATTTCATACACTTTACAAATAAAATTTTCATGGTCTGTTCCATATGATCACATCCTCATAGTCATCTCAGTACATATTTGACATTCTCATGGGAGTGAATGTGAAGATTATGGTACTGTCAGTCTTTCAACATAAAGGTGATACAAGCAGATTGCTCCTAAATGTTGATATTATTATCTCAAACTGTACAGCTGCTCATCCCAGAGTCTGCATCCTTCAATGAAATAAAATATCCCATGCACATAACAGGATTTAATTTCAAGCAATCAGATGTTCAGAACTTCAATTTGGTATTCAAATATTTGAACATGACTTTATCAGCAACCCACAGAAGAAATGGCATATTCATTTCATTCAATATAGGAATATTCACTCCTGAAATATGAACTCAGTCTATGGACTTGTTTTTCTGGTATGTGGCACCTTGTCACTCAGCACCAATAACTGGAACCTGATGTATCCAGACAGCATTGTGGTTTCATCTTCAAATGTCAAAGATGACATATGTCTCAGAAACATGGGTACTGAAAGAAACTACAACTCAGAAATTGCTGGTCTTTGAGAGGAAAGTTTTAAGAAGAATATTTGGGCCTACAAAAGAAAATCAAATATGGAGGATTAAAACTAATGAAGAATTAGATAACATGATAAAACATAACAATATAGTCAATTATATTGAAGCTCAAAGACTAAGCTGGTTTGGTCACGTACAAAGAATACCAGATACCAGAACAGTCAAGAAGATATTTAAATGGAATCCTCTAACCAAAATATCACACGGAAGACCGATGGGAGGATAACATCAAACAGGACATTTGTCAGATGAAGGTTAAAAATTGGATAACCTGCATCCAGGATCGAGGGAAATGGAAAAATGTCGTTGAGAAGGCCATAACAAAAGGTCACAGTGCCCAAGAAGCAAAACAGATGACCTTAAGCCTATTTTCACCTGAATTTCCTTAAAAAAAAAAAGTACAAACACTGCATACCACTGTGTACTATTGGCATCACTGGTTCACGACAAGCTGGTAGATGTATATATGGAGTCTTAGGAGAAAACTTCCATCATTATGGTTTTCTATAGTACCTCTACTGAAAACTTAAAATTTCTAATGTTGTTCGATATTTAGAGTTTACGCAGTGGCACTGAAGATTCAAAACGTTCAGGATGTGACACTTGTATCACTGGATGCATAATTTCCAACATTTTGAAGGATCACAGTGCCTTCATATTCAAGATAGAGCAGCTGAAGTCTCCCGGAATGTAAAGATAAACACTAGGATCTCTCAGAACATCAGGAACTACACTTCTGACACAGTGTCACATTTCAAGATAACTGCACACCCTAACTAACATGATCCTACAATACTGACAGCATTATAGCCTAACTTTTCATTCTGCAAGCACAAGAATTTAAGTAGTTCAGCATCAACAGGGAATATGGTAGTCTATGGATACAGTTTCATTTTGTGTACATTGAGCAGTAAGTGGTAGCTTCTGCACCATAACACTCACATTTGTCGTCAGCGTCAGTAGGGCTGTAAAGCCATCTGAAACCAGTTTCATGCTTTAATATCACCATTATGGTAGCCCTCTTGTCATTTGTTTTGTAATATTTTATGTGTGATGCTGTTTTGCCTACACTGTCTTTAAGTGATGCAACAGGGAACTTAGTTGGGCCTTCACAAATTTTAAAAAGTGGCCACACAAAACATAACACTTTGCA
>Ga0209755_10007984_pt1 | contig 11409 bp, 3 predicted proteins | sample TergutCo191P1_FD_187301 | JGI IMG/M metagenome (GOLD analysis project Ga0209755, IMG submission 187301) | Cornitermes sp. P1 segment gut microbial communities from Petit-Saut dam, French Guiana - Co191P1 (SPAdes) (version 2) | ecosystem: Host-associated > Arthropoda: Insects > Digestive system >...
GAAATAATTTGGCCTATTGCATATAAAAAAGGCCAGAATACTGTCAGGCCTGCTCATTTAATAATAATATGATATAATAATATATCATCACAGTCTGCCTTGCACAAATTTTTCCGCTTCCTCATTCGCTCTCCATTACACAACATTATGACTTGGGCAGGCTACTGGTTTTCATCCAATTCATGACAACACTCCCTAACTGCCCCTTACTTTAGTATCTATTTTAATATTCTACTGCCATTTATGCAGTTGTCTCTAGAGTGTTTTTATCTCCTTATGGTTGCCAGGATAAAATTCTGTATGCGTTTCTCATCATCTCTACATTTTGTCCTGATTACTCCAGTCCTAATACACCTGGTCAAAAGAAAAATTAAGAAGCTCGTCATGATGCAGTTTCCACCGTACTCCCTCTCTCTCTCTCTGGTATATATGGTTCATTGATTTTAACTAGCTCTGGATGTGACCAAGGAGCATGGACTCATGCTGCCACAAGGTTAGGAATATTATGACTACCTGAGCAACTATCAGACCCTCACGAAGGACACCATTCTGCTGTTTTGTTACTCCAAACAGTCTTCCTTGTAGAGAAGCAGTAAGCATATGTCAAAAAAGGGTGGAGATGTTTGAGAACAGTATGCTGACAGGAACACACAAAGGATGAGGTATCTGGTAACTGAGCAGTTGTATTATTATAAAATGGCCTGTCTGCTACCAACCAACAAACATGCTGGAGCTTACAATATAACAGCTGTTTTAGAGAAGAGATAAATGTGTTATCAACTGCTGTCTTTATAAACTTCTAACTGTAGATGCATGAATAAGAATATGGGGCATTGGTGGAATGATACTGATAGTCGAAAACCAAAATACATAAAGACAAATTGTTCTGTGCACCCTAAATCCCACAAAGACTCACCTCTGCCATGATACGCTAGCAACTAAACCCCTGACCCCACAGCAAATCCCAAAACTGCTCTCAATTACAGGAGAAGATTTTTACGCAGAGTCCAAGCCATCAGCAATCAATAAAAGTCTTAGCAAAGTTAAGATTCTGTATATGATCCACAAAATGTGCTTAATTAATTACATACAATAATAGCAATCCTCAGGAAGGCCTCCCAGAGGATGGCCACATAGTTGGCCAAAACATGTAGTAGGAGGTCAATGTGTCAATAACTATTTCTAATACATTTGTGTGCATTTTTTGGTGCTATTACTGAATATAAAGGTCAGATGATGAACATGTAATAAACTCTAATTAATATACTGTCCACCACATACAAAAAATAAAATTATCTTTATCAATACTCAATTCTGTTACTTCTTATACACCTATAGGTAGTAACATACAATTATATTTTCAGAGTAATCACATACAATGACCCTTATATCTGTAACAACATGCACAAAATTTCTTACACTGGTTCTAACATTGATTGATTTCTTTCTGTGATATAAACTTTTTCAGGCCATTCCTTTTAAGTCGATTTTAAATTTTCTGCCACTTAGAAGAACAAATGCCTACTGCACACATACCTACATACATGCATACATGCACGTAACATACTATACAGAAAATCACAACAGATTTAACAGTCATGATTAAGGAAGTTTGTCTGGAAGTAAATGCTGAGGAAATTTGTACTTGATAAGTTTATGTCTCCTCAACATTATGCAGCATGAAGTCAGAACATGAAGATATTTAATATATCTTTTGAAAATGTGGCACAGTTTAAATATTTGGGACTGACACTAACAAACTGGAATTGAATTCAGGAAGAATAACAGAAAATTAAATTTGGGGAATGCCTACTATCATTTTGTCCATAATCGCATATCAAATTCAAGAAAAGGGTGCTGAAGAAGGTACTTCAACCAAAGAAGGTAACAGAAGTCTGGCCAGAATTCCATAATGAGGAGCTTCATGATTTGTACTTTACACCAAATATATTTTGGGTTGCTGTTGTTGTGTTGTACAGTGAAAACTCAGTCACCTGACTTTCAATCAACCAAACAACTGACACCCCACCCTCCTACTGTCCAAACCTCCAGAACAATTGCTGGAGAACAGTTCTGAATTAGCAATGTGTAAAAACTTGAATTTACCATGTAGGTAACATGCAAATTATACTGTATTTTTCAGGGGGTCAATAATTTAACCTATAGAACTACATTTACAAAGTGATGACACCTAGGTTAGCCTAGGCTTGGTTTGGCCTACACGGCATAGGTCAAACTTCATTACGTGGTGGAACCTTCTGACACGTTTTAATCCTTGACGCAAGTTCTTGAGACTCATTTTCTTACTTACATCAAAATTACACTATATATATATGTGCTGTTTTTGTGCTAAAACTTTGCCTACATTCAGTAATTTGACTTCCTAAATTCATATCTATAGGCTATGTAACAGACTTGGAAGCAGGCCCCTAACAACCAACTTACCAGTTTCACCGTCCATTACATCAGATAAATGACCCTTTGCTACTCTGAAATACTTGTCTATATCTACATTGTGTGAAAATACACATCAGGTTGAAACATTTGTAATCTTGCTCTGTTTAATCTCTTACACACACTTCAATATTTTGAATTATGCCCTACAGTAATACATCTTACTATTGCAATATGATAAGTGGACTATTAATTCTTGGTACTATTAGTATTCAATAAAATACCCACCTGTGATTATTACTATGACACCAAACATGGTACCCTGGGAGAAGGATCTCATCCAAATATTGATTCTCTGTAACCATGTATCACTTTCACCAAACTTAAATAATCATCATGCCAGTAAGACAATGGAATATATGTATAGCCCCACATATTTTTAACCTCTGCACTAGACAGTAGTCAATGAGCTGCATGCACAGAAAAAAGCCGCCAGTACCTATAATGCAAGAGAAGGTGTCGGAACCACAGCAGATCTGGAGAGTGGTGAAGAGAGAAACTCTTTCCCCTACTCAAAACCTGGTTGTCTGGCCTGTAGCCAGTAACTACGCTAATTGTGCTATCCTTATAATGCTGGTAACTCAGTTTTGACTTGATTGCTTTTCATTACACAGTCTAATAACTAAATTAACCAGATACACAACCAATTCTGTTAATTAAATTAAATAAATAAACAATACAGGCACTGTAACAAACATTATTCATTTTTGTGACTTCTTACAATTGTGTACTAGGTTTCTCTTACTTTAATTCAGTCTGCCTTCATTCCAATTGAGCTGAGTATTTACTGATCCAGCCCTTTCTGCGTACTGTCAAAGCACTTTAGCACACAACACTCAGTAGTTTTCTTAAACTCCTTAAGATGACACAAAGATGGATCGAAACATGTCATACCTTTATATATATGATTTATATCTTAATAATTTGACAGTATACCTCACTGTACAACTGTATGCAACACTGTCACTAATGTATTCTGTTCCACTGGTTACTGGCATAATTCAAAACTAGGTAACTTTTTCTACCACAAGAAACGACTTTCATTGGGAAATATGAGGATGATATGCAACATGAACCTAAGGCTCTGCACATATACCACCCCTACAGATCTGACTTTGGTCACCACACCACCAAACCGAAACTGTCATGTAAGCTGGCACCTGTGACCAACATTTAATGCAGCATTCATTATAGAAGATGCCCAACGAAAGCACTGCCAACATAAAAGCATGTACTTTCATTTAAATTCGTATATTCACTTATTTCTTTAAAACATAGTCGTATGTGTAACAGGAGGTAATTAAGAAATGTCAACTCACGGCAAAAAACTAACCATAAATTCACATGGCTTTGGGAGAACTAAGTAACACTATGTCGTGGTGTGACTAAACACTCTGCAAGCTTTCGACTGAAAAGATTCATAAGTACGGCTATCCTAGTTTGTAGATTTATAAGGTTATGTATTAATAAAAGTAAGCTACCTGAACACAAATGCTGAATTAAAACAAGACAAATATTGCATAAATGAAATTATTAACTCACAATATTCTCGCGAACTGTATTGTGAAATATCTGTTCCCTAATATCAGCTTCATCTTCCATCTTCACCTATTCGTCGGTGTCTTCTGAGACAGACAGAGTAACACGAGAAGCCACATGTTGTCTTAAACTTATGTCACTAATATGATAATCAGTTAGTATGAAACCACAATTAAATCTCCTTTCTTCAACGATCTCTCACACACACAAGAGCATCGCAACACCACACCACTAATCATTTTCAATTATCCGTTACTAACTACGTACACCGACGAATACCATGTAGGATGTCGCTACAATCTGCGGCTGTTTTCGTTTTAGTAACATGGCTGCCAATACATAAAATTGTACAAGTGCATGTAACTGAGAAAATATACAACATTTATAGTTTGGCAATTGTGCCATAAAATGTAAGACATATACGTCCTTTTGATTGAAAATAAAATTTATCATAATCAAAATTGGGTCTTACACGAGTAAAGTAAACGGGAAATTTTACTATCATCGTGGTAAACAAACGCCATCTGGATGGAGCTCAAAACCAACGCAGTACTGGTCAATGCTACTCGCTACAAATTGACATATTTCATGGCAGGTGGCAGGGCACCCTCGCGTAACATAATCGATATGCTCGACAGATCGATATACTCATGCATCGATTCACAAGTCCTGTTCATGTATGTGGGGGTTAAGTGGGCATGAGGAAAGAAGAACTTAAGTTGACTTTTCCATTTGATTTTATGGACGTAGTAGGCCTGTTTTAAAATAACTTTAAGCTCATTTAACTAACAACATCTGTACTTGAATCTACAAGTCTTGAAACTTACTTCGCACCTTTATTTCACAATTTAAAATACACTGCGTGTTTAATCAGACGGGAAGTTAATTTATTAGAACAGCAGAACGTTCTGAAATGTTTTAATATGTTCCATCTTCCATGCATTAATCGGATCCATAACGTACGAATAACCAACAAAATGCACGTCAATGTCTATGACGTACTTTAATCACACTTTTCTCACTAACAATGTACCGCACAAACATCACCTACACACTGGGTTAAAACTCATCACATCACAGCATCAAGCATCACTATGCACAGACAAAACATTTTTAACTCCCAGGACTGTAAGCATTACCGATTTTTAACCTATATTTATATTATTTATATAATTTTAACTTAAATTTTAATAATTTTTTTAAATTGTCATGGAGTGACGACACAACTAATAGTATTGTACCTTGGTATTCTTGTAATAATTTCACCCTGAAGATGGCCGAAACATGTTGGTAAGGAAAGCGTGATTAAAATATATCATAAACTTTGAAGTGTGTTTATGGGTTATGTGTATATTATGATTCTGATTTGATTTGAAACGTTGGAAAAAATCATCAGATTCCGACGGCTATTCTAAAAATGCTAGGAAATTATCTTTACGATTCAAAGTCTCGTCCACCTTGAGACCTTTGTAGGCAAGTCCTAAATTTGCAAGTAGCTCATTATTTTATCTACGCGTTTTAATGCCAATCGTCTTCCTCAGCAGCACTACTAAGCACTACTAGCTGTGAATTACTTCTGCCGGCGTTGCGTCCTTTTACAAGCGCCAGTCGGAAAGTAGGGTATCTTATTTTTAATCTACTTACGTTCTCTTTTATGACAACTACTACATCAGTATAGCCCTTAAACATTCACCACTCACTCACTCTGTACTCCGTCTTACGACAGGTCCCTAGTCTTGTCCAAAGCAAGTTCTACACACAGTGCCATCTAGTGCTTCGTCTTTCATTTTCCAGTATTCTGTCTTTTCCTTAAGATCATCCAGTAGTTGCTTATGTCTTCTTCGTTGTCTTCCCGTCAAGTCTATCCGTCCCCCCATATTTCCTTCAATAACGTGTTTTAGACGGCCAGTCCTACGCAAGATTTGACCAGTCCAGTCAACCTGTCTTTATTTTTATTGTTTGCAGGACTGAACATTCTTCATCATCATTTTTTATTACAGTTGCAAATTCTATCTGTCGTAATATTCGCTCGACCGATGACAACATCAGGGTTGATTCCAAAATGGCATCATATGACGTTCGGTTGAAATAGGGAATAGTTATAGAGTTTTTGGTTGATGAATTTCAGAAGCGTAGGTCAAAGTGTACGTTGAAACTGCTGTGGATGTGAGTATTCCTGGACGATGGGTAAGACGGAATAGGGAAGCTAGGCCAGGAGAAGCAGCATTTTGTGACAGGAGACGGAGTGGTAAAACTGGCACTCTAGTGATTCCTGTCAACATCCGCCGGCATGATGGTCACCGACTGTCATGCTAGGACAACAGGCAGTCTGAATTCTCGGCTTCGTCGAGTTCGTTCTACAAGGAACAAGAAGTTTTGTTCCTCCATAGCAATTCTGGGTAAAACAAAGTTTGGGCGCCACAGAGCCAATCAAAAAACTGTGATAGATATTGTTACCGCGTCCATCGTGCAGGTTTCTACTCACGACATCAGACTGCCATCTGTTTGGTCACTGATGACAAAATTTCGCCCATATTCAGACACCACAGAACGCCTTATCCAAGTGGCTGCAGAGGTAGGAGAGTAATTCTTAAGACCCGGGAGTACGTGCTCTTGTTCAAAGGAAAAAGAAGACTATCGATAGGGACTGAGAATAAATTGAAAAATAACAATGCCTTCAGAAATATTGCAGTGAATTACTACAACATTTTCACATATCCAAATTGCCTCTTGTTTAAGCGTACAGATTGCATTTACGCTAGTCTTCGTAGTGTATGTTTCTTTCATAAACATTTTAAATAAGCCCATTGCGAAATAATATTTAAAATGCATGATTTAGTATCATTGCTTCAGGAAATAATTTGCAGATATACCATTAAGCACGGTCGGTGTTATGACAATAAAAACTTCACATTTCCCTTTTGCCTTTGATCATGAAAAATTGTCACTTACGTCAGGAACCCCCATCACATAATAACATTATGCGCAATGTACAGTACTGTATCTGGGAGTTCAATTCGTGTTTGTTTCACTAGTTTACTAGTAGACCAATCCCGGTGTCTGTGTGGTTTAAGGCGTTGTTGTGGAGCTGCTTTATTGCTAGGACTTCGGTTTCGAATCCAACTGAGGTCATGATTATTCATATCTTGCATTAGTTGTGTAGTGTGTACGTAGCCGTATCTGTGACGAACTGATCACTAATTTAGTGGAGACCTACTGGATGTGTGTGTGTGTGTGTGTGTGAGTATGTGTGCCTAACTTTGTGTGATCTAGAATTCTCAACAGAGAGGTAGTCTAGGCCCAAGTTCGGATGTTACTTACTTACTTACTCCATGGTGCAAAGTCCTTCTTGAGAAGCTAACTGGTTTGCAGTTAGTCCATAAATTCTCCGCATTTCACGGAAACCGAATGTTCATTACCGCACGCAACAAAAAAAGAAAGGAGTAGATGTGTATATGAATTAATGACAATAGTGAAGTTGTCGTAACGTAATACCGTTCTAAAGAGGTGTGCCTTTAGGCTATATTTACTTTTCAGTTATACAGCTAATGACATTGTATATCAAATAATTTAATTAAAAACTGCAGAAGATGAAGAAGGGTGAAACAAAATACACGTATACTCTCCACATTTTTCTATCGTGTGTTAAAAATTGTCTATTCTTTGTGCCCCTCAAAGTTACGTCTCTGGCAGTGTTCATGGTAAAAACGGCAGCGACAGGATTTTGCTGCTTTCTTTCAAACCCTTTCCATCGTTGGATGCGAAGACAACAGTAGGCTGTATTGAGCAAATGTTGAATAAAGATAGACCAACTAGATGTCATTTGCTTTATTATTTCACTATTTACTGCTCAACATGTTTCGAATGTTAGTACATTCATCTTCAGGAGCTTGCGACGTATTGTGGATTTATCTCATGGGTTGTATTGCTCTGGTTCGATGTCGATGTGTGTTGGTGTTACGGTGTGGCTTGGCTAGGATACCACTCCACCCTAGCCGAGCCACACCATAACACCAACACATATCTAACCAGAGCAACACAACCCATGAAATAACGGAACAAATAAGTCGCAAGCTCCTGAGGATGGATGTACTAACATTCGAAACATGTTGAGCAGTAAACAATGAAATAATAAAGCAAGTGACATCAAGTTGGTCTATCTTTATTCAACTATCAAGATGATGCACGGTCCAATAAACATAAGATTAATGAGCAAATGTGTTGTGGATTACGACTTTCTAAATTACGTGTGTGTAGTCACGGTGCTATTACAGTTTTGATAATAGGTCTTCTTTGATAAATCTGATTAACGTTACCAGTTCTCGCTGAACTATATACCATTTGTTTCGCCTGTGAAATGAGGCAGGTGGTCTAATAGAGGATGACAGTGTAATCCGATATCCCTATGCTCCGTGCAGCAATATGTAGCTGAAACTGGACTACAAATGTACGTGTATACGCCTATTAGACGTTTATATAGATCAACAACACCATTCTCTAGGATATACGAAAGGTGTTATTTACAAACGCATGTTACGAACCTTGTTACAACTAACTACAATCCTTATTTGCTTAATTAGCCTTTTCTCTGTTCTACGTGCATCAGCTTGCTTTCGAATTTCTTCGTATGTATCAGTGGCAATGATTATAAGTTAATCATATCATCATGTTGAAACATCAGTTTATTAAAACACTCTATTATCCAAAAGATGCACAAATATAAAATTCGTAGATACAATTAGAATTAATATAAAATATTTAAAATAATTAAATTTATTCCAACATGTTTTGGATCACAAGGGATCCATCATCAGGGAGCTCTATTCCATAGGCTGTGCCTCTCTAGACTGTGCAGTACACACACGCACCACGGGCAAAAATGCTGTCATAACACCGACTACGTCCATATCAACGGACAAGATAGAACCATTAGTGTAATTTTAGCCAAGCACTGTATAGAGCTCCCTGATGTTGGATCCCTTGTAATCCAAAATATGTTGGAGCAATTTTAAATATTTTATATTAATTCTAATTGTATCTACGAATTATATATTTGTGCATCTGTTGGATAATAAAGTGTTTTAATTGTCAATGATGCACGGTACAGACATGAAGATCAGTGTATTACTTCTGACATTATATAAAAAAATAAGTTAAAAAAACCCCATTTCATGTGAGAAAAGTGTACAGAACTTACAACTGGAATCTTCGCTGTAATTAACTTTTACCTCCGTATTATTATCCCGTGGATAGGTCCTCTTATCCTGATGACAATAATGAGTATGAACACAGATCCCAGCTGGTCTTACTAAGCTCAAATAGCATGCTCCAACTGGAAATCGATAATTAGTCTCCAATTCATTGCCAGTCAATTCTTAACTTAAAGTATGTTTGAAGTAATCCTCATAAAGGAAGCAGAACATTGTCACAACTGAATCGTGTTAATTTTCAGCTGATTTAAAACAAAACAATACGTCTTCTCTGTGCTTTTAGATTTTCTTGTAACGTACAAGTAAGATAGCTATAGCGTTAGCCGCGTTCGCAAAATTGCGAAAAGCAACTATTAAGTTCAAAATGTCTGTCTGTCCGTCTGTCCATCTGTCCGCATGGAACAACTAGGTTCCCACAGGACGAATTTTCATGAAATTCGATATGTGAGTAGTTTTCGAAAAGCTGTAAATAAAAATGAAGTCTCAATAAAATCAGACAAGAATAATGGGTACTGCACACGAAGACCAATACACATTTTTGATCATATCTCGATTAATTCTTCTCATAATGAGAAATGTTTCTGACAAAAATTGTAGAGAAAATCAAAACACACATTTTCTATTTCATAAATTTTTTTTTTTTAGAATATCGTTTATGAGATAATGTGGAAAAATATTGTACAGCAGGTTAGGCCGCAGATGACAATATGACGCATGCGCATTGCATACTGGTTTACTAAGGCTACAGGAACACTCACAGTACTTAATATTTACTGATTTTCCACTGCAACAATGGTTGCAAAAACGTGCCTCAGTATTAATTCACACGTACTTTACCTGCCTACCTTGTCGTCTCGGCACACGCTAAGTGATGGAACAGGGGCGAAAATATGGAAAGACAGAACCTACTCAGTAAGATGATCCTGAGATTCTCTTTACCCCGAGTCGGTGGTTCCCAGATGTTTTCAGTTTGAAGAATGCTTAGATATCGTAGTGCCCTCATGCGGAACACCACGCAACACATCATTGGAACTAGAAGATATATTTCTGTCGGAAAACATGGTGCCATGTTATACAGGAGGTTCACTTTATGACGCTGCATAAGCCCGGCGCAAGAGCTGAAGTAGTTAAGGCCGGCTTTATTTTACAAGGACACTCTCAGTGTCATGATATTCAGACCTGTTGTTATGGATCCTTAAGATGCACGTCTTTTATATAACACTGCCAAAAGACGTAAAATTGAAAAAGAATGCATTTATTAACTTCGCGTTTCCTGTAAATTGGGGAAGAAACCTTTACTCAGTTTCAGTGGTGGAACATCTCGGTCCGCCTCGCGGAACAAATTCAGGAACGACCTCTTGACATCAATAAAACTACAAGGCACTTCGCATAGGAGTTGGTTGTAACTTCTAAAGCCAATTTCTTGTTGTAATGATATTTAGGATAGTGTGATGAATGAAGCTGGTAGTAATTCCACTTGTCATTCGTGAAGTGTGATCTATAATATTGAAGTGGTCGCTAAGAGAAAGGCAGAATTACCCAAAACACACTAAGGATCTAAAAATTCAAATTTGGAATACAGAAGGGAAGTATACACGAAAACCGCACAAAAAGATTTCCTTTTAATTTTTCCCATGTTAGTTGTCACTTAAAGAAAGGCTCGTATATTATTCTCTTCGATAATAATTGTTAATTTCGATAAAAGAAACATTAAAGTCTTCTGGGATGTTACACTACGTCTCTGGATAAAGAGTTTTCGACGTTTAGAACGATGATACGTCGTTCGACTGCAGGGTTAACTCTCGAAAATTCCTGTTATATCCTTTGGAACTTGTCGATATGTGTCCGGGAAAATGTCCTGCACTGTTTTCAAACAAGCAGATATGTTAAAAGTCAAGTTGTTTCCGTGAAAGCCGTGATGGTCGTAGGGGAGTAGAGTTTTGTTCCACTCATTCTTTACCTCGGCCCTAAATTTGGGTTTGTGGTCACCTTCACGCATCGACCACTTCACCCTAGGGGAAGAGAATCCCTGAAGCTATTGTGCAGTAGAGTGGGTTGGTCCCCTTGTCGGTCTGGAAACTTGACGAAGAGAAAATACCTTATTCCTTTTAGAAATCGAACCAAAATTTCTCACATTTGTAGCTCGCAGCTAACTCCGCCATAGCCGGTCCCAAGCCCGGTTGAGAAAGGAGGAGGGTTAATGGAT
>Ga0209755_10007985_pt1 | contig 11409 bp, 7 predicted proteins | sample TergutCo191P1_FD_187301 | JGI IMG/M metagenome (GOLD analysis project Ga0209755, IMG submission 187301) | Cornitermes sp. P1 segment gut microbial communities from Petit-Saut dam, French Guiana - Co191P1 (SPAdes) (version 2) | ecosystem: Host-associated > Arthropoda: Insects > Digestive system >...
ACGCAGTCGTCAGCTCCTGATGATGGGCACATGGCTGCCCGAAACATGTTGAGCAACTATTAGAAGAGAAATAAAGAATACAAAAAGTGACATCTAGTTGGTTTTTCTTATCCACACTGAATTATGATGAACGGTCAACCACACATCAGATTTATTGGTTGTTATTTACACACCTGTAAAGACTCATCTTGTTATTTAACTCTGAGTGACTGCCATACATTTATTGTCTTATCGCCAATTCATAGTTGTAAAATGAGGATGTGAACCAGAGGTCTATATTTTAAATTCTTAAAAAAGCGGTTCGAACTACGAAACCTGAGCAATATTGCGAAAGTTTCGTGATTCCATTAGGGAGAAACTAGTTCAAAAATGCTTCGTTTTATTCACTTGTATTATCCCAGCACCTTTCTAAAGCAGATATCACAAAATACGTGGATATAACGTTACATGCGGAGCACCTTCATGCGTAGTTAAGGCTGGGTTTTAGGAAAGTGAGTTTTCGTGGTGGAAGATGGACAGTACTGGCTCAGAATAATGTCCGTTGTCAGGGTATATCTAAAGGATATTGAACGTTTGGGCTGTGCTGCAAGACTGTTCCTAAATAAGCTATTGCCTGAATGCGTCAGGCCTTGTAACATGTCACATTAATATTTCCACCCATTCTGTTTCACCTGCTACACTGAGAACGATCAATGTGGTCATGCTAACGGGGTCAGTCACCCCCCCCCACCCCAACCCTTCTTCGAATTTCTTTTATCATTTGTCACACGCGTCTTTGGTGATTTAATTTAGCCAATAAAAATATTTCATGTTGGGAACAATCAAACTTCTGGGAACGACATTTTATAGTCTATAATTGGGGTTTCTTTTCGAAGTCTCTGACTAACAATACAACGTTTCAAACTGCTTCCTGTTTCCCGCTGCAGACCTAATAGAGAACACGCACGTGTATGAGCGGCAATCTACTATGTGAAAACACTTAGTATTGTCTTTTGGATGAGATTCGAATCCTTATCGCTTTTCCTTCTTAATTACCCGCGTGCACTTTGATATCTTAATTTGAGTGTTGTTAATTCTTTGACGTTTTAGCTGCTGTATGTCGTCACGATTCTCACAAGAGAAGAAACCGTATTCCAAGCGACGAATGAGTGTTTCTGTTTACACCATATAAACTTAATTTTAAAATATCTTCACTTTGCTGACGATAGAGGAATACAACCCGTTATATTTCCAAATTATTTAAATTAATTTGAATTAAAATTCACAGACTTACAATTTGGCCTGTTGTTTCGTATGGGTGTGAAATTTGGTCTCCCACATTCAGGGAGGAACATAGTTTGAAGTTTTATTTTGTACTATGACCAACAAATGCACAATTATCTCACAAATTATCACACTCCTACATGTTTCGACATTGTCGTGTCATCCTAAAGGATCTTGTACTCAATGCCTTGCCAAGTTACACGAGTATTTCAAATGTAGCTTTTGGTAACAGAGTTTATAATTAAAAAGTTTCATGTAGGCTTTTTGTGAGACATCTTAATTATAAACTGTGTTACCAACAGCTGCATTTGAAATTCTTGTATAACGTGGCAAGGCATTGATTAAAACTCCATGAGGATGACACGATAGTGTCGAAACATGTAGGAGTGTGATAGTTTGTGAGATAATTGTGCATTTGTTGGCCGTAGTGCAAAATAATAAAAGATGCACGGTACATGTACTAAAATAATATTTTGAAGGTTTTCGAGAATTGGGTGCTGAGGAGAATATTTGGGCTCAGTAGGGATGAGGTAACAGGGAACTGCGCGACTTGGAGCTTTATAATCTGCACTCATCATCAAACATTATTCGAGTGATCCAATCTAGAATAATTAGATTGGCTGGACATGTAGCACGAAGGGAAGAGCATCGTTGCTTACAGGGTTTATATGGTGTAAGCTGAGGGAACGAGACAACTTGGAAGATCTAGGCGTAGATGGGAAGGCAATTTTAAAATGGATCTTCAAGCAATAGGCTAGTGGGACTGGGTCTGGGTTGATCTGTTTCAGGATAAGGGCCTTTGGCGGGCTGTTGTGAATACGGTAAGGAACTTCCTATTTCCACAAAATGCGAGGAATTTCATGACTAGCTGAGGAACGATCAGCTGCTGAAGGACTCTGCTCCGTGGAGTTAGTAACTTTGACCAAAATTAGAAAGCGGACCCTTAAAACACGTATCCCTCCTCACCATTGCCTGATATTCTTATGTTAGCCAACCAGATGCAGATTGCAGCCAATTCAGAAATTAAAATATCTTAATCTTGGAAGTGTGTCATCCCCGTTGTGTGTGTGTAAATTGGAAAGGATATGTAGTCAAACACAACTATGTCAATTAAGATGTTTTAATGGCTACACTAGACAACTACATATTTCGGCCTTTACTGGCCATCTTCAGGTTGTCTTCAAGAGAACATGAAGTTCACAGCAGAACCGGAGTCCGACAACCAAATAAATTTTTTGGACATTACTATTCGCAAGACCCCAACAGAATGAATAACCTCCATATACAGGAAACCATCCTTCACAGACAGCATTATCCCATATCCCTCGAACCACCCACCCCAACACAAGCACGCTGCCATAAGGTACCTATGTAACAAGCTGAACACTTGTCTGCAATATGACGAATACAAAGAAGAACTGGACACCATCCATGACATCATGCTGAACAATAGGTTCCCGGTCCATACACACACACATAGCCCCCACCCCATGACAACCTAGCATGACCCCCAACAAAAAAAAAAACAGACACGACTACACCAAAATGGGCCCCCTTCACATACATCGGTAGAGAGACCACTTTTATTACAAACCTTTTCAAGAAGGCAGACCTAAGAATCAAACTGCGCACCAACAACACTCTCCAGAAACTACTGACACAAAAACCCCAAACCCTGGACAAATACAGCAGATCCGGAGCATACAAACTAACATGTCCGGATTGCAACAAGGCGTATGTAGGGCAGACGGGACGAAGCTTCACACATTGGTTTAAAGAACAAGGTCCAACAGAAACACTTCAAACTACGCCAAACACGCTCTGGAACATTCACACCCGTTTGACCTCATTCATGAAACAATGTAGATTTTGCAATACCAAGGTAAGGGAACCCACCTCAACACCATAGAAAGATACTTTATTTACAAAGATTTTTCCAATAGCAACCACCTAAATGACGAATTTAACATAACCCCCAACAAAATATTCGATACCTTACTAAAACCCCACTAGCCATATAAGCCCCATCCCACCTAGCCCCAAACAATACCCGACCAGGCGACAGACAAACACTGACCCACCCCAAATTAGGATCACCGCAACCTTTCCGGCAAGGCAGGAACTGACTCAAACAGTAATATACATCAGTGACGACACTACAGAACGTGTAAAAAAAGCCACCACGTATGTTTAGTGTAAATACTACAGTATGCTTATCGAATAGGAGTGACAAAATGAACAAGAGATTCGATTAATAGTGTGACAAAGCGTCTCACGGGGAACAATAACAGTGCAGAGAAGAAAACAGCTAAACACAGTGAGAAACAGTACACGGAAACAACAGTGTGTGCCACCACCAACATGGACATACGCCCACACAGGGGTAAAACCGGAGCGAGCTGGGAACACACTAACGCCCGGAGCGTAAGTACTAAGCTATTTATGTTTTTCTCCAATACAGCAAATTTTCCAATGTATAATTAGACCGGATTAATTCAGCTGTCTTCTCACACACATCTCTGTCCCCACATGCAAGGGACCGTACATCCAAAGTCATTCGGCCCTCCCCACAACACGACCCCAATTAAGAGGAAGGAAGAGGAACACGTCTCTTCATAATACCAGCGCACCAAGAACCTTCAAACTTGACACTAGCCACCAGACCCTATCGTGTCTCTAGTCAGAGCATACCACCACATATAGAAATTACATTACGCAATAAGGCCTGTATGTAGAGATCTCTGCACTATGTGCGCGCAAATGTATATAGTAGGAACTTAAGTTATCTTGAAGACAACCTGAAGATGGCCAGTAAAGGCCGAAACATGTAGTTGTCTACTATAGCCATTAAATACACCTCAATTGACCTAGTTGTTTTTGACTACATACCCTTTCCAATAAATATCTTATAACTGAGACAGAGGACGTTGTGCATTGTGTTTTACTGGGCAGCGTCTTTTCAAAATTTGGCCAACAGACTGGCTGCTTTTGGGTTTCCGCCGTCCACTCGGATAGCGGCTGAACTAATATACGAAAATTTGCTTCTGCCACGATCTTCGCATTCTTCAAAATCCTGTACAATTAGGGAAGGCTGAAGTTTTCTGAGGTACGGAGTAATATTCCTTAGTTTGTCGTGTCACCTGATGAAATGGGGTTCATCTGTTGTAGATTGACAACTATTCCAAATTAAATATAACAAATACCATTCCTACCTCAGTGAGAACAAAATCCGTGTCCATTATGAAGACTGTGTGGCCAGACGTTGCAGCACGTGGTAGTTAGTGAGCCTCGAGAGGTTAAAGAAACCGGGATTTGAACCTGGTTCAGCCGAGCGTCTTCACGGCTTGCTCGCATGTTGGCCCAGGGTTGTGCTGTCACTATTGATCTGCCCCGCCCTGCCAGGCGGCTCCAGCTCAAACTAAACCGCTCTCCTATTATCATTTGTCCTCCTCCGCTACAAGTTTTTATGATTGCCTTACAAGTGATGGACTCATGAACATATTTAAACACGAAATGTCTATTTGCTGACGTCTGTGTTTCTACTAGAAGATGATATTTACAAATTTTTTCTACTGTTGAACACCCCGAATCCTTTTTAGAACAATGTGAGCCTAATCGCAGAGCCGTAACAGTATTATAAGTCATACTGTCTGACTCAGAACTTCATTCTTTTACTGTTACTGCGATTAAGCCTTCTCTTTTTTTACTTTGCTAGGAAGTACGGGCTTTGGTTCTGTGCTTGCCTGTGTCTCTCCCCGCAGTAACTTACGAAATAGTTGTCGGCTTATACGTAACATCGGGCGAATAAAACGCCACCACAGTCAGTTCTTTGACTTGTTAATAATACCAACATGGAGGCCATGCGAACTTCTAAATTTTGATCATCCCTACCATTAGTACAGGCTACGAAACATCACTTTTATTTAACACCTCTTAAAAATCGAGCTCTTTGCACGAATAAAACACACTGCGCCTCTGTTATAAATAGAAAATTGCAGGTGCTATTTGGAGAAATAATTACTTATTTGATTTTTAAAAAACTATATACATTATATACATTTTATTACTTATTTTGATATTTATCTGGACTCCGTAAGTACATTTCGTAGGGACAGTTTTTAAAATGCTATGTCTAATGCTGCATATAGCAACCAGCGAAGCTTAAGGGATTAATTTAGGATCCTGAAATGTTCTTTGCTAGTACAGATTCAAGCAACATGTAACCTTATGAAGGTAAATACGTATAATGAAAAATAGCAAGGAAACAAAGACTTCAAATTAACGAGGAAACTATATTTAGCTTCTGTATGGAATGGCTGTTAAGGTACTTCAACCAGTTTTTTTTTTTTTTTTTAGATTTTGTGTAGAGGTAAATACTAAACGTACCTATAAATTTTGCGTGGAACAACTATTAAACATGGATATAGTGGTCTTATAGTACAATATATCGCGTGGGATTTTAAAACTATGTAATTTGAACTTTACAGGTACAAGTAATTTTTACATGCGGGTACTTAACACATTTCTTCTGACTTCTTAGTAAATAAATTTGAGTATAACGTAATTGGAAAATAAGAATAACTTAAATTTATGATTAAGACTACAGATATGTACATGTATACATTTGAATGAAATTATTAGTAACTGTCGGATCTGTTATGCCCCTGAAGATAGAAAAGCTCTGTAAGAACATATCGGTGACGCAAATACTATATGAATATCGAAACTTTGTTACAGCTACATTAGCTAGTAATATACATTATTATTATTATTTGAAATACTTGTGTGTATTAACAGTTACAAAAATGATGACCGGTCTGTGAAAAACTTGAAAATTGTGCTCGTGAAATTTAAGTATGAGGTTTAGGTGTCACTGCTAGGGGCTTTGCGCAGAAATTGTATAACTATTTAGTCATGTTGACTCGTCATACAGATTGAAGCGCTCGTAGGAAAATTGTCGTTGATTTCTTTCCAGAACTGCTTTGACTTTTACAAACCGGGCCACCGAATTTGGTAGAAATTTGTCGGAGTTTCGAATGAACCATTCTGGCTTTCTCCATCGTCTGTATCTACTTACACACTGCATGTGGAAGCAATGCTTTCTCCGTAATGTCGGTACATTACTAACAGGCTAAATTACATCAGATCCCAGAAAACAGCAATCTTCATAGCTTCCGCCATAAGAACCTTAAATTTCGCATTATAAGTCGATGGATTTACAAACGCCTCCGTATCCACTGTCAAGTTGTACCGAAATGTTTTGTCATGACTTGGCACCAAGTCATTTCAGGCACTCGATTGCTGTGCATTAGCAAAGGAGTGTGACAGTTATCTCATACTAGCCAAAATAGTCTCTATTTTACCTAGAAAAGGTGTTGGTAGCATTGATATAGAGTTGGATGTAGACATTAAAAATGTTTATCTCGGTAATTAACCAACTTGGTGCACAAAAGTTTTGTTTTACAATAAGATTATTTCATGCCTCGAGCACATGCGCTCGAAACATGTAGAGGCATGAAATAAACTTATTGTAAAACAAAAATTTTGTGCATCAAGTTGGTTAATTACTGAGATAAATATACTGAGATGCACGGTCAGCAAAAGTCAAAAGATTAAAAATGTTATCTCGTATAAATCCATTTTCTTCTCAATTATTTTACGATTAATGGTTTTCTTTGACATATTTAGCTTGACATTCCTTGACGGAATGCACCGAACGAAAAAAAAACAACACAAACAAGGATTTTGATCCGGTTTTCTTGGTCAGAGGATTGGCGACCAATGAATTTATAAAATAATGTCTGTTCAATTCGGTGACACTTTTGTGAGCCGAGGGAAACATCAAGAATGGACAAAGAGATTCGAAAGTGTAACAAATGTTGAGTGTCTAAGTTATAAAGCAGAAATCATCGTATCGAGGGTAGCCGAAGGAATAAATGTTGATAAAATTGTATTTTAAAAAGCATGGAAGGGATGGTTCAAATCTATCCAGAGACCCACCCTAAGAAAAATTTATTCTGATGGAATAGGAAAGTGTAAACCGTTGAACACGGTCTTTGTAAAATCAGGGTGGTTAGGAGAAAACTCATTTCATCTGCCTTATGGGTGATTTTTTTGGTTATTTGTATTTTATATTATGATTCTGTTTGTAGCTCAGACGTATAGTATTGAATGATAGAATGATTAATGGAATGATACTGAACGATAAATTACAATTAAAACAAGGAGGGAAGCGACCGCGGCCTAACTTGAGTTACTCTCCCAGTTTGAAACCGGTCAACTCCCGTACACAAAGCAGGAGAGTCAACCACCCGAATGTGACGTTTGTTACTAACTCTTGGAGAAGAAACCTTCATGAGAATTTAACAAGTCCTCAGCAAGTCAACAAATTCTCTAGCATTTTATGAAGCCCGAAGGTTCATTACTGCAATAACAGCAGCAGCCCACAACCTGTCCCCGTCCTGAGCCAGACCAACGCAGTTCATGCCTCCCCATCCCATTTCTTGTAGGCCCGTTTCGATATTATCCTTTCATCATCGTTACTGTATAATTGTATTTGTTTGAAAATTTTGAATACATTTACCTGAAATTTCAATTTACTGGCAGGCATCATTACCTTCAGGGCTCCACGTACATGGTTACGGTAAGTAGCAGTCCCGAGGTCCCGAGCTACCCGGTGCCTCTACCAACCCACCTCCATAACGGCATATAGGAGGAGATGAGTTATAGCTCCGCTAGTTCTTAGCCTCGTTGCTAGATTTACATGAGTAGTCAACTTCACGCCTCGTTCGCTTTGCCCCTGGGAAAGAACCACGATAGTCATCGAACAGGAGACTGATTAGGCCCCAAAGCGTGTCTGGACATTTTGGAGAAGTTTCTGTCGGGATTCGAACCCTGAATCGTCCATCGCGTAGCCTAGTCACTATAAGGACTACTTTATCTCAGTCGTACTCTTCAGTATTTCGAATGAAATGTTTTTTAACCTGTACGATGTAGAGTACTGTAGTTGAACACACCCTGTTGTCTTGCTGCCTTGGGCTGCATGCTGAACACACTTTAAACAAAACACAGTCGTTGAGTGCAGTGCCATTCGTCATTTGATACGAGAGTGGTCGCTAGAAGCAAGTCAAGACAGGTGTTGTTATGGATAAGACGAGTGTTTAACAAATGTGTAACTTTCGTTTCAGTGTTTCTATTGCAGTGCCTAGATACCATGGTGCAGTGCATTGATATCTTGGTGCAGTTTAGTCATGTTTTGTAGCTCTGCTGTTGTGTTTCAGCCGATAGGGTGATAAAGTAGAATGATAAATTCTCGGTTAATATAGCATTGTGCAGTATCAGCACGCAGTGTCTGCGACATTATCATGTCACTTTTCTATAAATTATTTGCTATTTCTATAGACACACTTCATTTTTTGACTTCGTTGGTGATTTTTGCAATACACGGACAAGACAGAATATCTGATTCTTCTGTTATCTTCATCGTAAAGGGGCTGGGGTAAGTACAGAAAATGTTTATCAACATTCTCAAAATATGCGCCTTACAAAATGCGTAGGAAATTCCAGTTGGAAGACCAGTTTATGTGTTTAACTGTTTAAAGTACAGTGGTAATTATATGTACCAATTTCACTATCATTGACAGTTTTGCATTATGTCCACATAACTTACTGACGTGTTCCTTGCGTTTTGCGGAATAAGCATTTATTTCTTCCTTTACAGCACTAACCGAATTTTACATTCAAGGGTCCGTGCATCGTGAAATATATGCCAATAATTGTCCAACAAGATGCAACTATTTACGGTTTATTTAAATCTGTAAACCGCTCTACATGTTTCGGGTGGTATCTCCATCCATCATCAGAACTGGACGGGAACTCAGTTCCTGCCCAGTCACGTTCACGACAGGTTGCAGTTACTGTTTTACTAATACCAGATGCTGTGGATACTGTGATATGAGCTCCTGATGATGGGTGGAGACACCACCCGAAACATGTAGAGCGGTTTACAGATATAAATAAGCTGTATATAGTTGCATCTTGTTTGACAATTATTGGCATATATAGCACTAACAGACTTGTCTGGTGAATGGAGGTGCTCTGCTTTCTGTCGTAAGGGCGAACTGAATTTTTAAATCTGTGTAATTAGCAGTCTTCAGCAGATATATTATTTTACCTTGAGATATATTATTTTCCTTGAGATATATTATTTTACCTTGTTAAAACCAGACCTAATGCACTACCCTTAGCGTTATTAGCTGCAATGTGGAAGCTTCTGGCTAGTTTGACAGTCACTTATGTTATTGGGAATGATAAACTGGTAAACATCGGCATTTGACCTACATACTTCTGGTTTGTCTGTATATTACTTTTTCTTTCATTTTTGTGCGACGCTATATGTCAGATAATTCAGTGTCAAATTGGGAATGTTTACAATTCGGTGGCAAGGACAGTCCAATAGAACTATATGTTGAACGAGTTGCTTTGTTGTCATGTTTGTTGTCAGTTTGATGAATTCTGAGATGTGAATTCTTTGGAAGGAAGCCTTCGTGTACATTCGAGATATCGTGCAGCAAACCTTCTGTAGGGGCTTGAGAAAACCACAAAAACCCCTCAGAATAACGGGTGTTCTGATGGGGATTATAACAGGCACCTCTCTAATAAAGCACTAAGAGATGAATCGCTACACTATCCTGCTCGGTTTTACTCACTAAAATAATGTATGCCCTATGATGTGATTAATACTTTTATCACATATTAATACATGTGTTGTCGTAAGTATTAGAGACAACGTTTTTATTGTTAGGTAACAGCAACTGCTAATGTCCATGTAACAAATGTTAACATTTCCAATAAAAATAATGAGAGCGGTTTGTATTTTGACCTTCCTATTGAATATTCCAGATTTTGAATTTTGCGGTAAATACGTACATGCACTAATAAAAAATTACGTGATGTCACTATCAGTGGTCTTGTTTGACGGATTTTTTTTTTGCGAAAACACCTCTTTACTTTGCTAAGGATTACATTTCCGGAGTCTTCGCCGCATTTTATCCTACATTTTTGAATTGTTCAATAGAATAAAGATTTGATGTATTTTTTTTTGGAAGGTTTGATTCCAATTCCTTGTTTACCATCACTGTTATGGGCTTTTATTAATAAACGTTGAATTCGGGAGGTGAAAAATGACTGGCTATAGAAGGGAGAGATCCTGTCCTACTTTGAAGTGGGACCAATTATTTCCATGGACGGACTGGTGAGGTTGTGCTTTTCTGAGTTGTGATAACCTTGTAGTCTAGTACGATTTTTACCACGGTTCCGTAGGAATACGCTGCGTCATGTTCGGTAGAAATAAGTACTTCCAATTTGAAAATGGAGGCAGCATTTTCCTCCGAAACGTCGGTACAGACCTACCAATACTACGGCATCACACCCTGGAAGACCAAATTGTTGATGTTCACCGCTGTTTAAACTTGTTTCACTTGCTGATGAGTTACGTTTAGTGCATTACAGGCTGGCTTGTTCTTTAAATTACTATTTGCTGGGAATGCATTATTTGGTGCTTAAAAACAAAGAATACTCAAAAGCTAGAGATATTTCCTTCGAAATGAGAGGTATCAAGTCACAAAAATTAAAATTCAATGGGCACATAGAAGAAGTAAGAAAACTGAAAAAGTTTGTGACATTCGTGATGAAGAATTTGACCTCAGTTACGCTAATAGAAGATTGTTTCAAATGCAGATGCGAGTAGAAAGGCGATACGTAACTGGAGGTTAAGAAGTGGCCCTTCTTGTTTTTTTTTTGGGGGGGGGATTTTATTGGCTAAATAGAGAGTCAGAACGCGAAATTCTGCTATATTATGAATAGACTGGTTTCGTATCTTCAGAGAATTAGCTAAGGACTTTTAGTATTGAGATACGTAATGCACTCATTTCGTTGTTAGCAGTCCTACAGTGCCTTTAAACCTGTCAAACGTTAATATTATTAAGAAAATTATATTGAAAAATTTTGTTGCTACCTCGCAGAAAGCCTACGGCCTCTCCATTATAAACAGGTACTTGTTAATGCCGACTAGGGAAATATTTTTTATTTCGGGAATAATACTATATATATATATATATATATATATATATATATATATATATATCT
>Ga0209755_10007986_pt1 | contig 11408 bp, 11 predicted proteins | sample TergutCo191P1_FD_187301 | JGI IMG/M metagenome (GOLD analysis project Ga0209755, IMG submission 187301) | Cornitermes sp. P1 segment gut microbial communities from Petit-Saut dam, French Guiana - Co191P1 (SPAdes) (version 2) | ecosystem: Host-associated > Arthropoda: Insects > Digestive system...
GCATGGGCGACACCGAGACCGCGCGAAACCATATCCTGTTCACGTTCAGGAACGTTCCGTTGCGGAAGCGGATAAACGCGACCAACACAAACGCCGGCGGATATCCAGCTTCCGAAATGCGGGCGTTCCTTGATGGCCTGAACGGGGACGGAACCGGGGATATGGCCGGCGTAACCACGGCGGCGTTCCTCAACGCGATGCGGGCGCAGTTGGGTGATTACCTGCTTACGATCCGCAAGATCCACAGCACAAAGGAAAGAACGACTTGAAAAAGAAGGTCGGGGAACTGTCGCGTTATGCCACTATTCCTGCCATCGCAGCCCAGCAAGAACTTATCGAGCAAATTCAACACAACGATTTTCTGGAGCGTGCTGGGATAAAAGATTACGAGAGCATTCGTATCAAGCTACGTGATTTCATCAAGTTTATTCCCTATGCGGAACGTAGTCGCTATGACACCAATTTCACCGACGACATTTTGTCTATTGAGTGGAATGAATCGCAGCTTGACAATGATGATCTCGTGCAATACAAAAATAAGGTTAAGCATTATATCCTTCAGCATCAGGACATTCAGGCTATCGCAAAACTTAAGGGCAATATACCTTTAACGCCAACTGATGTTAGCGAGCTGGAAAACTTGCTTTGGACAGAGCTTGGAACAAAAGAGCAATATGATGCACATTACGAAAATACGCCACTTGGCGAACTTGTGCGTTCCATCGTTGGTTTAAGCTTGCAGTCGGCTAACGAAGCATTTTCGGCGTTTTTGAACAATGCGGGACTGGACAGTCGTCAAATGCACTTTTTAAAGCAGATCGTCAATTACATTGTCAAAAATGGAATGATGAAGGACATTGCCATTTTGCGGGGAAGTCCATTTTCCGATCTGGGCGGAGTTAGCGAGGTATTTGACGATATGACGGTGTTCATGAACTTGCGGGCGGTTATAGAAAAAATAACCGCAAACTCCGCGGCATAAGTCTTTCCGCTTCACCCCTCGTGGTAATCTACACAGGCGCGATCCTGCAAAAACGTGGCGGCAAACGCGACAATCTTTTTATGCTCGGGGTGCACCTGATACGCCGCCAACGCCTCCTCGCTGACAAACAGGCTGTTCAGGGCAATACTCCTGTTGCTCGACGGCAGGACGCTTACGTGAAGCTCAAGTTCGACAATGCCTTCCACAATATTCTTTAGGCTTTCAAGCTCCGCCTTCATGGTCAGGGCGTTTCGCTCGTTTTCGGCGGCGGAAGATCCCTCCCTGAAATTCCAGGCAACGATATGTCTTACACCCATCACCCCGCCTTTTCCTCTAGCGTCTTCACCCAATCCGCCAGCTGCCGCTTCGTGTCATCGGCGTTCTTGGCGGGGTTGATAAAATCCCTCTCGGCGACTATCTCATTGCAGGGAAGCATCGCGGCGAATTTTCCCAAGGCGCTTCCCATGCCGCCGGCATGACATACATAGAGGGCAAGCTTTTTCCTGGTAATGCCAGCCACGGAAAGAAACGCCCGCACGGGCGGGGCCGGGGATGCCGCCCAGACGGGCGAGCCGATTACTATCAGGTCGTAGGCCGCAGGATCAAAGTCAACCGGCTTTAGGACGGGCCTTTTTTTCGTGAACACCATGGCGCAGGCCGCGAGAAACCCGCCGACTCGACCGCGCCGCTTTTCGTCCTTTGTCCGCAGGCGAACAAGGTCGGCGTTCATCAGTGTCTTGATATGTTCCGCGACAAAAGCGCAGTTTCCGTCATACGAATAGAATACTACCGCTGTTTTCATAAACATACTCCTTAGGTTAGGTGCATTGTATCATAGAACATCGCCCGTAAATAGACCTTCCCATCGCCAAATTCTCAAAAATCAAGAGACCCTAATACACTTGAAAAAGCATGCAAAAAGGTCGATTATTAAGGGAATCTTGCAGGCCAGGACGCATTGATGATGCTAGAAAGAAAGGGAGTAACAAGCATGAATGACAGAATTACCACAATCGAGGAAGCGCTGGATGTGATGATACAAGACGGCTTTGCGCTCTGGCGCGTGCCCAAGGAGCTTAGAACCGCAGAAATATACCATGAGGCGGTGAAAGCGGATGGCTGGATGCTACAATATGTACCCGAGGAACTCAGAAGCGAGGAACTGTGCCTAAAGGCGGTGAAGTCGGACGGCTCCGCTTTTGAATACGTTCCCAAAAAACTCATAACTGCGGAGATCTGTCTTGAGGTGATAAAGCAGGATGCCAACGCGCTCCAATACGTTCCAGAGGAATTCAAGAGCTATGAACTGTGCCTTGAGGCGATGAGGGTGGCGCAGGACGGTAGCCCACTCCAGCATGTGCCCAAAAAATTCAAAACCGCAGAACTCTGCCTTGAAACCGTGAAGCAGGACGGCAGTGCGTTCCCGTATATGCCGGATGAATTCAAGAGCTATGAGCTGTGCCTTAAAGCGGTAAAAGTGAATAATACGCGCGCGAGTTTTTATAAACATGAAGAGTATCTTGAGGCGGAAAGGCGGGGCGCAAACGCGCTCAAATATGTGCCAGAAAAATTCAAAACCGCGAGGCTCTGCCTAGAGGCGACGCGGTCGGACTCGCGCGCGATCCAGTATGTGCCGGATGAATTCAAGACCGCGAAGATGTGCATCGAGGCCGTAAGGCGTGGGCGCTGGTTCATCGAGTTCGCGCCAGAAAGGTTCAGGACCGAGGAATTGTACGTCAACGCCGTGGATGGCTTGAACGGTTTCAACGATGTGCCCGACGAATTCAAGACCGAAAAATTTTACATGGATGCGGTTGGGGTCAATCCCGAGATGTTCGAACACGTACCCGATGAATTCAAGACCGCGGAGATGTGCCTGGAGGTCACGATGCGGTGCGCTTGGCCAATCGAGTTTGTACCAGATGAATTCAAGACCATGGAAATGTGCCTTGCGGCGGTAAGGGAATACGGCGATCTTCTTGGGTTTGTGCCAGAGAAATTCAAAACCATGGAGATGTGCGTTGACGCGATAGACGCGGAAAACGGCCTTACGCTGGAACACGTACCAAGGGAGTTCAAAACCACGGAGCTGTGCCTTGCAGCGGTAAAGGCGAGTGGGCGCGCGCTGCAGTATGTGCCGGAGGGACTCAAGACCGCGGAAATGTGCATGGAGGCGGTTAAACGGAACGGCGACGCGTTCAGATACGTACCCGAGGAACTAAAGACATCGGAGTTGTGTCTCGAAGCGATAAAGCAGAACGGTGACGCGCTACAATTTATAACCGAGGAACTCAAGACCGCGGAGATATGCATCGAGGCAGTTGGAAGGGGTTTGAATGCACTCAAATACGTGCCAGAAAAATTCAGGACATCAGAGATCTGCATTGGGGCAGTAAGGCAGAATGGTAGTATGCTACAGTTTGTGCCAGAGAAATTCATAACCGAAAACTTGTGCATTGAAGCGGTAAGGAAGGGATACGACTGGAAAGTGATTGATTACATTCCAGAGAAATTCAAAACCGCCAAAGTATACCTTGAGGCGCGAAAAGCATCCAAGAACACCATCGATATGCCTGAGAACGATTTGCCTATCCCCGCGGAACTTCAAGAACAGGTGGATATGGAACTGAGGAAATGGAGAAAAGGGCCAAGAAGACATTGAACAAAAATGCAAAAACAACGATTATGAAGGAATGGATTGGCAACGCATAATATACGTGCTTCCCGGCATTCTTTTGGGATTAACTGTTCACGAATACTGCCACGCCCTAGCGGCGTGGAAACTAGGCGATGATACCGCCCGAAACCAGGGCAGGGTAACCCTAAACCCGATTAGGCACATCGATCCAATCGGCTTTCTGCTTATTATCTTTGCCGGTTTCGGCTGGGCGAAGCCCGTGCAGTTTGACCCAGGGCAGTTGCAAAACTTTCGCAGGGACAGGGCGATTATCGCGTTTGCCGGACCACTTTCCAACCTGGCGTTGGCGATATTTCTAAGCTTCGTCATAAGGGCAATACTTCATTTTCATACCGGCTTCGACGGGTTTTCCTTGACTCTTATGCGCATGATGCATTCGGCCGTCGCCATCAACTTTATGCTGTTTGTCTTTAACATGTTGCCAATTCCCCCGTTGGACGGCAGTCACATAGTTTTTTCGGCTCTTAACACAAGGCCAGAAACCGAGTTCACCTTACGCAAGTTTGGTATGCCGGCCCTGTTCATCATTCTGATTGTCCAGAATTTCGCGGGCATCACCATTTTGCCAGTTGGCAGCATAGTTCGGGCGTTGGTTAATTTTTTTATGCTGTAGGCTCAAGATCATGCTCATATGTATTGAAAAATATGGTGTATTCTGATATTTTTAGCGAAAGTCGTTCAGAAGCTGCTGTTTTTGGGCGATCTTGTATATAGGGCAAAACCCAAGGAGATTTTCTTAAAAATTGAAGTCGGTTGAACTCGAAAAAGCATACGATCCCAAAACGTTTGAAGGCAGAATATACGCCTGTTGGAAGGAACGGGGCGCATTTAAGCCTGAATCGGCAAAGAAGAACGCCCCTCCCTTCGTTGTCACCATTCCCCCACCCAACGTGACCGGGGTTTTGCACCTGGGGCATGGGCTTAACAACAGCTTGCAGGACATTATCGTACGCTTTCACCGAATGCGAGGGGTGCCGACCCTTTGGGTGCCTGGAACCGACCACGCCGGCATTGCCACACAGAACGTGGTGGAACGCAGGCTGAAGGAGCAAGGAAAAAGCCGTCGGGAACTTGGCAGGGAAAAGTTTCTGGAGGAAACCTGGAAGGTTAAGCATGAACATCACGCCATTATTTCCGAGCAGCTTGCCAGGATCGGGGCCAGCGTTGACTGGGACCGGGAGCGTTTTACCTTGGACGAAGGCCTTGCCCGCGCCGTGCGGGAAGTGTTCGTCACGCTGTGCGAGCGGGATTTGCTGTATAAGGGAAACTACCTGGTAAACTGGTGTACATCATGCGGCACGGCCCTTGCCGACGACGAGGTTGACCGCAATGATATTCAGGGCAAGATGTACCATCTGCGTTACTACTTTGCCAGCGACGAAGGCAATGCCGCCAGGGAAGCGGCGATCGCTGGCGATTCCGAGCCTAGCGGCTTTTACGTGGAACTTGCCACCACGCGCCCGGAAACCTTACTTGGCGACACTGCTGTCGCGGTTCACCCAGAGGACGAGCGTTATGCCGGGCTTAAAGATAAGCTGGTTCGGCTCCCACTTGCCGGGCGCGACATCCCTGTCGTGTTTGACACCTATGTCGAAAAGGCTTTTGGCACCGGGGTCGTGAAAATCACACCGGCGCATGATCCCAACGACTGGGAAGTCTCCAAACGGCATGACCTTCCAGTTATCAACATACTCAACGCCGACGGAACCTTGAACGATGAAGTCCCCGAAAAATACCGAGGCATGAAGATAGAACAGGCCCGTGCCGCCGTGCTGGAAGACCTTAAAACCGGGGGCTGGTATGTAAAAGAGGAAAACATAAGCCATGCGGTGGGACATTGCTACCGTTGCAACACGGTAATCGAGCCTTTCCTTTCCGAGCAATGGTTCGTGCGAATGAAACCCTTGGCGGAAAAGGCCCTGGCCGCCTGGCGGCGTGACGAGATCGTCTTTTACCCTAAAAGATGGGATAACACCTATCAGCACTGGCTGGAAAACATACGGGACTGGTGCATCAGCCGCCAGCTTTGGTGGGGACACAGAATCCCGGCATGGGACTGCGGCGACTGCGGCAAAAACTCGGTGTCCCGCGACGACCTTTCCGCCTGCCCGCACTGCGGTTCGACGAACATAGAGCAGGACCCTGACGTGCTTGACACCTGGTTTTCAAGCTGGCTTTGGCCTTTCAGCACACTGGGCTGGGAGAACGGCGGCTGCGATACCCCGGACTTCCGTGCCTTTTACCCCACCACGGCGCTCGTCACCGGATACGACATCATCTTTTTCTGGGTGGCGCGGATGATCATGGCCGGGCTTGAGTTCACGGGCAAGGTGCCTTTCCGCGACATTTACATCCACGGCCTGGTGCGCGACAAGCAGGGGCGCAAAATGAGCAAAAGCCTGGGCAACGGGCTTGATCCATTGGAACTGGTGGACGAATTCGGGGCGGATGCCCTAAAGTTTACCCTGGCTTTCATGTGCGCCCAGGGGCAGGATCTGCTCGTGGACAAGGATTCCTTCAAAATGGGTTCCAAATTCGCCAACAAGGTCTGGAACGCCAGCCGCTACATACTTATGAACCTGGAGGGGCGGGAACTTGTCGAAAACCCGACACTGCTTCCCGTGGACAGGTGGATTTACTCCCGGCTGAACGGCGCGGCAAAGGCCATGGAGGAGGCGTTTCTTTCCTATCGCTTCAATGACGCGGCCCAAACCGTGTACGAGTACTTCTGGAACGATTTCTGCGACTGGTATGTCGAGGCCACCAAGCTTTCGGTAAAGACAGTCGAGGACTCCACGGACACGCAGAACGCCGCCGAAAAAGATCGGGCGACAACGGTGTTACTTGACGTGCTTGCCGAATCCCTGCGTCTGCTTCACCCCCTGCTGCCCTTCGTTACCGAGGAAATCTACGGCAAACTGCCCAACGTGTCTCAAGGCGCGGAAGGGCTGCTCATAAACGCCCCATATCCCAGGTTTGATGAACGGCGCGATGACGGTGAAGCGGAAAGGCATTTCGCCTTCCTACAGGAATTCGTTCGTATGATCCGCACCCTCCGCAGTGAATGTACCATTCCCCCAGGTAAGAAGCTTCGCGTCATGGCAAGGCTGACGGGGGAACTCGGGGGGCTGCTAAGGCGGAACGAGGATCTGGTGAAGCTGCTTGCCGGCATCGGCGAGCTGGAGATTGCAGACGGCGACCCAGGCACACGCCCGGAAGGGGCCATAGGTCTTGCGGGTTCCGGCTTCGAGGTTTTCGTCTTTATAGCCGAGGCCGTGGACATCGCCGCGCTCAAGAAGAAGTTCGCCAAGGAACTGGAGCGCGACAAGGGTTTCATCAAGGGCCTACAGTCAAAGCTTGCCAACGAGCAGTTCCTAAAGAACGCGCCGCCGGAGCTGGTCGCGGGCGAGAAGGCAAAGCTGGATGATTCGCTTGTGCGGGTCGGGAAACTGGAATCTTATTTGAGTGGTCTATAGTGCGTGACAATGCAATGACAACCGAGGAAATGCTTCGCCTGAAGGGGGTGCATCTTGCCCCCTACATGCAACTTGCCACCGCTCTTATAGGCAAAAACCGATACGGCGGCGGCAACATGTTCCGGCACCAGATTGACACCATGGCCGTTCTGCTGGATTACGGCTACATTGATTCCATACTGCTAAAGGCCGCACTGGTCCACGACCTTATCGAGGACATCCCCGACTTTAATCACAACATACTGCTTTCCATAGACTACGAAAGCCATTCGGTTTACGAGCTTGTAATGGAGGTAACAAGAACCGCCAGGGAGGAAAAGGCCAACTTCCTTGCCCGCATTCTTCAGACTGGTTCGTGGAACTCCAAGGTGCTAAAGGTGGCGGATCGTATTTCCAACATGGTCAGCCTTGGCTTTGTGAACAACATGGATTTCGTCAAACGCTACACCGACGAGACCGAACGCCACATTTTTCCCATCGCGGAACTTGTGGACAAGTCCATGCTAAAGGAATTGCAATCTCTGGTGGAATCGCGGCGCAGATATTTCGCGGATTTTTCTAAAATCAAGGCGGAGCAGGTATACATCGACTCTGCCGATTTCCTGTAAATCGTTATCAATCTTTTTTTGCGATCTTTCCGTTTTGCCCAAACGTATCCTCGTCAAAAATTAACTCCTCATGAGATTATTAAAAAAAGCGCGTACAGCCTATGTGGCCTCCTAATAACAAGGGGGGCGGGTTTTCCAAGAGGCATGACATGTACGAAACTGTTGTCGCATTGCGAATCAATTTTTGATTCTTATGCAGAACCCTGGCTTGAACAACAAATTCCGCCCATTACCCTGTACAACCCAGAAAAGGAGCGGCTTCAGGTGCAAAATTATTATGATGATTTACGCCTCGCAAAATTGAAATGATGTATGTGAACCTTACATGCGTGTAACCATCAAACACCATATCCATGTAGCCAAGCCCTGCCGTAAATCGCAAGAGCATATCTCCCCTGGGATTCCATGCAAGCCTACCCATGACAAAACCCTGGGAATTGGCATAATCTATGTTTGCGCTTGAATGGCTTCTTATAAACTCACCAGTGTTGGGGGTTGTACATGGAAGTGGTGTCCTCGAAACTTGCACCTATACCGTCCATCCCCCAGAAGGCGGTGCCGCCAAACTCAAGCCTGTTCGAAATGCGATAGCTTCCAGTGATAGTGCCACTTCTTATATACGGGGCCACCCGTATGAAGTTTACTATCTCAAGAGGTTCGTAAAAACCTGAAAACCGTTGCGCCAATGCCACGACAGGATCGTAGTAGGTAATACGCCCCATGAACAGTATGCCCCCCTCCCCAGTGGAAAGGATTGAAGACGTAAAATCCATCCAGTGCCGCACGCATATCTCCAGGGTCGCCACCCCGTATGCTGGGTTGCGTGTTGAATCGATAGGGAAGACGCAGGGGCAGCCATGCGGGAAGCGCTTGACGAGGATGCGGAGCAGCGGCTTCTGGAATGCTTCGTGAAAAAACAGCAACGTGGCGCGGGTTTGTGGCAGCATGTGGAAGATTCCGATGCCGAGCGGCGTTCCCTTAAGTACCTGCTTAAAAGCGAGGGGTTTTCGTCCACGGCGATTGAACGGTTTTTCGAGGACTAATGTTTTTCTGCCCGCATAGGATTGATTTCCATGAACTTTTCGTAATTTGGCAGGCCGGGGAAACAGGCTTTAAGGCCCCCTCGCAAAGGCGTACAAACGCTTTCAGGTCGAATATGTGGAAATGGAAGCGAAGGATGGGGCACCTCGTTCAGGCTCAGCCGCCGTTGCGGCCCTCGTTTTGGGTTCCATGACGCGAGCATCTTCCGTCCGCTCCGTGTCCGCCAAAGCCTTGATGAAACCGTCCACGATGCAATACAATGTGATTAACGCAATGTTGTTCATAACGTTCGCCCTCTCAGTCGTTTTTTGTGGTAAATCAACTACACTGGGGGTCGGGCGTTTTTTCTATATCCTTGTTTTCTTCCCGATAAAACTCGAAGTTCGACCGACTTCACTATTTTCGTAAAAGAACGGTGTATCATTCGTTACAGGCGACTTTTTGCTTTGCCAACAGCCAAATAAAAAACCGCCTTCCCCGTTACGGAGGAAGGCGGCAAGACAGATCGCCGCGCCAAGGAGAGATATGGCGCGACGTGACGGCTTAGAACCTGAACCCGACCGCCAGCCTCAAGCTTCCGCCGAAACCGCCAGCGGCATTAACGTTCGCTCCGAAGGCGTTCATAAAATCCGCCAAATCTCTGTAGATCTCAGGGGCAAAACCATACCAGCCAAGACCCGTAACCCTAAAGAAGACGCTCTCGGTGATGCCAAAATCGGCACCAACACCCAGCTTAATTCTGAAGGTGCTAAATTCATCGACATCATCGACATCATTCCCGTCCTCATCGCTCCCGCTGAGCACAATGTTGGCACCAATGCCCAGAAGCGGAAAGAAGGTGACTGCGCCCAAATCGATGGGGAATTTCCCCAGCAGACTAAGCTCCATCGAAAGCAACGAGCCCACTCTCTCTGTTTCTCTGTCGCCATCGTATATCATCACCGCATTAACAGGCCCGCCCATGATCCCGATCGAGGCCTCTGCGAATCTGGCATCAAAGAAAACATGGCCGCCAAATCCAAGGGCATTATTACCCATGAACCCGTCATCATAGCTGAGACCGCCAATCCTACCACCACTGAAAGAAAATCCGCCGCCCGCACTTAACATCGAATCCGCGAAAGCCCCTCCCGCGACAAGCGCCGCGAGAACCAAAACAAGTACCTTTCTCTTCATAAGAGAACTCCTTCTGCGCTGCCGCCCTCCCTATGAAGGCGGTCAGCCACTTTATGTTTCCCCCTTTGGGAGGATTCCCTCAACGAGGGAATTTTACCAAAACAGGCATTTCCCCAATGGGGAACACCAACTATTGCCATGCCGCTAAACAAGTGCAAATACTGCAATTGAAGTATTTATATCATAACACCATAATTTAGGTGTTGTCAACCGAAAAATTACCGCAATTTCAGTACGTTGGGATTGTGAAGGCAGATTTTAAGGCATTTTTACGGGCAGAACTTGATTTTCTTGGCCTGACAGTCAAGGATTTAAGCGAGAAAACTGGAGTCCCTAAAAGGACATTGGATTGCTATCTTGGGGCAAGAGCTTCCGTGCCCCCTGTGGACATTGCTTTGAAAATAGCAACTGCTTTGGGTGTAACCGTAGAATTTCTTGTAACCGGCCAGGATGTCAAAATACAGAAAAGGCCGCCCGACACCAGTCTACTTGACACCAGGCTGCTTGATAGCGACATTCGTTCAATAATCCAGATACTGGCCGAACTTGGCGAGAAAGATATCAAAACGATGCTTGGTCTTGCAAAGGTACTGAAAAAACAGTCGGAAAGAAACGCTTCCGCCATCTGACAGATCACGTTTTGGCGATCACAGAGGAGCATTTCTGTAAGCGCGTCGGGATCAAGCATGGGATCTGTTGCGATTGAAAGATTGAAACCCGAGACTGTCGGCTGTCTTGAAACCATCCCCACTTTCACGCTATCCTTCCATAAGAAACAAGGAGAAACCCAATGGGAATGACAATGAGCCAGAAAATCCTCGCGGCCCACGCTGGGCTGCCCGAGGTGCGCCCTGGGCAGTTGATTCAGGCGAAGCTGGATCTGGTGCTGGGCAACGACATAACATCGCCGGTGGCGATTCGGGAGTTTTACGGGGCAGGATTCGACAAGGTTTTCGACAAGACCAAGATAGCCATGGTGATGGACCACTTTACCCCGAACAAGGACATCAAGGCCGCCGAGCAGTGCAAGGAATGCCGAGACTTCGCGCGGAAGTTCGAGATTAAGCACTTCTACGACGTGGGGCCGATGGGCATAGAACACGCCCTGCTGCCGGAGGTCGGACTTGTCGCCGCCGGTGAATGCGTCATCGGGGCGGATTCCCACACCTGCACCTACGGGGCCTTGGGGGCATTCTCCACTGGGGTGGGTTCCACGGACATGGCGGCCGGCATGGTTACGGGCGAGGCCTGGTTCAAGGTGCCGGAGGCGATTCGGATTAACCTGAGGGGCAAATTCAGGCCGATGGTCGGCGGCAAGGATCTCATCCTCCACCTTATCGGCATGATCGGCGTGGACGGGGCGCTTTACCAAAGCCTTGAGTACTCCGGCGAGGGCGTTTCCGCGCTAACTATGGACGACCGGCTCT
>Ga0209755_10007987_pt1 | contig 11408 bp, 4 predicted proteins | sample TergutCo191P1_FD_187301 | JGI IMG/M metagenome (GOLD analysis project Ga0209755, IMG submission 187301) | Cornitermes sp. P1 segment gut microbial communities from Petit-Saut dam, French Guiana - Co191P1 (SPAdes) (version 2) | ecosystem: Host-associated > Arthropoda: Insects > Digestive system >...
ATCATTTTAGTGTGGGTCAGAGGCGCTTATCATTTTAGTGTGAGTCAGAGGCGCTTATCATTTTAGTGTGGGTCAGAGGCGCTTATCATTTTAGTGTGGGTTAGTGGCGCTTATCATTTTAGTGTGAGTCAGAGACGCTTATCATTTTAGTGTGGGTCAGTGGCGCTTATCATTTTAGTGTGGGTCAGAGGCGCTTATCATTTTAGTGTGAGTCAGAGGCGCTTATCATTTTAGTGTGGGTCAGAGGCGCTTATCATTTTAGTGTGAGTCAGAGACGCTTATCATTTTAGTGTGGGTCAGTGGCGCTTATAATTTAATGTGAGTCAGAGGCGCTTATCATTTTAGTGTAAGTCAGAGGCGCTTATCATTATAGACATATCGTCTTTAGTTTTTATGTTTTATTGACCTGCGTCCCTCTATGATCTTGTAAATAAAGCCAACTTTTTGCACAATTTTTCTTAGTACGTTCATTTCTTTTCTCTACATGTTTCGGGCGACTATGTTTCCATCATCAGGAGAAACAGCTGTGTTAATGCGACACTTGGTATTTACTATTCTGTATGGATGACTGTCTGGTATGCAGGGTGGAGTGAAAATGTATAGAAAAGAAATAAATGTACAAAGAAAAATTTTGCATCAAGTTGGCTTTATTTACAAGAATATTCTCTTTAATTTGATCAGCTTTGTATAATTTAATAAACAGTATACATTATGATTCTCTTCTCTTGGCGGTTTTCTACAGCTCATGCTACATCCCGTACCAATTCGAGCACCCTGTTAGCCACTTTATAACTTTCTATTTCTACAGATTCACATCAATTAAAACCTACATATTCACAAACTACGTGTCTGAACATCCACAGGCGACAGACAGCATTGTGTCTAAATACATACAAACCAATCATCCGCATTTTAAACCAATAAAATGCGCTTATTAAAATAAAATTTTCACCACTTGGTGTAAAGTTGTCCATTTCATCACGAACTCATTTATGTGTACCGTCCGTACACGCGTTAGGGAATTACAGACGTCAGGGTCCTGCGCGTTTTATATGAATCGCCCTGCAGGCTTATCGCCATAACCTGCTTGTGACGCTTCACCTACCGCGTGAGGTTACGTGTTACTTTGAATCATAATTGCCATTCTATAAATTCTGTAACAAGAAATCTCAATTTTAAACTGTAACTCAGAATATTAAGAGATAGCCTTATAAGTAGAATCACAAAACTACAAACATTTAACAGGATATCTTAATATGTTATACTCTATGCCACCAAGACCGTCTACAAGTGCTGCTGCTGTCCACTTCTAGCACAACTACAGAGTAACAGAATGTGCGCCGCCTCAAACCGGTGTGAACTGACGCCCGACCTCGACCCGACGTCACGGTTCTTCGAAGTCTCGCTGCATAGTAATTACCTGAAACATGGCTTGTTGTATTTACTGTACACGGAAGGGGGTTCTTAATCTAATGTCACGTCTGTAGCACAACACACTTTTCATGACGTTTCAGCAGAAGACTTAAATTTTATTTCTAAAAGCTGGTGACGCAGCGGCTGCAAACAAATTTCTCGGGATTTTGTGTAAAGTCAGTGAAAATTCGGTTAAATTATACTCTGGCTTTCATTCGGCGTGTTTTTACGTCGAATCCGTAGCTATTATGCCGTAACAAATTAAAACCTTAATAGAAAAATTTCCTTCCTGAAAGCCTTAAGACTCATTTAGCTGGAGAATGAATCCCTCCTCTTTTATGGGAAAGAAGTTGCGTTAGTGGTGTTTTATATCTACAGGTACTAGCCTTCTACAACTGCAGTTAGACACTAAACTGATCCTGCAGACCGGCCAGTCAAACAGCAGTGGGTTCCCTGCGGCTGGTTACCTCCCGTCTTGTGTCACAGTGCAATAATTGTACAACTCTAATTACTACTAGCAAAGTTATGCATATGTAATGTACACAACATTTGGAAATAATTTGGCCTGTTCGTAAAAACTGGAATGTGTTGTAACGAAACTTTAGTTGATGAAACTAGGAAATGTCGGGCCTCTTACCCCATAACTGTTTGTTGAGTGGGGTATGCGTTCCCTAGTTAAATGATGATTAATAATAAATACTTTTAAAAATTCCTGAGTCGGCACAACGCCACTATAAAATCCCAAGGGAATTAGGTTAACGTAAGACTCTTAGAAGGCTTTCAAGACTCGCACTTAAGAGAAGATTTACTGAAGCTTTTGTCTAAGTATTTTTGGTCTACGAATCGACGTTATTCTGTTGCCTGATGAATAGTTATACTTTATAAAATATCATCGGTTGAGATGTTGGGTTACTTCGTATTCTGGCTGATAACAGGAGGTAAGCTGGATTGGCCGATTGTTAAATTGCTTATTTTAGCGAGGTACTTTCGGAAACAAAACACTCTTCTAAATTCAACGATTACCGACTGGGATTGAATAGTGGCTTGAGCTATTAACTTGCAACAGAATATCCACCGTAACTAAGGGACTTGTGAAAGCCATTTCGGACTTGTATAACTCACACGTATATTAATGTATACGCGAGCACTGCACACTACCTCACTCAAATGCTGTTTGCCAGCAACTGACGCTATCGACAGGCGGGAAAAAATTCACGCATGCGCACTAAGGCTCAAGGTCGACTCATGCAAGCGCGCTAGATTATAATCCATCAGGTGTTCGCATAAAAAAAAGGTCGGATACTTTTCTAACAGACCTCGTATATATTAGACAATAGACTTAAATGTTAAGTTAGTTACGCGATTCGTCACTCACTGAACCCAAAGGAGTCCTTTTGCTCCCGAGATACCTAGGTAACCGCGAAGCCTCCGACTTTGGCTATCGCTACCGTTCATTCCCTGTACCCTGGGAATTCCGGGATAGGCCTCACAACGGCCACAGTAGGCTCGCCCAAGCATGCCGCTCGGCTTGGGCACTACACATCTATATTCGTAGTTCAAATGTGAACGCCTTTTTCTTGTACGAATATTGCCGCCACCACCACGTGTGGAGAACAGGATGGGTGTACACAGGGTTTTGGTGCGGAGCCGAGATTGAAAGAGCCACGTGGAAGACTTAGGCGTAAATGCGAGGATAATATTAAAATTAACATTCAAATAGTGCGATGGGAAGGCATGGACTAGATTGCTCTGGCTCGTACACAATAGACTCGTTCTAGTCACCTTGACATCGCTGCAGAATGCCTAGTAGAATTGCCGCTTCATCCACCCATCCATCTTCAGTCACCCGCTGTATGGACTGCACTAAATTGGTATCAGAAAGTTCTGCCAAAATCGTCCTGTCTTTTTAATTTTCCTTCAGACCTGATGATCGTCACTAGCCTTTTACATAAATACCTGATTCTCTTTCGTCCCGCTTGAGCGTTCGCGTCCATGCTGTGCAAGTTTCCCGGAATTTGGTATGCCTGCCGTGTGCAAGCGAAGTTTTATCACGCTTGGAAGGAATTTTCAAGTTAGGACAGTAAAATTTTTCTGTAAAATTAACATTTTTCTGTAAACAACATAAAACTGTTTTTCCAGACGGTGTGCATTTTTCTTTATACCAGTCACAAAGTTACACTCAAAAGGAACATGTATTGCTTATAGATTGTAGAGTTGTTGCTAGGATTTGTAGGATATCTAAGTCTCCAAAATGATTAATCGCTGGGTGCATTTTATTAGGTGATTAATTTCTGCGTAACCTCATCCTGTTCTTGGCGTCGGTACAGTTTTCTTACTCAACCTTTATAATGTTAAGTCCGCCAGATGTCGAGCCCGAATGAGACGGCTAGACGCTCCTTAGATTTCCCACATTCCACAAGTTATACAATTGTTGTACATAGCCCGGTAACAGCCGTAGGATGTAGAATGCAGTGTTTCTTACATATTTGCTACGGTCACTGTATAAGTCATATATGTCGTATATTAAGGAAATATCATTGCAGATTTGTAACGTTTGCTAGCAATGAGAGTGAATTTTGAAAAATGTAAATCGACACGACGGCGTAGCCCAAAAACTGTTAGTTCTTTCTTCTGCAGGATTTGTTGATTGAGAAGTTTGATGTGGCAATCAAGCTGAATGAGGAGCAGCGATGGCTGTTTCTAGAACGGGTGGAAGTTTATCAACATGCAACCTCCCTTCTTTGCTCCCAATTTAACCCGTTCGCTAAGTCAGTGCTTTTCATTGAACAAAGGTTGAAGGAGAGGATACCCTTAAAATAATGAAATACTTTGAATTACCACGTACTTTTGTTTCCGGTTGTTGTCAGTTCCCTTCAGTTCACAAGATCCGACAGAAAGCAATATTCCCATAATTCCTTCCATTTCTGCTTCGTACTCCATCTCATGTACAGTTCCAGGCACCTCGACAGAACAACCTCAGTGCGACGGAAGCAGCGCTGTATTACCGCAGAAGAATCAGGTCTTTTATTGTTTCCGATTTCCCGTAGTAAGAATTTTGATCCCCGGAATAATATATTGATTCTACATGCGATGTCAGCGAACACAATGCCTCTCTTCAGTGTCTAGAATTGAAAAACAGATTTTGCATCTAGTGAAGGATGTAGTCTGAGGTGAAGGTATGAATCTACCTTTATCTCTTTCAGTTACAAAAATACCGTACCTATGGGGAAGGTTGGAGCTTACGCTAAAAAGTAAAATATGATCACAAACCTCAGAAAAAGAAATCCCTACAACGGGTTTCAAGTCTGGAAATAGAGTATAATAGATTAATGGAATATAGACAATTTACTGCGGTCCAGATGTAGTGTAACAGTCTTTGCCGTCTGAATATATATTTTCCAGGTTTGTCCTTTGTTACTTTGACTACATCACTTAAGTCATTTTTCTTTGTTTGACACGTTAATGTAGTGATGCAAAGGTAATATAGCCACACTTCATGACACTCAACATTTTACTGGCATCTTTAAACCCTTACCTGAGGGAACTGACTTTCATTCGCATCGCCGTACGCTATTTGCCTAATATTTACTGCAGTACTTTTCGTGTATGGAAATGATAGTTGTATAGGCAATGTACGAGGAAATTCCCGACTCAAATCTCGGCCTGTGTAATACCTATTTTGAATGTGGTTCTTCGTGGTTTTATTCAGTCTTCTAGGAATTCGGTGAAAACTATATCGATTTCAAAGAAAAGCGTTCATGGTTTACATGAACGCTTTTCTTTGAAATCTTTTCCAATTCATTACTTACCAATTGCTGTGCACTCTAACACAGGCAGAGCGTCCCAACATCAAAGAAAAACAGATTACGTCTGTCTGTGAATGGCGTCTTTGATTGAGATTTAGCACACCACTGTCATTCCTTCTTTCAAAATTCGACCACTTTATATTATACAGCTGTTACGACCTGCCGATTCACCGTATAAAAATGTGTATACATTTCTGTTTCCACTGTACACGGTTTCAACGTATAGTAATTTCATAGGGTTAATTTGGTGTAACTTCTAACGGGTATGCAGGATTGCTACAATCCTGCAGTTCATTAAATGCCCCTGGTTGTGATCAGTTGAATTTCTTTTTGGCCAAATCGCACAAAAATAAAGGACATAGAGTTGCAGGAGTTCGTGTGGCTCTTGGCGCTCAATCCACCTACAGGCGAAATGGTAGTCCATCGATTTTGGAAGGTAAATACATATTTTTTATGAGCTTTATCTGCTGATTGTAATGCTGCGCTGCTGAGATTATAGTGCAATATACGACCATTTAATACTACGTATTTACTTTCCAATCACCTTGCACAAAAACATGCTTACTTTGTGCCAGCCTATCGTCAGACCAGAAAACTTTAATTACAGAAGTGTCAGTCCAAAAGGCCTCAGACCCAAATCCCCCATTGTCTAAGAAAAATACAACTTATGAAGATTCATAACAAACTCAAGAGTAAATAAAACTAATTTTTTGTTCAATTCCTGGCAGGGGCCAGAAATTTGTGTTGTTTCTCGAGAGTCAAAATGAACAGCATGATCCACTGTTACCGCTCAGCTCGGTTGTGGGGGCTAGCTCAGAGTGGGCGTGATGAAATCGTACTTTCTATGGGAATATGACGTGCAGGTAAACCGGCGCCTGCAATTACTTCACAGCGCGTCAAAAAAAAAAAAATTAACTGATGTTGGTGATTTATTGCTACCAAAAAGATATGTCTTGAATTTATTACACTCTGCTGGTATTATATGATTCAGTACATATAAAAGTGACGTCTTTATGGAGTTGATGTCATTAAGTTTTAAGTTCGCATGTGAAATTTCGAATGACAAATTTGAAATTCAATATCTCCGTATACAAGTATGGAATTTAATTGAACACCTTTCGATACCTAAATGTACAAATATATCACTTCGGAGTTATGCATTTTGTTGTGGGATACCAACAGTTTTACAAAGCGATCAAGCAACGCGTCCTCCTCACTCCGGCGTATCAAAAATGGTCCCTGCATTCGAACTCTCGTCCTCGGTCTGCCCTACAAAGAAATCTTCCCTTCTGATTCCGAAACATTCTCATTGGCCGAAACGTGAAATTTTCCATCCCCAATAAACCGAATTTAACTTTTTAAGATTTTAAACCCATCTTCCTAAATCCAGCGGCTCGGCGGAATGCTTTATGGTAGGTTCGGAGACCCCAGACTTCACATAAACGAATATCTTGGGACGGTTTACTGCGTGAACTGCCAATGGACGAATTACGCATGCAAGAACGGTCGGTTATGGGATATGATAATGACACACCGCGACAGGTCCCTTCCACCTTGAAGGGTTACGTCGCCACTGTCTTTCCCAAACTACCTTCTCTTCTGTAATTTCTAAAGCCAGACCATATACATACCGTCTCCAATTTGTAAGGTGAAAATAAATAAATAAATCTCACAATCGACATGTTCGGGTTTGGAAACCGAACTGCTGATTAGACCACCCATTCTCCTATTCGGGGAACACAGGGGCTATTCCTGGGGTAAAACGGTCGAAGCCTCAAGCTGGCCACTCGACTGTATCTCGTGCCTATGTTAAGAATGAGTAACGCTGTACTTCCACTTCTTCGTACCCCTCCAAAGCGCAGTGCTTAAGTAACCACAGAGGTAGTACTAAGTTTCAACTTTTACCGTTTTACTCCAGATTCAAATATTCCACTCAACACTTTGTTTTCGGACATGTTAAGTCCTCCCAAAACAGATACTTTACTCTTACTTGCTGTGAATATTGGGCTGTTTATTATAAACAGCTGCCTTAGGACCTGTAGGAATTATTCATGTTTGTAACAATGCTGCCAGATGTTTCCAGTAGATGCAGAAAATAGACAGGAAACAATACCCTGTCCGCAGTCCTACAGCAAATAGACTTCTGTCCTGCTACAATACCATGTTGAGGGACATCAATGATGCTGTAATTATTCAAGTCTAAACAGCCAGCAGAACTGACGGGGTGTTGTGTGGTGCATGGAAAGCTGATGAGCTTTCTCCACCACAGCGCGGGGTAATAGTGGCGCTGGAGGGAGTCTGCAGTGGGGTAATCAATCATGACCCCCTCCATGACGCATTCCACACAACAATCATAACTTCCTCTTGGTAGATTACTACAACTCGTGTTAAACAAATAAAATGTGTAAAATAAAGTGCTAAAAACCAACAAATTTAAAGTCAGATGCCAGTCAGCTTAAGCATTGTGAGAAATGAGCTGCTTGTGATGGCTGACATAATGGATTGAAGATTGCGAGAAAAGGCTTGGTGTGTAAACTGTCCGAAAATGACTAAAGTTCTCCACGACAAGATAGAGAGACAGTCACTCTCCTTTAATCTGAATTTATTTTTTATTTATTTGTTCTTTCTGAATTTCTTCTCGGTATTTTCTCTCTTTCATTCGTTCTGTTTTTACTTTTGATTCATACGTGTTACTGGCCAGGAAAGCGTAGTCCTATAGCGGACTCATCCAGACGGACCTTGAGACCTCCTGTGCAATGCGTACTGGGTCTCTTCCCTGGAGTAAAGCGGCCGGGGTTTGGTGCTCACCATTGTGGAGCCGAGGTCCAATATGGTAAAGCTACATCTCCATCTCCTCTCAGCGCCTGCTTGGCATGTAACGGGACAGCTTTACCTCATGTATTGCTTCCTTAAGAGGAACTTTCTGAAATCAATTAGTCGGTATGTAGGTTTCTGAGCACTAGACATTTCCATTTGTTCTTTAACTGTACTGTTTTGTTATAGACCTACAACACTGTTCTGTAATTCAGTAGAAGGTACATTCTGAGATTCCAAAGAAATAAAGCTAATTTCTTGTCATATTGCTCTCGAGCAAAGTGTAGATTGTCGACATTCGTTTCCCTAATTTAAGCAGGGTCTTCAATATTTTATGCATATTTAAGTAATTTTCGTAAAAATGTGTATGAAAATCGTGTACTTGGACATCTACAGTAAGTTTTAAAAAACACTTTCTAGATGGAATAAAAAGAGTACGGCTATATGCAAGATCATGTGATTATGTCTGGCCTAGCGGCCCAAAACATTATGTAGCATTTCATTAAACATGCTGCAGACAGACATTAAGGAAGTGACAGTTGATTGTAACATGACATACATACCTTCAACTGTTGTACGTAGTAAGTGAAATTTCTGTAGTGAGTATTTAATGGGCCTGAACACACGCATTATTAATGTTAGATGAATTATCCCACTGTGCTGTTACCTCATGAGTGCTCTTAGAATCTGAAGCTTTCATTTTTTTTCCCAAAATACCACATTTTAAGAAGAAATTATTTTAATTATTGCACGGTGTATGTCTGTGATCGGACAAGTTGACACGTTCTATTAGAAAGCAATTAGAAAGCATTAAATGTAATCTTTGGCCCAAACAAAAATGCGGATATCAACTACCCTGATGGAAAAACATGGAAGACATGCAGGAACATATTTCTTGTGAGTTTATAAGAACAAAATAAGAAAGACAGCACAAGATCCTGCAGACAATGGGGACAGCAGTTTTAATCACAGTACTTAATGAGGTGAGACAGTAGGACAAAATCATTCAAAGAAGTTGTTGATAATATTGATGACGGTCTTGTAACCGTTCACCCCACTTGCGAAGACTAGCTCCGAGTGGGTGAGAAGAGATCGTACTTTCTACGGGAATATGACGCGCAGGTAAGCCGGCGCCTGCGATAAATTCACAGTGCGCCAAAAGAAAATATTTGACTGATTCTGGCGATGAATTGCTAGCAAAAAGATATGTCTTGAATTTATTACACTCTGCTGGTATTTTATGATTCAGCACGGTAAGTAAAAGTGACAACGTCTGTATGGTGTGGAGGTCATTAAGTTTCAAGCTCACACGTGAAATTTCGATTGACAAATTTGAATTTTTAATCTCCATACACACCTAGGGAATTTAATTGAACACCTTACGATACCTTTATGTATAAATATATCAATTCGGAGTTAAAAATTTTGTTGTGGGATACCAACAGTTTTACAAAGAGATCAAACAATGTGTCCCTCCTTACTCAACTCCATGAAGGTATTTGTGGTGTACAGCTGTACTCATCCATAATCTCAGCCCTAGATGGAGCTGAGAGATCGACGTAACACCCCGACCGCTGTACCACCTGGAAATAACACAATTACGAATTAAATAGGACTCGAGACATATTGTGGACGATTCGAAGACGAGACTATCTGTTGCCCTACCGGAAATGGAACTCCTGATTCTGCGGTCCGTAAAGGTGATTTCTATCTCCGTGAATTCCTTAAGAAGCGCCTCGCTGGCAGACGATTGTCATACGACTCAGACGTGAAGCAAGCCGTCGCCTTCTGGTTCACAAAAAAAATGGTCACAGTTTTCTGCTTCGCCGGCTTGACCTTGGTGCCGCGTTAGAACAAACTGTTAAACTTTAATGGTCACTACGTGGAGGTGGGATGTGTGCTGTGTGCCAGCCGTGTGCCAGCCGTGTGCCATGTTCACATCGGAGTTCCAGAAATGTTGTGGGCATCAGGGGGATTGTTGAAACTTTCTTGTACTATTGACAGTTTCGACTTGGTGATTAGATACTGATAGCCCTAGAAATCACTGATCATAAAGGCATGAAAATGAAGTCTCAATTTACAACGCCTTTTGGGTAAGACAGTCTTGGGCCAGCAGTATTAAAAATGACTATCACGACAACCGCAGCATTCAACAAGAGTTTTGTCACACAGCAACGCCACCTATAGAAATATATAGGCTACTGCTGGGTTTTGAAGCAACCCTTGAGGAAGGATTGGAATAGCTCAGGATGTGAGAGTAATGTTAGGTTCATTTATAAAACTAGCCTCACCTGTTGGTTGAATTTGTTTCAACTTCCATATAAAGAGAGCCATATCTATATTCGTAACATAGTGTACAAATGCCAATATTTTGCGTGCTATCGGAGAGTTGATATGTGACGGAAACTTCCATAATTATGCTGCGAGCAGGTTCTGACGGCGGTGCCTCTTAATACTACGGACTCCTCGAGAAGCTCCAATCTACAAAACTGCACAGTGCGCGGCTCTCTGTTTTTGTTACGTATCCTTTTTGCCAACATACGTGTTTGTTAATGCCGAATGTTTTGGCTATGTGGATTAGAATAAGATACGAAGTTTATCATAACGAATTCAGACCATATGGGACAAGGGGTGCAGATTTAAAGTAGCGTAATTTTGTATTGGCACGGAGGGATCAAATTTTCCGGAAGTTATTCTCATTCGACAGTCTGCTTGATTTGTGTTGCAACAACTTTCGGTATAGAAAGAAACGTTCCTCCTATTAGTGATCACTAATTATAATGTAATGAGTGATTGTGGTGATAGTTTTTTTTTTAGGATTTCTTTTGTCGAAACTTGTGTAAATAACTGCACGTACGTTGTTTTCCCTTGGTGCGAGAACAGGAAGTGGCTAGCTAGTCAGCGCTTTTGCATAGCAACAGCATCATGCGATGCTACGTTACCTCATACGATCCATCTATCTTATGGAAAAATTGCAATCAAGGTCTTCGATGGTGATGAGATTAAGGGTGGAGTCCTTGTGATTTATATTAACCCTGCATTGCTACACAGAAGGCGTCTTTGGGTTCCGGCTGTCGGCGAGGCAACGTGATTTCGGCTAGTGATCACCTCCGTGTTCACATTGTAAGTCTTCGAGGAAGAAAAGTTACTTTTATTTTGTGTAATATTGCTGTTTTACATCACTTTAGGTAGGTGATGTGAACTGACTAAGTTAACTTTTGAGTACAGTATTTTGAAAGTTGAATAAAGATAGACCAGCTTGATGTCACTTGTTTTATTATTTCACTATTTACTGCTCAACATGTTTCGAATGTTAGTACATCCATCTTCAGGAGCTTGCGACTTATTGTGGATTTATTTCATGTGTTGTATTGC
>Ga0209755_10007988_pt1 | contig 11407 bp, 10 predicted proteins | sample TergutCo191P1_FD_187301 | JGI IMG/M metagenome (GOLD analysis project Ga0209755, IMG submission 187301) | Cornitermes sp. P1 segment gut microbial communities from Petit-Saut dam, French Guiana - Co191P1 (SPAdes) (version 2) | ecosystem: Host-associated > Arthropoda: Insects > Digestive system...
TCGTGAAATGCGGGGAATTTCTTGACTAGCTGCAAGCCAGTCAGCTGCTCAGGAAGGACTCTGCACCATGGAGTAAGTAAGTAAGTAAGTAAGTAAGCAGAGAGAATAAGATTGAAATCATTCTTTGTGAAGCAGGCTGTCAGGGTGTGAAATGGATTCATTTTCCTTGGTTAGGGTCCAGTTGGGGACTGCTGTGAACAGTTTAATGACCCTTCAGGCTCTGTGTGAGCAAGCAGGTCATCGATTAGGTGGGCAACTCTTAGTGGTACAAGAATGACTGCTGCATGGAATTGATTGGTGAATCTAGTCATAGTGGTTGTCACATTTACTGCCTCAACTCTTCTGTGTTGTATCTTACAATTTTGTAATATATTGTGGGCTCCTGTAAATATGGCATTGAACTTCCCATAAGAAGTTAGAAGTTGTTTGAGTAGCTGACTGATCAGGGATGCACAAATGCGGGATGCCAGGCAGCCCAAGTAACTAAATTTTGAGTGGTGTTAATGGGTCCGCAATATTAAATTGCTTTATATCACCCTTCTGGCATCTAGAATTTGAGGTATCTCTCAGATTTTTGGAACATTTGTGGACCTCTGTCCATGACTGTTAGTTCCTGCCTTATGGCATTAGTAGTAAATTTTATTGGAATACCCATCTGTGGAATGATCTGTGCAGGAGCTGTCACCAGCAGAGCTTGCGGAGCGTGAACGGGGGCTACGTAAGCTTCGTGAAGAGCTGCGTAATGAGGAGATGAAGCTTGTATTGCTCAAGAAGCTGCGCCAGTCACAACAGATGAAGGAGAATATTGCAGTGGTACCTCCTAGCCAACAGCCTACCTCAAAGGTGCCGCCCCCTGGCAAGCTGCCTCCGCCACCACAGCAGCAGCCACCTCCTCCACTTGTGAGGACAAACCACAGCAAACAACCAATCCCCAACATTATCCCTCCACTGTTACGAGGGGTGAGTCTTGTTATGACAGTCACAAAGTAATAATTTTTGGACCTAGTGGCAGAAAGTAGTGGTATAAATGTAATGATACTGGGGGCCATTACATCTTTCACCTTTAGTACTTAATTTTATACTCAAAATAATACCAAGATAAGGGTCATGCAAATCACTTAGTGTAGGATCTAGAAATGTTACAGTACATTTTGATAAATCTACAAGTTTTATTGAGGGGGTTTTTTATTCTGACAGCTACAAGTATAGAAACACTATTGCTGTGAGTTTCTATGTGACAGTCTGTCTTATTGGAAATATGCTCAGAAGTGAATTAATGATTGTACTTTGACTGATTTACTAATGATGGGAAGTTGTTACAAAGAAATGTGATTAAGTTTACCTAAAATCAGTAGCTTGAAACCTTGTATCATAGCAGCCACAGTTAATCTGAGATACAGAATGTGAAAAATACCAATATGGACCAAGTGGTGCTGCTGTATAGAGACAATTTTTTGGTGAAAATGAACACTGAAATACTGGAATATTGTTAGATTCAGGCTCATTACGAGGTGTTACCCAAAATTTCCGAGAATTTGCTCGTAATAACATGAATACTCATTCAAAGTCCTAATTTCCACCGTCACCTTCAGAGTAGTCACCTTGGGCTTGTATACAACCATCCCAGCAATTTTGCCATTTTTGGAAGCACTCATTGAAGTCTGCCGGTGTTAGTGTGTTTAGTACCTGTTGCCATTCTGCTTGGCTCTCTTCAATGGATGCGAAACACTGCACTATCAACCGGAGTTTCGTTTTAGGGAACATAGAAATCGCAAGGGCCCAGGTCAGATGAGTAGGCAGGGTGGGAAACAGTGGTCATGTTATTTTTTGTCAGGAATTCCCTCACAACGAGTGAGGTGTGTGCAGGCGCCTTGTCATGATGCAACAACCAGTCTTCATTCTTCCACATCTCAGGCCGTTTTGCACCTCACATTTTCCCTCATTCGTCTCAAAACCTCGCAGTAAAAATTCCCATTGACAGTCTGACCAGGTAGAACAAACTCCTTATGCACAATTCCTCAAATGTCAAAAAAAAATGGTCAGCATTGACTTGATGTTGCTGCGAAATTGGCTCACTTTTTTCAATCGCAGAGAGGATGGTGTCTTCCATTGCGAAGACTGCTGCTTTGTTTTTGGGTCATAAATGTACAGCGATGGATCATCGCCGGTTATGACCCTGTGCAGGAAGTTAGCTTTTTGCAGCTCAGTAGTGCACACCTGAACCTGATGGTCTTGCTGGTCATTGTTCAAGGGACAAGGAATAATCTTTGCTGCGATTCGTCTCATGTTCAGTTCATCTGCTAGAATGTGTTGACATGACCCGTATGACAGTCCACCACGATTACAAGCATCGTGGATAGTCTGTTTTCTAGGATAACTTCACTGCACTTTTTGCAGTCATTTGTGGAGTTGTGCATGTGGATGGTCGACCAGAATGTTTACTATCTTCCACAGATTCCTGGCCATCTTTGAAACGCTTAAACCACTCAAATTCTTGCTTGGCTTAAAGTGAGCTGGAAGCAAAATTTAATGCAAATTCTTTGCTCCTTAACATCCGCCATTTCAATATTAGCAGACACACATGAAAACAATGTAAAGTAAACAGCCAAAACTTGGAAACAAGCACAAGAGCACCTAGCAGCGCTAATGGTTTGTGCGGTATATTTAAATTCTCGGAAATTTCGGATAGCACCTCATACTTACGTTCCGTTGCTACTATCTTGTTCTGTTTATAGTTATTTCATAGAATACCTAATGACATACTAGCAAGCATTGGCCTTTTACTAATATGTGCATAACACAGTTAGCCTTATTGTAACAATGAAGGAACATGAAGGTAAAGGTCATAAAGGCATATAGAGGGATTAGAAGTATAGCTGCACTCATTTTTAACCTCTACAGTAGATGGAGGTGCATGGTCAACTTTACATCACAGCTGCTTTACCCAAACAGAAGAACTCCAGTGTCTATTGAATAGGAAGTTGGGTGTGCCCAAGACCCTAAATAGGCACATTCTGAGAAAAGTCCTTTGCCCTTGCTGGGAATTAAACCCCAAATTATCCAGCCCATATCAAAGTCACTATACAAACTATACTTATCTTGGCTTCTGAATGAAGGAAACTAACCATCAGTGGTTCTTCCCAGAACTTCTTAAGCTTTATTTTATTACAGTGTCGGTAACAAATTTAGAGGATAATTTATGAAATTATGAATACTCTAATAAACTACTGTAACTTTTCATTTGCCAGTCATATTTAGTGAAAATGTTTGCACATATTAAGAAAAACCTGCTGCATTTGCCAAAGCTGCAATGTCTTTTCTCCTTTTTACCAGAATTGGCAGCCTTCCAAATTTTTATGGAAGGCATCAAAGCACAACATTCTTCTGTCACATTTCCAGTCTCTGCAATCACCAAGCTGATGAAAACTGGGGGGAGGATAGGTTGCAGGTTTCCACATTTTCAGAGGTTTCGGGGGAACTTAGGAGTGCAATTCATTGCATCTGCTGCAGTGGGTAGTACACAGTTTTTTGCAACCCCATTTAAGCTAATGAAGTTTGAAGTTTGAGGCGTTTTTTCATAAGGAAAATTGTTGTTTTCCATTATTTCATGGCTATAAATGCTTATGGAATGATTTTAAGAAAACATAAAGGGAAGGCTGCTCTGAAGATGTAGACATAGATGAAATGATGATTTTAAAATAGTAGTTGGAAGTGGGGTGGAAGTGTATGGACTTCATACATCGTGCTGTGGGTGGAGGACCACAGGTGATATGCAGAGCACATTAATCAGGCCTTAGGTTCCATAAATGGCAGGTAATTTGTCGATTAACTGAGCAAATGGTAGCTTCTAAAGAAGGATTGCACCATGTACTTATTTCATGGTCAGAATTGGAGCAAGCATACAGAAAGAACATAGCATTTAAGTACAGTCTGCCAGTGTAGCGAAAAGTTCTTCTCCAGGTACGGTGAAACTCGCGTATGACATCCATGTTTAAAAGTTTCCTCTCCAAGGACCTTGGGATAACATACACTGTCCGAATGTAAGAAAATTCTTGACTGAAGAGGCACATAAAGTTTATGACAAAACAATTTGTTCACCAATTTATTATGGTTTCTGTCTCATAATCTTAAGCATTTTCCCCAAGTTAACATTTGTTCAGTCTGTTCCCATAATACAGTGTTGAAATGATGCTGTCAGTTTAAATAGGTGAGTTTGCGAAGTAATTTCTGCACATTAGTTTCCCACAGCAGAATGATGTAACGTCGTGGTGCATGGATGTTGCATTTCTTCCACAACACAGTGACTGCAATCAAGCAATCCCCACTACTCGGCTTCTGTTGCTTATCTATTGCTGTAGTTCCTACGTCAGTCATTTTGCTTCTGGATATGCTGCTGGTAATGTTATTTGGTAGAGTAGATATCTGGAAAGTCTTTTTCTTGACATCAGGCCAATGTAGCAGCATAGCTTTGAAGGCTGGGTCTGTGTGTGACCCAGCAACATTGCGCTGTTGTCAACTCAAAATTTACTCAGAGCAAGTTGTTTTCCACATGTAATACATTTGAACAGTGTTACTGGTTGAAAACATGAGGCAGATTTACCATGTGGCAATTCCACACACGGTTTGCAACAACACCATAAATGTGTTTGATACTTCCATATATTATGCTTCTGAAGTTTCTCTGACACTACCAAAAAAGTGAGGTAACTGACGAAACCGGTCATACCCTGGAAGCTGAACTTTTTGACACACTGGATGATCTGTTTGCTAAATTTGACAACCTGTTAGTGCATTTGGCATTGGATGGAATTGTTCTGAAATTCAGACATTGGGTATATTTTAGCCACTGTAATACTTGAGAAGCATAATTATTTTCGCATTGTAATACGTATTTCTTTATGACATGACATGGTAACACAAATGACAAAAAAGTTTATTTTGTGGTCAGTCCCATATTGTAACAAAATGGCAGCAGCACACAACCATGAGACATCTTATAAAGAGTGAAAGGTATTGGTTATATATTGTTTGTGGATAATTTCTTTTCTTCTTCTGCTTTATTTTATGATTTAGCTAGTAGAAGAACTGTTGAGGTAATGTTCTTCTAGATCATAGGGGTATGCCACGTGACTTTGGATGATGGACACTAAGAATGAAGTGACATGGGGTGACACACAAGCCAGAATCAGGGTGGGGGCTTGACTCCAGTGGTGTGGAAGGAAACATGGGACATATACTTACTAACATGTACCAAACACCAGCAGTTTCCTACATAATACAAATAAATTCTTAATCATCTCATGAAAAAAACTGCATTTTAAATCTTCAAAACTAGACCACAGTAAAATCACTAATGTAAATCTCCAGGGATTGTAAAAAACCGGTTCACCATACAAGAAGCTTATAACCTACATATTACATAACTGATAAGATATTCAACAATAATAATTCCTTCATCAAGACAAGAAAATTTAAACCCATAACTCTGCCTTATAGAATCTTTGAAGAGTAATACGTGGTGTGGCTATAAAATAACTGGACTTAATTTTTTCCCACTTCCCTGTAAACTTTGGCAAAGTGAGCAGTGTGTGGTATTGGCTTATGCTCTCCCCTCCATTCATGGTTTCAGTTTCAAGGTTGTGCAGCAAACAGTTTGGCAGTAGCCTTTGCTTGAAGTGGATTGTGTTCTTGTTCTCCATCGGAATCATGTTAAGTGTTGATGTGGAGCAACACGTCAATTTGCAGTTCTGTGTGAAACTTGGAAAATCCAGTACAAAAACGTATGATTTGTTGAAGAAAGTTTATGGTGATGAGTGTCTGTCTCATACTCAAGTTATCGATTGGTTTCAAAGGTTTAGAGAAGGAAGGGAAGAGATTGGAGACTATCGGCGCCCCGGTCGTCCCAGCATATCAAGAACAGACGCTAACATTGAAAAAGTTGGTGAAATTGTTCAACAAAATTGTCGCCTGAGCATTTGAGCAGTTGCTGAGTTAATTAACATTGACAAGGAAACTGTTCAACACATTTTACATAATAATTTCAACATGAAAAAAGTGTGTTCGAAGATGGTGCTGAGACTCCTCACTTCTGAACAAAAGGAAATTCAAACAAACATTTGTGCTGACAGTCTTCAAAACATTGAAAATGACCCAAGCTTTTAGAGAATGTAATAACTTGTGATGAATCATGGTGTTTTCAATGCGACCCAGAAAGTAAGTGCAAATCAATGCACTGGAAGAGCCTCAGTTCACCAAGGAAAAGAAAGCACAGCAGTGCAAATCCAAATTTAAAGCAATGATGATCTTTTTTTTGACATCAAGGGATTGTTCACATGGATTGGGTGCCTGAAGGTCAGACCATTAACCAGCCCTACTACAAGGAGGTTTTGACAAACCTTCGTGAACGGGTGAGAAGAAGACCTGAAATTTGGAAGAACGGTTCATGGGTTCTTCACCAAGGCAGTGTGCTGGCAAACAATGCCCTGTCTGTCAAGATGTTTTTGACGAAGCACAAGATCATCGTGATGGAACATCCACTGTACTCACCTGGCCTAGCCCCATGTGACTTTTTTTTATTTCCAAAGATCAAGTCTGCATTAAAAGGAACCAGGTTCGGATATGTAGATGCAGTGAAGGCAAAAGCGATGGAGCTCATGAAAAAGCTATCAGAAGATGACCTGCAGAGTTGCTTCCAACAGTGGAATATTAACGTGGAGTGGTGTAGGGATTGGGGAGGGGAGTACATTGAGGTTGACAACATTTCTGTTGTGTAACTTTTTTAATAAAAAATTTTCTAACATCAGTCCGGTTATTTTGTAGCCATACCACTTAATATACACCATAACTGAACACCCCCATAATATAGCCTTGAAGTGACAACTCCAAAAAACTCCTTATACATTACTACTTATTTATGTGGAAATGAGGTCTCATGTCTTTATATAGTATGTTGTGTTGATAATTTGCTCTCAGATATTTCATACAGTGTGTGTATTGCCTGACAATATCCAAGTTGGCTGAAACATGTCATAAAGTACACCAAATCCCTGATAATGGTAAAAAAGATTTCTTTGTGACTGATGGATTACTTTAATGTACTACAGCTGGGTGTTTAGTGTACTTGTTATTGAAGGTATGTTTGCTTTGAGGATTCTAGTTGTTTAGGACGTGACACTGTTGTTGGGTGGTGTTCTTGTTAAGACTGAGGGTATGTGCTATTTGAGGATTCTAGTCTTCTGGATTGTGGTTGTGTTGTTAGGTGATTTTTTTTTTAAAGACTGAGAATAGTGGACTTTGAGGATTCAAGGCTTCTGGGATGTGATGCTGTGTCATTGAGTGAGTGGTTTATCATGTTTTGAAGGATTGTATTGCCTTCAACTTCAAGGGCAAGTGGTCCACAACACTCCAACGGCCCCATGTCTTGCATGTCGTGTGTGCTTTGTTTTGCTATATTTCATCCTGTAAATCCTTAGATTTTAGTGTTTAATAAAACTTTGTTTGGTTTTTTTAAAAGCCCCAAATTTAATTCAGTCTTTGAGAACTACTCATGTGGATTTTAAATCCATTGCAATGGGGTTAAGAAATAGGCAGAAAACAGTGCTTTTGGGGGCTTAAGGTAGGAGAAGGTTAAATCCTTTAATCTGTTCACGTACACTGCCTGAAATTATAAATTAATTGTTCATCAATTTAGTGTCATATTTCTTTGCCAAGTTTGAATAAATCTATGCTACTTGCTAGCATTCTGATGCAATCTTAGAATTTTGCATCAGCCCTGTATTTGTAATTAACCTTTTAATCAGTTATTCATACATAATTTGTAGGTTTGTATGCATGTTATGTCCAGCTGTGACATACCATTGGACTGGTTGGTTCCTGTGAAAGCAAGCTCATTGACATGATTCTGCATAGTTGTAACACAATATACTGAGAAGAGAATTTACTAGGATAAGTCAATTATGTTTTAATTACCAGTGGCCACAGTGTAACTCCTGTGTTAACTGGGAGTGTAACAATACTAGAAGGCACTATGTCCAAGATTTAATTGGCTTAAATCCCAAAATGTAGCATGTCTGTTAAGAATTTCGCTTTAAATTCTGAGAAATATGCATGACAATGACTGCTTAATTATGTTCCTTGATGACATACGCAAGAATTACAGGCTTTGAAAAACAAAACTGATAGAGCAATTGACAAAGCATGCTGTTAAGGTGAGCACTGCTTTCAGGAGAGCAGAAGTTTTGCAACTTGTGAGAGAGAGAGAGGTTGTTATTGATGTGGTCTAATAAACCTTTGGCACTGAATGTTACATTTATGTAATGTGCAGTGGGATGATCAAAATGCTAAACGTTGTGTAATTGTATTTGCTGTCATGCAGTCACAGATGTAATTCTGGTCTTTTGCAGATGACTACAGGCAGTTAACTCCAGTGCCAAAGGATTAATTACCACCACCAGATATAAACTGAAAACTAAATATAAATTTCACATAGGTGTTATGTTATTTGTTCTTCATACTGCAGAAAGAGTTATTATAAGAAAAGTTGGCACATATTTCAGGATCTTTGTCCACATCATACACCTTTACTATCCCCCCAACCACCTACTGTGTGGCTGTTAGCTAGATTTTAACTCACAGTCATGCTGTTGATGTTGAAAAAATGTGAGTCTGGGCAAGTTGTGTTATATTGTATGCCTTTACATTAGTGCTGTACTTTTCTTCTGAACTGCACGGGCCATTGCTAATGTGGATGGCAAGTTGTACTGCACATGTGCTATTATAGTAGTGCAGTGCTTGGCCAGCTGCATTGTGCACATGCACCATTATAATGATACATTGTATGGGAGGCAGTGGTGTTTACATGTTCCATTACAATGAGGTAGCTGGATGTGCACATGTGCTGTGTATTATGAGAGTGCGTTGCACGGTGAGCTGCACTGCACATGTTCCATTACATTAGTGCAATGAATGGGAAGCTGTACTGCACATATGTGCCATAATAAGACTGCCATGCTTAGCAAGCTGGATTGCATACATACACGATTATGACAGCATAGAACTTTACTAGCTGCGTGGCGTATGTTCCAGAACAATAGTGCAATGCATGTCACTTAATAGCTACATGTTGCCAGAGTTCCTCCCATTTAAAAAGCTTCACTGCTGCCATGTTGGTAATGGGGAGAGTAGGTAATTTAAATGGTACAAATTTGGACTGGGATCTAGTGGTGTGATGTTGTTAAAGAGGACATTAGAAGGAATATGTGTCAGAGATTGACTTTGTGTCTGTGACAGCCTACAGAATTTACACTGATTTTGTAACATTGGGTATTTCTTCTGCTGTAGCAACCTCCACCCTCAAGAGGTCAGAATATTCACCACCCTCCTCCATTGATGATGGCTCCACAACCAGGCCGTGGGTCATCAACAGGGTTGCAACCCAACATGATGCTGACACAGCAGTCACTCCGAGGTGAGGTGTCAGGTGTTTAGTGCATGTGATTGCAATATGCATGGTATGCAGCCTTATACAAAGACTTAACTTTAAATGACGTTGCACATCACTCAACATTGTTTCTTTTGCTTGTTGGCAGGCAGTGCAACTATCACAGCTGTACCACCTTGGCATGAGTCAGGGTCTGTTGGGTTTTAATTCAACACATTAAATTTACAATTTCCTTTTTTACACATCTTATTTAAACATGGTTTTGAACTTTGGTTTCCTTTCGCTTGCAGAGAGGTATCAAATCTAACAAACTCGTTCATTGTTTGTCAGAGTTCTGCTGTTGTTGTGAAAACATTACATTCTCGTTGCTTTCTTTCAGACTGTCTTTAGTGCAGGCATTATTACTATCTGTCACTAGAAGCACCTTGTAAACAGTGTGTAGAATTTGCTGTTACGTTTGCTGGTGAACTGTCTTGCTGTAAAAGGGCACAGATTCTTCCATAGTTACAGGTGTTCAGTAAGTGTTGTTAGAGTGTGAATTTATGGCTTCAGACAAGAAAATGAGCACAGTAATCATTGTTGTACCCATACCAAGTGTGCAATATAAAGGCACTCCATCTCCATAGATTAATGTTTGATTTTTGCAGACAAATACCTGTTAATCTTAGAGTTCACATAATGAGTGAGATGAAACAAAACTTCATTACTGAATGAAGTGAATATGGAGTAAATTTTTCCAGCATGCCCTCCATGAAGGCACTAGTTCTTAAAATTCAGCCTTGCTTACAGTCTTTCATATTGAACCAAAGTTGTCTTATATTGATGTAGTTGCAGCAGTTCTTTATATTTTGTGCTAATGATATGGACACTGCTTACCATGCAAGTCAAGCCACTGGTAATTTGAAGAAAAGTATTTAATCTTGCATCATATTTCTCTCATTTTTCACTCCGCATATAACTAGCATTTTCTCCTACTGTCATGAACTTGTTACTCGGAACCTTCTTGTATGATTGTTAAATGTTGTCCTGTTTGCAACAGGCCTGTCAGGAAAATTTATCTGAAATAATGATGGTACTTCTTGTAGGAATTGTATACAGGTGGGTCAGAAAGAACCTGACCTGTATTTTTTTTAAATTAATGCAACTGCAATGATAGAAAATGTGTAATAATCCACATAATCCTTCTGATTGCCATCATGCTTTGCCCAACATTGAACAAGGTTCTTTATGCCTTGAGAAAAACTATTGTTGGTTGAGTGGTAAGTGACTTATGCACCAACCAGTTCATTTGCTTCGTGGTCATTGTTAAATGGGTGGTCCCTTAAGGCATCTTTGAGTGAAACATGTAGGTGATGGTCTGAAGTGGCTAGGTCTGGGCTATACAGAGGGTGTTCCAACACCTCAAAGTGCAGTTGCCAGAGGATTTCAACAGTTCTGATGACTATTTGTGGATTGTCAGTTTTATGCAAAAATAAAACACCTTCTAGCAGTTGCCCTTGGTATTTGCTTTGAATTGCTGCCTTCAGCATGTTGCAAGTGTCACAGTAATTATCACTACATTGTGTGGCAGCCCATTTTGCAATAGGAAAAACTGGTGTGATTTTCTGGGTGGAGCCATGACCGATTTGCAGATGATTTGCCACTGAACAGTTAACCTTCTGTTACTCAGAATTATCCCATACATGACCTGATTAAGAGGTATCCGACCAAGGTCCAGGCAAAAGTAACTTACCTTGCGTTGCAGTTGTAACCCCCTTCAAAGTAGTCCCCTTCAGACACCACACACTTGTTCCAGTGGCCCTTCCATTGTCTGAAACACTTTTGTAGCTGACTCTTTGGAATGGCCAACAGCTGCATCATCACATTTCATTTTATCACACCTCTGTCTTGAAACCTCTTCCCCTTCAACAGCATTTTCACCTTTGGGAATGGGAAAAAGTCATGTGGGGCCATTTCCTTTAAATGAGA
>Ga0209755_10007989_pt1 | contig 11406 bp, 15 predicted proteins | sample TergutCo191P1_FD_187301 | JGI IMG/M metagenome (GOLD analysis project Ga0209755, IMG submission 187301) | Cornitermes sp. P1 segment gut microbial communities from Petit-Saut dam, French Guiana - Co191P1 (SPAdes) (version 2) | ecosystem: Host-associated > Arthropoda: Insects > Digestive system...
CCCAGCTTTCATTTGTTGGAAAGGGCGGTCTTGGAGCAGAAACTGTAGTTGAATCAAAAACATCGCTTGATGAATGGGAAGAAGAAATAACAACAGAAAAAGTAAGAACAAAAACATACGACAAATTAAACAGTGTTGGAAACCTCTATGCTTCTTTCTATCTTACAGCGATTGCCGGCATGAACGCAGAACTTGGTTTGGTTTATGGTCTTCCCTGGTCAACTGAAGTAGAAAAAGATGATGACGGCAAGGTGCTTGTTCCTAAAAAAGACAGCGACGGTTACCTCGGCATTGGCATAGGTTACAGACTTGATAACGGCGGACCTTTTACATTTAAGTTCAGAGCTAACGCAAGATTTGGCGGAAAGAATGGTACTTTACAAGATGTAATTGGCAGCGATGGAAAGCCTGTAAAGAACGACGATGGAACAAAGAAGCAAGAAGTAGGCGACATGAACACAGTAGTGTACGCTCATGTTCTTCCCTGCTACAAGATTACAAATGATCTTTGGGCATTCCTTTATGCAGGTATGAGCATGGAAGCATTCAAAGATTATGAAGGTATGAGAATTGGCTGGTTTGTAAACCCCTACATTTGGGTGAGAGCAGCAGAAGGACTCAGATTCTGGGCAGGCGTTCAGATTTATCAGGACGGACAGAGAGAAGGCAAATTTGGATCCTCAGTTGATGCAGATTCTCCTGTAACCTGGAGAGTTCCGTTTGGATTCAATTTCTATTTCTAATATTTGAAGTAGAAAAAATCTCCCAGTTTGGGAGATAAAAACCTTAATAGGAGAATAAATTATGATTAAGAAGAATTTATGGATCGTAGCGCTTATAGCGATATTTGCGATTACATTTATGGGCTGTCCTGATAACTGGGGTGATCTTAAGAACAAACCTGAAGGCGGCGCAGCAGAAGGTGATCTTGTAATTGAAGATGCTGATGAAATTGGAGCATTGTTGTCTGCTAAAGGCTGGAACGGAAACGCAGGAGCGAATGTTTCAACAGCCAAGAACGTAGCTATTTTTAATATTCCTGACGGCGGAAGCACCGACAATCAGGGATTTGAACTTCTGTTCCCGGAAGATGCAGAAGGTTTTTCAGCTTTGGATGTTACATTCAAACTTGCAGAAGTAACAACAATAGGCGAGGCCGGTAGATTCGCAAAGATTGGTTTTAAATCAGCGATAACTCCTGGAACAGTCGATGTTACTCCTTATGACAAACACGAAATCACATTTGGAACAGCAGCAGATGTAGGTACAGAAAAGACACAAACATTCACACTTGCAAGCCCTAATAAACTGCCTAACAATGCAGTGTATTTCAGTCAAAACCAGTACGGCGATGGCGCTGCAGCGGGATCAAAAGCCCCTGTAGTCTATAAGCTTGAAATTACAAAGCTTCATTTTAAGGCTGAGGCTCCAAAACCATGCTGCGAAAAGAAATGCATCAAATCAAAATGCAAAGACTGCTCAGAAGATAAATGCATAGGCGAATGCGGAGTAACTTGCTGCTTGAATTACAATGGCACCGATGCAACTGTTGTGTTTGTTAAAGGCGCTACACCTGCGGCGGATAAAGTAGTTCACACTAACCCTCCAGTAGTAGCAAGAGAGGGCGGAGCTGTAATGAATGCGGGCGGCGTTGTAACTATGAATAATTACAGCTTATTGTTCTATCAATTCCCAACAGACGGAAAGGATGGAACCGGAACAGATGCTAAGGATGTTAAAATTGACTACATGGATTATGACTATATCGACATTACCTATACTCTTTCAAATGCAAATAATGTAAATTCAGCAGCTGTAGCAGCTAACGGCACTAATATGAAAATTGAATGGAGAGATTATGAAGGCGTTGCAGCATACTCAACCGGCAGATGGGATGATCTTGGCGGCGTAGGCGCTGATAAAACAAAAACAATCCAGACTTGGGGTGATAACGGCACAGGCGGTTTCGTAATTCGTTTAAACTCATATGATACTAAACCAAACGCCGGAGATGGTACTTGCGCTGAATTTATCGACATTAAGATTACAAAGGTTGAATTCAGAAAAGGTTCAAGATTCAAAGTAGAATTCTTCAGCCCGCTGACACCCAATAATAACAATCTTAAAACTCTTGAAGTTCTTAGCGGTAATACACTTGGTAACAGACTGCCTAAAGTTTCTAACCCCGGTTGGACACATACCGGTTGGGTAGATGCTTGGGAAGCGCTTGTTAACCAACCAGGTTCTAGTGCAAATACAGTTGGCTCCTCTACAGTTATAGACGGCAGCGGTCTCAATTTTGAAAACGGTGTATTGAAGTTATTTGCAACTTGGATGTTCATTCCATTGTCAGACATAACAGCTACAGCTGCAGCAAACGATACATTGTTTATAAAATCTCCAGCTGCATGGGCAGGTTCTGGTTTTACTGATACTACAATTACTATTGGCGGTAAAAAATACTGGGTTGTCGGTGATTATCGTGAAGTAGGTTCTGCTCCAGGAGTTGCTGTAGGTATTGAAACAAAATTGATTGCATCTGATACAGATTTTACTGCTATTAAAGCTCATCATGGCTTAGGCTATACCAGAATCTATGTTGATTTGGCTACTTTAAGCAATAGTTGGAGTAATTTTAGTACTGTTACACTAACATACGATATGATCGAAGTATCCACAAATGGTACTGCATCAGGTGAAGGTTCCAGAGGCGTACAATTTAAGAACAACAATGGTGGAAGCGGTGGTAATTTCGCTAATAATACATGGCCAAACGGCGCAAATGATACTCCTTGGCTTGATGCAGGAGAGGGAAAAACATTTACTATCCCGATATCTGCATTTACACAAGGTGCTAATTTATCAATTGTTAAAAACGGTCAAACTAATGGTAATCAAGGCGCAATGCTTCTTCGCATTACAAAAATTGAGCTTAAGCTCTAGTCATTAGCAATTAGTTATTAGCAATTAGCTAAGTAAAACCCGGCATGAAAATGCCGGGTTTTTTTTGGGGTTTGGAGATAGCTGCTAATGTAGTTGCTGAGGTAGCAGGTATAAGCGCAGGTATGGGAGCAGGTTAGATAGCAGGTATGGGGGATTTTGGGGGTTAGTAGAGTGACTGACACCGTGATTGACAAACTCATAAAAAAAGCTAGAATATGAATATGCATTCATTAGAAATTCCTGAAAAATATCAAGATGATATAAAGAAAGCAGCTTTTTTACTCAAAAATGAAGGTTGTAAAGATATTTTTCTATTTGGCTCATTAGTTACAGGGAAATTTCATCAAAATTCTGATATTGATATAGGCATAACCGGACTAAACCCTAAAAAGTTCTTTAGAGTTTCGGCATCATTAGATAAAGCATTAGTCAATAAAATAGACCTTGTGGATTTTGATTTAAATAATGATTTTTATAATCTTTTGGACAATTTAGGAGAAATAACTAGAATTGGATGATAATATAAAAATAAAAATAACATTTGAAATTTCTCAAATAAATAAATTGATCATTGAAGCAGAACCATTAATAAAATTATGCAAACTAAAAGAGCCTGACTTTATTGAATTATCAGCAGCCGCAATGGTACTTCATTCCTTTTATAATGGAATTGAAAATATAATAATATTAATAATAAAATATTATGAGGAAAAATTACCAAATGGCAATAAATGGCATATGGAATTATTGGAAAAAGCATTTATTCCATTAAAAAATGGAAAACAAATATTAAAAAAAGATTTACAAGAAACTATGGAAGAATATTTAAAATTTAGACATTTTGTAAGACATGCATATAGTTATAAATTAAAATGGGAACAAATGGAATATTTAATAAACAATATAGAAAACATTTGGGATAATATTAAAGAAAATCTAAATTCATTTTTGGAAAACTAACAATACAGGAGATGCCGGAGATAGCTGCTAATGTAGCTGCTGCATTAGCAGCTATAATAGCAGGTATAAGCGCAGGTATGGGGGTTTTGGGGTTGGTTTGGGGGAATTTGTTGTATTATAGTTCAGGTGGTGAAATAATTTATAGGTTCATTATCCAAGTGCTACGGCAAATTGACGATATGATGATATTTTCAGCTTCTGTTTAGAATATTTCTCTTCGACTTTCCGGCTATCACAAGTGGCTTGCATATTTAACCAATATTGCGTACTTGTATTAAAGAATTTCCCAAGCCGCCAAGCAACATCAGCTGAAACAGCTGTTGTGCCATGAATAATCTGTGAAATAAGTGAATTCGATACTCCAATTTCCTGAGCAAGCCTATATGCGCTTATACCCATCGGTTCAAGATACTCTTCTTTTAAAATATCACCTACTGTAATTATTATTTTTGCCATTATATTCTCTCCTTAATGATAATTTACAAACTCCATTTCACAAGCCCTGCCGTTACTCCATTTAAAACAAATTCTGTACTTATCGTTCACTCTAATTGACCATTGACCTAATCGGTTACCTTTTAATTTCTCAAGATGATTAGAAGGCGGTGTAGAAAGTTCGTAAACATCTATTGCAGCTTCTACCATAGTAAGTTTAATCATGGCTTTCCTTACCAAACCTGGTTGATAACCTCTTACAACTTCTCCGTTAAAAATTCGTTCTGTTAAGTTATCTTTAAATTTTTTCATGTAATTCCTATTGCGTTAATACTGTAATATTACGTTAAAATTGAAATATTGTCAATAAGAATAGTAACCAAGGTGACTGGCACTATAAGTGGCACCTGATTGAGATAGCTGCTAATGTAGCTGCTACTTTGAGTCTTTGGGTGGCGCTAAAAAAAACCTGACCTTGTGCTGGTCAGGTAATAAATATTTATTTAATGGTTAAATATATACCAACAAATCCTCAAAAAGAAAAAATAAGTCTTTCGCCTGTAGGTAACGTTATTACATATTAATAAAAGACATGAAAGTAAAAGAAGAAATCGAGTATTTCCTAAGTTAAAACACAATTTTCATTATAATAATCCCCAATTTTGTTAAATTTCACAACATAAAATTTAACCTAGTTTAAACCTACGTTTAAATTAAGCGCGGCCATTGCGTATATAAAGAGGGAAAAAAACAGTCGTTGGCTGTTTCCTTAATAACGCAAAATTTATGTTGGAGGGAGATTTTATGAAAAAACTGATTGTGGTTTCAGTTATTTTCGCGCTTGTTGCTAGTGCAGCTTTCGCGGAAGCAGCGCTTGGCGGACAACTGATGATTGGTACTACTCTTCTAAAAGGCGATGACGTAGAAAACTCAAATGTTGAAATGGGCGGCATGCAGTATCACGAAGCGAAGATGTCAGCTACATTTGGCGATGCCAAAGGCGGCGGCAAGCTCGTATTTACAGTCGGTAACGACAATGCATACGGCGGCGGATTAGGAAATGCTTGGAAAACAGCATGGGGCTTCTTATATTGGAGACCTCTTCCAATATTCAGAATGCAGGTTGGCGTAAATGCTGACGGTGATTTCGGCGCAGCACAGATTTCCGGCTGGGGCTTTACTGGTGAAGCAAAGAACTCAGTAGGCGCTATCAGCGATTATATGAACTGGGGCGGCGGAAACGAATGGTGGCCTACATGGATATTCCAGAGCGCATTAACAAGAAGAGGTAACGCGTTTTATCCCGGCACAGGCGATCTCGCTAACGTAAACTTCCAGTTCTTCCCGATTGATGCATTAACAATTACAGCTGTTCTTCCTATCGGCGACGGTATTGCTGACAGCGGAAACGGAAATATCCAGAATGCATTAATGCAGCTTGCGGATTTCCATTTGAATGTTAAATATTCAATAGAAGACGTTGGTATTGCCCAGCTTTCATTTGTTGGAAAGGGCGGTCTTGGAGCAGAAACTGTAGTTGAATCAAAAACAGAACTTAATTATTGGGAAGAAGAAGAAACAATTGAAACAGTAAGAACAAAAACATACGACAAGTCAAACAGCATTGGTAACATCTACGCTTCTTTCTATCTTACAGCGATTGCCGGCATGAACATGGAACTTGGTTTGGTATATGGTCTTCCATGGACGTCCCCATCAGAAATAGTTGAAGATAAAAAAACCGGTGAAGACGTAGAAATCGGTAAACTCGAAAATGACGGCTACCTCGGTATTGGCATAGGTTACAGACTTGATAACGGCGGACCTTTTACATTCAAAACTCGCATAAACGCAAGATTTGGCGGAAAGAAAGGTGTTTTACATGAAGTAGTTGACAGTGATGGAAAAGTTGAATTAAACGCTAATGGAACAAAGAAAACAAAAGTAACTGACATGAACACAGTAGTATATGCTCATGTTCTTCCTTGTTATAAAATCACAAACGATCTTTGGGCATTCCTTTATGCAGGTATGAGCATGGAAATGTTCGAGCTTTATGACGGCGCAAGAATTGGCTGGTTTGTAAACCCCTACATTTGGGTGAGAGCGGCTGAAGGACTCAGATTCTGGGCTGGCGTTCAGGTTTATCAGGACGGAAGAAGAATTGATAAGTTCGGCGCATCTGATGATGCAGCTCTTACATGGAGAGTTCCGTTTGGATTTAACTTCTATTTCTAATATTGGAAGTAGAGAAGAAAATCTCTCAGTTTGAGAGATAAAAACCTTAATAGGAGAATAAATTATGATTAAGAAGAATTTATGGATCGTAGCGCTTATAGCGATATTTGCGATTACATTTATGGGCTGTCCTGATGGTGGTTTTGGCGGCGATCCCAAAGGCTCTGCAGGAGCGGCAGAAGGCGAACTAATAGTTGATGATGCTGATGAAATTGGAGATTTACTGTCTGCTATAGGCTACTATGGCGATGCTACAGGCGGTTTATCAGCTGACGGTAACACAGCGAAATTTGCTATTCCCCAAACCGGAAGCTCTGACAATTTTGGGTTCTTACTCAAATTCCCGGAAGAAGCTGTTGGTTACTCACAATTAAAAGTTACTTTCAAAGTTTCAGGTATAAATTTACCCGGCGGCGGTAAAGCAAAGATTGGTTTTAAATCAGCCAAGGGAACAGGAGACGTTATACCATATGCCCAACATGAGCTTGTATTTTCAGGTACTGAAGGCGAAGAATTAATACAAGCCTTCTCCCTTACCAGCCCTAATAAGCTCCCGAACAATGAGTTATATTTCAACCATAACAAATACGGCGACGGAGATCTGAAAGGCGCGGACTCTGTAAACGGTGCTATAACCTACAATCTTGAAATTACAAAGCTTCATTTCACATCTGAAGCTGCAGAACCCTGCTGTAAAAAATGTGATTTTTGCTTCAAATTAAGATGCAAAGATTGCATAGATGATAAATGCGAAGGTCAAGATAGCTGCGGAGTAACCTGCTGCTTAAATTTCTATGGTGATGAAGCAACAACTAAGATTGAATTTATAGCTGGAGTAGGCCTTGATGGTAAAGCAGATAAATCAAAAGATAAAATAATCCACCATAATCCTCAGGTAGTAGCGAAGGTAGGCGGAGCGGCAATTAGCGCTAACGGTACTGTAACTATGAATAATTACAGCTTACTGTTCTACAAGTTCCCCACAAGCAGAATAGAGGGAGAAGGAAAGAAAGCTAAGGAAATTGAAATCGACTACATGGATTATGACTACATTGATATCTTCTTCACCCTTTCAGAACCATTTAATTCTGCAGAAACTTTAGCGTTACCAGGAACTCATGATAGATTTAAAGTTCAAATGAGGGATTACAAAGGTGATGATGAATACACCTTTGCTGGCGGCAGTTATAAAGATTTTGGTAGTGTTGCTGTTCCAGAATCACCACATAGAATCCAGACTTGGGGTGATAACGGCACAGGCGGTTTTGCAATTCGCATGAACTCATGGGATGTTGACGGCAGTCCTACCAAAGGATCCGGTGAATGCTATGAAAAAGTTGACATTAAAATTACAAAGATTGAATTCACCAAAGGCACAAGATATGAAGTTGAATTCTACAGCCCAATGACTCCAAGCAATAACAATCTCCCGAAACTCAAAGTACTTAGCGGAAACGGACTTGCAAGCAGATTACCTAAATTAACTCATAATGGCTGGAACTTCCTCGGCTGGGTAAATGATTGGGATCCGGATACTAACCAACCCACTGTTGCTGCTTTAGATATTGGGGACTCTACTCCTATAACAAAGAACACAAGATTATTTGCAAAATGGGCGTTTTTACCGCCACCGACAAGTTTAACAATCACTATAGATGGAACATCTGTTATAGCACCTGTAACCGCAGAAAAAGGTTCGTTTACTTATCTCCCTACCGGTAAAGGTATAAGATATACATTAACGGAAGCTGAATACGGCAATAGTTATCCAATTTTTGAAATCAACTTTGCAGGTACCGATAGATTGTCTGACTTTGCTGAACTGAAATATACTATAAAGGGTGTAAACAACGGATATAAAGGTGTTAAATTGTTTGCAAAAGCAAGTACGTTCTCTGGTGATGTAAATAACGCATCTGGAATAAAATTCTTTACTGAAACAGTTGGTAGTGGAACTACTGGTTACCAGATTCAAGGTCAATCATATACTAGAACTATTACGATTGATACAACTGCTGTCGGCGCTTTAGACTCCAATGCCAAAATATTCATTGCTATTGAGCATGGTGGAGCAAAGAATGATGTATGGGAAATCTCCGACATTACTCTTACAAAGTAGTTATTAAAAATTAGCAACTTGCTAAGTAAAACCCGGTGCGCAGGCACCGGGTTTTTTTTTGTTTGGAAAGAGGTAGCTGCTAATGTAGCTGCTGAGGTAGCAGCTAATGTAGTTGTTAATGTAACTGCTACATTAGCAGCTATAATAGCAGGTATGGTGGGGGTTTTGGGGTTGGTTTGGGGGAAATTTATCCTGTTTGTTTAACAAGCGTTAAACGATAACCAAAAACGTTTGCTATTTTTGCAAGAGTGCTTGCCCTTGGATCTGTTTCGCCGGAAAGAATACGATAAAGACTTGCGCGATCAACATCAGCATCATTCGCCGTTTGTAACATGCCTCGCGCGCGTGCTGCAGTTTCGAGCGCATGAATTAAATATTTTGGATCGGTATCATTTTTTGCTTCTTCTATAGACGCTTCTATAAAACCATCAATTTCTTCTTCGGTTTTGAGATGATCATAAATGTTCCATTTGGTTGTTTTCATTTATCCAACTCCTTTTCAAACATATGTGCCGTTTTAATGTCCGCTTTTTGAGTGCTTTTATCACCTCCGCACAGGAGGATAATAATAGTTTTTTTTCTAATTGTGTAATACAGGCGGTAGCCGGGACCATAATCAATGACCATTGCCCGAACCTTACCGCCTTCCGGAGACCAATCACCAAAGTTACCACCTTTGGCACGTTCAATTCTGGCTATAATACGATTTTTTGCGCGTATGTCTGACAACTCATCTAACCATGTCGTAAAAGCGTCAAGCTGTTCAACTTCGTATTCCATATATATAGTGTAGGTTATTACCTACATGAAGTCAAGTTTAGAAAAATAATTTTTATTAGATTAAGGGTTTGGGATCGCATTTGATAAGGTGACTTGAGGTAGCTGCTAATGTAATTGTTATTATAGCTGCTACATTAGCAGCTATAATAACAGGTTTGGGAGCAGGTTTGGGGGGAAGCGCTTTGGGTGTGTGAAATATACCTTTATATAGTTGCTCTGTCCGAATACTTCTGCACATATTTGTCTAGAACTTCGTTTATCATTGTCTGATATTTTACGTTATTTTTTCTTGCGTATTTTTTGAAAAATTCGATACTTCTGCTGTTTAAAGTTATTGTTATTTTAACCTTGGGTTCTTTTCTTACCAGTTTTTCGGGAGGTGGAAGAAAGTCTTCAATTATTTCTCCATCAGAAATTACCCTTGAAATATTCTTTGGCGCAGCTTTATAAATTATTTTTTTGTTCATATATGTCTCTCCCTTCTCTCCAATACCCGGCTCCAAATATTCGAGTATTTGCATTTCTCATAGTAAACCTTACAGTTACTATTCCAAAACCATCATTCCCAATACATAAAAACCTTTCTTCTTTTTTTGAATGTTTTTTATCTTTGATAATAATGCGCTTTTTATCAAAAAACGCACCTTAAGCAATTTCGAACGAGACATTATGTTTCCCAATATTATGCAGATTTTTTCTTTCATCCCATTCAAATGTCATACATATAATTATATGTATATTTTACCATATTGTCAAGGAAAACATTCGAATAAACATTAGGTGACTGTCACTATGATTGGCGCTAAAAAAAAGCCTGACCTTGTGCGGGTTGGGCGATGAGTGGTTGGTTATAATTTGGCTATTTCATCAAGGTAATAAATATTTATTTACAGGAGAACACCTTTAGTTGATGTTTAATAGAAATGGAGATTATTAAGAGGCTATTAGCACTTATTCTACCAACTTATAAACATTCTTGATAAAACTAATCTAATGTGTTAGATTTTATTTAGGAGCGATAATATGCATCTTGAAAAAGAACAGGCTTTTTACGAAGCTAATAAAGCTGAATTGCGTTTGAAGTATTTAGGGAAACGCGTTGTTATTGCAAATGATAAAGTACTTGGTGTCTATAATTCTGACCGGGAAGCAATTCAGGAAACAGTAAAAACAGTACCTCGCGGCACTTTTATGGTTAAATATATTCCAACAAATCCTCAAAAAGAAAAAATAAGGCTTTCGCCTGTGGGTAACGTTATTACATATGGATAAGCATACAGCTTTAACTTATACTCATCCTGAACTTGTTGACGCAATTCTAACGCCTGTTGATCTTTTTTCTGATGTTTATAATGAAGTCGCCAGTTATTTAACCAATGCTCTTTGGGACACAGGCGCGATGTTGTCGGTTATATCTCCAAAAGTTGCAGAAAAATTAAATTTAGATATTGTCGATACAATTCAAATTACCGGTATTAACGGAGAAAGTCTGGCAGAAGTAGCTGTTATATCTATCAGATTCCCGAATGGCGCAATAATTCAAGATGTCAGGGTTGCTATTTGCAATATGTCCCCTGAAAATGAAATGATAATAGGAATGGATGTTATAACGCAAATGGATATTGCTATTACAAATGGAGGAGGTCAAACACAATTTTCTTTCGCAATACCGCCATTTAAAAATCGAATAGACTTTTCAAATTGTTAGTGTCGATTATATCTATTTTAGAACCATTCGTTTCCATATTAATAAAAGACATGAAAGTAAAAGAAGAAATCGAGTATTTCCTAAGTTAAAACACAATTTTCATTATAATATCCCCCATTTTTGTTAAATTTCACAACATAAAATTTAGCTTAGTTTAAACCTACGTTTAAATTTGGGCTGAGCCATTGCGTATATAAAGAGGGAGAAAAACAGTCGTTGGCTG
>Ga0209755_10007990_pt1 | contig 11404 bp, 8 predicted proteins | sample TergutCo191P1_FD_187301 | JGI IMG/M metagenome (GOLD analysis project Ga0209755, IMG submission 187301) | Cornitermes sp. P1 segment gut microbial communities from Petit-Saut dam, French Guiana - Co191P1 (SPAdes) (version 2) | ecosystem: Host-associated > Arthropoda: Insects > Digestive system >...
CAAAACGCGAAGTGCGTTTCCGTGACTCAGGAGCGATACATCATGTTGTTTCAGGCGGAGTAAAAAACTTTTTTCACTCGTTATTCCTAAAAAACTCACGCACAGGCGCATCGAACCTTCGGTTCGGGGCGCAGAGGGAGGAGTTCGAATTTTCATCACGCACAGGCGAGGCGCAGATGGAAGAATTCGAATTTTCATCTCGCAGAGGCGCAGAGACGCAGAGAAAATTTTTTGATCTATCTCCCATAAATCATTTAACAAATGTTTCTCCACATGATTACGGTGAGCCGAAATATGCAGGCAGAGTTTTTGGTTTATTTATCTTAATCGAACAGGACGACAAATTATATTTGATCGATCAGCATGCCGCTCATGAAAGAATTCTTTATGATAAATTTCTAGAAAATCCGATTCCAAAACAAGAATTACTCACGCCGATTTCGTTTTGCACGGAGAGCGATGATGACGACGCGTTTCTTGAATCGAAGCGCGAAGAATTATCGCGTCTTGGCGTTGATATAAAAAAAGATGAAGGCGCTCTTTCGGACGGCGGATGGAGCATCGAATCTCTTCCCGCCGATTGGCGCATGAGCGATTCTGAATCAATAAAAGAAATTTTATCGCTGAAAACTGCGGGTGAAAATATGGCGCGCCGTTGGATTGCAACTATTTGCTGCCGCGCTGCGATCAAAGACGGCGACTATCCCGATGACGAAACAGCTTTCGCGATCGGAAAAGAGGCGCTTGCGCTGCGCGAACCGCGCTGTCCGCACGGAAGACCGATTTTTACGGAGATTAGCAAAGAAGCGCTGTTTAAAGCGGTTAGGCGGGAATAGCTCGTAACGTTCTTATACACGTTACATCATCACGATTTTTGAACCGATCAGCTTTGCTAAATAAAAGCTCGATTCGAAATCTGACGCGTTACTGTTATCTAAAAATGTTTGAAACTCCGCGACAAATGATTCGGGAAGTATGGGAAGTTCGCAAGTATGTTTGAAGTAGGCGCGGTGAGAAGGTTCGAAGCGTTTGTTGATGTTGAAGAGCGTGAGGCACGCGTTTTTGATAAAACCCGCTGAAGCGATCAGGCAGTGAAACTTATCACCTTGAAAACACGCCGCTCCCAAGTCGGATAAAAAGTGTTCCATTTTTGATTGAGAGTTTGCGCGCATTTCTTTCCAGAAATTATCGTTGATGCTTGTGAGTCTTTTTCTTACATCGTTGATCCAGTCGGAGCGCGAGAAAATTATTTCGCAGTTGGCAAGACGGTAAAAACTGTAAGTGCCTGAATCTTTTATAAACCACAATGATTCGTGTTTTGAGTACGCGATGTTTACAAGTTCATCGATTTTTTCGGTTTTTTTATATTCAAAGCGGACGGGAATATCGCCGATTAAAAAGCGGTCTTTTTCTCCCTGTGCGGCGGTTTCAAAAGCGGCGACATCGTCACCTAACAGACGGCAGCGTTCTTCCGTGCTCGGAATCGGAGCGGAATAAAAAACATCAAGAATAAGGGCAAAGTACGGATCAAGCGTATCTTCCATGGCAGCCTCGTTTAAAGTTATACATTCCACGCCTTTCCATGACGAAAGGATTCCGGTAAATCGTTCTACCAATAATTTAGTCTTATATTTCATAGCTTTTCTCCGTATAATATTATAACATGAGGTTTGTGTTATCTCAAGGAATATTATTTTGAAGAAAAACAAACAAAAAACAGAAAGATTCCTTGTAATAGTGCCGCACAGGGATACGCGGGTTTGTTTGCGAAAATATTTTAACAATCTGATAAAAGCAGGGCTTACAGGCGCGTATACATTTCCGTTTGTGATTCCTGCTGCGCGGATTTCTAAAAGATTAACTGACAATGAATTGAAATATTTCGCGCAAGGATTGAGGTCCGCCGTGAACGAAGAGAAATTTTGCGCGTCTGTTATGTCAATGTCTTCCGGTAATTTTTCCGCTGATGGTTCGCTTTTTGGGTATCGTCTTGAAATCGATCTTCCCGCCGGGATTTTCCCCGGAATAGAAAAAAATATTTTAACAGTTTTTAATCCGCTGATTATCGGATCGTTTTTTGTGAAAAACAACAAAGATCAATTTTGCGATTCCGCAAAAAAAATAAGCGAGAAAATTCCCGCGCCTCATATATCTTTTCGCGCGGCTGCTGCGGCGAACATGAGCTGGAAATCTTTTCCGGAAGAGACAGAGCCGGCGCAATCCTCTGAAACCGTTTACAAATGGAAAATCGGCAAATTGAGCTGGCTGCCGCGGTAACTGTCACCATGTGCGTGTACTTTCCATTTTTTAACCACAGAGTACACGGAGTTTCACGGAGGAAAGATGGTTTTTGAACCAAAAACTCCGTGTTACTCCGTGCTCTCCGTGGTTTTCTATTCTTAAGTATATGGTGACTGTCACCCATATACCTTGATTTTTACCGCCGCTGTTTTCAGCTTTTCCGAATACGCTGTCAGCTCAAGCGTGCCTGCGTTTGCTCCGGCTTTGATGATGACAAGAGCCTTTCCGCCTGAAGTGTACGTCTTAGGCAGAGTATAACCGAGATTTGAGCAGAGATCGGGAGAACACGCGCCGAGGATTTCACCGTCGCCTGAAAGAGAAAAGTCGATTAACTGATCATCTGTTTGGCAGAGAACGCCGTTTTTATCGGTGATGTCAACTTCGATGTGAGCAATGTCCTGACAATTTGCTGTGAGCTGAAGTTTATCGGGAGTTAGTTTGATTTTTTCAGGCGCGAGAGCTGTTTTCATTATGTGAGAGCAGACCTCTTTTCCTTTGCGGAAGCCGATTGTTTTTATCTCGCCTTGGGTATATTCGATTGTCCATTCGATAACGTTGTTTTCAAAATCGGCGGGACTTCTCTTTCCCATACGCTTGCCGTTGATCCACAGTTCTACTTCGTCACAGTTTGAGTAGACTGCCATCTTTACAGTTTTATAATGAAAATCAAGATTCAAGTGAGACGCGATCGCGGGAAACGACCATCTGCCTCTTGTGTAATTTCTTTTTTCATCCTGATTGTAAAATCCGGCGTAAACCATCGGCTCGTCAGACCAGATGCTTTTTCTGTACCACGCGTTAGGTTTGTAATAACCGCAGATGTCGATGATACAACCCGCCCAGCCCTTTGACGGCCATGCCGCTTCGCCGAGATAGTCGATGCCTGCCCAGATAAATTGTCCGATTACATTGTCGTTTTCAAGAACATAACGCCAGGGGTTTTTGTAAATGATGTCTTCGTAATTTAAAGCAGTGCCTGTGTAGTATTCGTAACATTCTGTGCCGATAATAGGTTTTTCAATTCCGGCAGTATAGTCCTTATACAAGTCTTCATGATAATTAAAACCGAGAACATCAACATCCTTTGCGAGTTTTTTTGTAACACCGACAAGCACTTCAGGGGGAGCGCCGACCAAAGTGCGCGGGCGGGCGTGAGGTTCAAGCGCGACAGTCACAGGGCGATCATCAAGCGCGCGCACCATATCGGTAAGCTGTTTTTGTATCTCCAGCATTGTGTCGGAACCTTGATTTTCAACTTCGTTTCCGACGCTCCACAAAAAGATTGACGGATGATTAATATCACGCAGTATCATGTCTTCAAGATCACGCTTTGAGTCCGCGTCAAAGTGGGAAGCGTAATAACCGCTCCTCCATTTGTCGAAACATTCGTCGATAACGTAAAAGCCCATTTCGTCGCAGAGATCGAGGAACTCTTCGGCGGGCGTGTTGTGACTCGTGCGGATCGCGTTGCAGCCAATCGATTTTAATACGCTGAATCTGCGCCGCCACACCTGAGTGTAAAACGCGCTGCCCGTGATGCCGCCGTCGTGATGGAGGCATACGCCTTTTAATTTGACAGTCTTACCGTTTACTTTCATTCCCTTTTTGTAAGCGATCTTAATGTCACGGAAACCAAAAGTCTCTTCGACAACGTGATCGCCTGCTGTGACTGACACCGTATAGAGTTCCGGCGTTTCGGCAGACCAAAGTTTAGGGGTTTTTACTTCCAATTTCTTTTTTAAAGTGATCTCCGCCTGTCCGCTCATTTTAAAGGGAACAGAACATTCGCACGTCTTTTTTCCGTTCGGCGAAAAAATTTTTATAATCAGATCTCCGCTGCCCTCTTTGAGTTTATTTACGATAGTAGTTTCGATCGTGACGTTTGCGGAATTTGATTCTGATTTGCCGGAGGGAAGTTCCGCTTTGACGCGCACTCCCCACGTTTTAACGCGCGTCTTAGGTAAAACTTTTAAAAAAACATTTCTGTAGAGACCGGAACCTGAATACCAGCGGTCAGGTTTTTCACAGCCGTTGTCGAGACAAACGGCTATCAAATTTTTCCCCTCTTTTACAAAGTCTGTGATGTCGAGTTCAAAACTTGAATAGCCGTACGCTCTTCCTCCCGCCTGCTTTCCGTTTACGAAAACCGTGCTGTTGCGGTACGCGCCTGCGAAATAGATAAGGACATCCTTTCCCGCAAGATCGGCAAGTTCAAATTCCTTGCGGTACCACGCGATACCCTCCCACGCGAAAAAGCCCTGCATGGTTTGCGGAGTAAATCCTCCCGGTTCTCCTTTTTTATAAGGCTGACTGATTACCCAATCATGCGGAAGATCAACGCGTTTCCATGTTGCGTCTGAGTACTTAACACCCGCTTCTTTGGGCGCGCCCGATGTGTCTTTCGGACTCTTAAGTAAAAATTTCCAGTTGTCATTAAATAAAAACGCGTTTTTGTCTTTCATTTTCTTTCCTTATAAAATTTATTTTACGTTCAATTAATTTCCGCTCGGATCACGATACTGGGCTTTGCGCTCATCGAGAATTGTTTGAGCGCCTGATGAAAGCCAGTCTCTTACGCCGGCATCCCAAACACGATCAAAATCATTAGGGCGCGCCGTAATAGATTGAGAGAACACAACCTGCGCTTTATCATGCAATACCTGTTGATACGCGGTAGAAGCGACAAGTTTTACCCAGAGATGAGGATCGGGAATCGCGTCAGTCGAAGAAATATCATAAGCATTAGTAATAATCTCTGCCGGCCAATTGTAACTGTTGGCAAGAACGCGGATATTCAAATCCGGATCCCCGACATCATAGCCGTTAAGAAGGAAAGCGTAATCCATGTTGCCTGCGGAATTTTGAATCCACGGTCCCTGAACAGTTTTAACTGACGGAATTCCGTCTACAATCTCGTGATTAATCCCTTCGTTTCCGAACTGCAGGAAATTATAATTTTCAAATTTCGACAGCCAATTAACGTAACGAATTGCGGCTTCGGGATACTTCGCGCTTCTCGGAATAAACCAGAACAAACCTGTGGGAGGAGATCCGCGTTTGCGGTATTTACCGTTAGCGTCCTGAATCGCGTTGATTGGAACCAAGTCCGCGCCGGGAACATTCTTTTTAAGGTCTTCAAGCACCTTAGTATTTTCACGATAGATGTGATCCCAGTTACCGGCAAGAGATCCTACCCTTCCGCTCTTGATAACAATATCAATCTCATCAGCTTTGTATAAAGGGAAGTTAACGTCGATTAAACCTCTGTTATACATCCTGTTAAGAAAGCGGTAACCTTCTTTGTAACCGGGCATGAGAAGATACCGTTCTACAATAGTGTTGATCCATCGATCTTTAAAACTTAAATTCGGATCGATAAAAGGATCAACAATAGTTCCCGCAGACCATCTCGCGTCAACTGTCATGACAAACGGAACAACGTTGTCTCTGCCGACACCGCCCGGATCGCGATCTTTAAAAGCGACAAGCGCGTCAAAATACTGCTGTGTTGTCGTAGGAAGAGGAAGCCCGAGTTTATCAAGCCAGTCCTTTCGGATAAAAAGATTTTGAGACGCAGTGTACAAATATCTTCCGGGAATCATAAAAACCTTTCTTGATTCCGGATCCCTATTACTGTAAATAAGACGCTCACTTGGGTTTCGCGGATCCATACCCATAAAATTATTGTAATCTTTCAAAAGCGTATCGACATAAGGCGCAAGATCAATAAGCCCGCCAAGTTCGCCGAAGTGCGACGCCATCTCAACAGCGTAAGTATAGCAAACATCCGGCGCAGAGCCTGCCGCCATCATCGAGTTGAGAGTTTGAGTATCTTCAAAACGGGGAATCGGAATAAAGGTAACTGTTATACCTTCGTCTTCTAAAACTTTTTTCTTAATCCATTCTGTCCATTCATTGTCTGTCGGATTCGTTTTTCCGCCGTCCGTGCCGCGATCAAAAACCATTACTGTGATGGAGTTCGCGCCGCGCGCAGCGCCGCCGCATGACACGAGCATCACCGCGATTAATAACAAAATTATTAATCCTGACAAAAATTTTGAGTTTACTTTCATTGTTTACCTCTCTTATTTTGAGTATATAATCGAATGAGGTAATTGTAAATGGAAAAAGATATCACTTGTTAACTTAAAAGACTTTCTGCAAGAGCCATTATCGCTTCTTTGCTTAGATCTCGGTATTTAAAAGCATAAAGTAATTGATCCAGTACAGCGTCTCTTACGTTTACTTCTTTACCTTTTACATTTGCTACATAGAATAAAATTTTTAAAAAGAAAGTATACGCTATCCTTGAATTTAGCGTAGAACTTGATACTTTTTCATGTTTAAAAGGCATTAGTTTTAAGATCCAAAAACATATTAATGACGCTTCATTTAATTCGCCCATCTCTACGCCTTCATAATAGATATAAAAATAAACCCGTCTTTTTTCAACCCGCGAAATTATTTCAGACATTGTATTATAATCAACGATGATCTCTGAACCGTCATCAATGCCCAGCACAGACGCTATATCCTGCAGCATTTTGGGTATAATATCGTTTATCATTTTATCAATCACTGAAGAATCCACAGGCAAGAATTTTGGAAAGTCCTCAGGGGTATTTGACCATTCTTTCTTTTCCATTTTTTATTTTCCCCTTATAGATTCAACAATCTTCTCCCCCCTAGGATGCTTCGTAAAATCGGCTTCTGATGAGACGGCAATTTCGTAAATCGATATGTTTTTATCTCTTATACGCGCATTGTGAATATTATTATCTTTTTTCTCGTCATTTTTTACGATAATAAATTTAGGTACTATGGCTCTTCCCTTTTTTACCATCTTTGAATTGATATAATAATAAGCTAACAAAAGAACACTCACCGCCATCAGCGCGATAAGCGAATAGACTAAAAACTCTTGCAGTATATTCATTACGATCTCCTAAAGTAAAAATATAAAGAGCGATATATCAAAGAATGCCCTACCGCTATTGTAAAACAAATAATGGTCAGGTTCAATACCCCGGCCATATCAATATTTTTTTCATCCGATAATAAAAGTCCCGAATAGACAGATGCGATCAAAAGGATAACCAGCAAAGGAACAGCGTATATAAATACAACTTCCACAAATCCGGAAATTTTATTCTTAAAGAATTTTTTTCTCATAAACCAATAATCAATAACAGAAGCAGAAACAAAGGCAGAACAGAAAAACAGAATAATGCCGCTTTTTAAAATATCACCAAGACTCATCATGTTATTAATAAAAACCGAGAATAACAGAATGATAAATACTTGAAACAATCCTGCAGCACTACTTAAAAAATTCCAGCACAAACTTTTTAAAAACGCGTATAAAACATCACTAACAATCTTCAATAAAGAGACAACGCGTCCGAGCAAATTCATTCCCAAAATCCCCTCAATTTCAGTTTTTTATTATTATAAAATATTTTAAATTTTTGTCAACAAAAAATAATATCAGTCACCCTCTCGGGTGACTGATACCAATTTTATTTAAAAAACTGCCATTGATCGAATTCAAAACCGTTTTTGTGTCTTGAATCGGGTGCGATTGTTTCGGGGTGTACGCCGGTGCTTGCGTAGAAAACGAAGACTAGATCGTGTACGCCGGTTACAGTTTCGTCAAGATCGATTGTGATTGTCGCGAACTGTCCTTCTGTTCCGGGGATTGCTTCTACCATAAGATGTCCGATGACTCTGCCGCCTGTAATTCTTGTGGTGTTTTGCGGAGTTAGATTTCCGGTGTCGCTTGTTACGCCTGCTGCCGTCGGATCGAGGCGCAGTTGGATTGCGCCTTTATATCCGGGTTTATCGGAAGTTCGGACTCTTGCCGAGAATTTTTTGGCTCCGGCGCTGCCGAAGTCTACGCCGTAAACAACAATCCAGTCGCCTGTGTCGATGCTTGTGACGACATTTCTGTTAGTAGAACTGTTAAGTGCGAGAGGTCTTACATAAATACCGCCCTGCACTCCGATTGTTTCAGCTTCGTTTAAAATATAAGGGTCTAAGTGTCCGACTTGTTCTATGCCCTTGCGGGTCATGGTGACAGGAGGAATTGTACCGTCGGCATTAATCGGCATTTTGTCAATTGCCGCTGTTCGCAGACGGCGGGATGAAGCTGTGGGATATGTACCCATTGCTTCCGCGGCTTTTTGAGTGTGATAGATGATATATGTCTCGTCTTTGAATTCAAACATGGCGTGATGGTTGTTTGAGTCTGTAGAACCTAACTGGGTGTCAGCTCTTTTCAAGACTGATTTTGGCTCGGAGAACGCGCCGGCTGGTGCCGCAGGACCGCCCTGCAGAGCAGGACCGGGCGCCATGGGATTGGTATCTGTCATCATGTAAGCGATATCATAATTGCCGAAACCAAATCTGTTTCCGCTTGTAGCGTAATTCGTACTGTAAGAGAAATAGTATCTTCCTTTAATTTTTTTCATGTCGCTGGCTTCAAAGAGGTACGGAACATACCATTGCTCCGGTACACCATCGATACTGATCATGTCGGCTCCAAGTTTTACACGGCGCGCATGCGTGGTGTTATCAGCGGTAACACCAGCCTCATAACCGCCGCCGAAATAAATATAAGCTGATCCGTCCTCATCTACAAAAACGCCGGGATCAAAGAGCCATAAAACACTTGAGCAGTTCGGCGTATTGCGGTCAATTATCAAATTTTGAAAAGGCGCAAACCATGGACCGATCGGAGTATCAGCTACTACTACGCCGACGCCGTTTCCGCCGTTAGGCCAATAAAGAAAGAACTTATCCTTTCCGCCGATATTTTTCCACGCGGCAGTCGGCGCCCAAGAACGATCGATTGAAGGATTGTTGATTAGACGTCTTCTGTTCCATTCGTCGTTCGAAATAAGAGAGTTTGTGTTGGCAGGACCTGTAATATTAATCGGTCCGTGATCAGTCCAGTTAGCAAGATCAGCGGATGAAATCATCCGTAAACCTTGTATGCCTTTTCCGTAGGAAGGACCTACACCAGTACCGTCTGAGTTCTTATTCGGATCGTTTTCCCGGGTAAGCATCTCGCCGCTGCTGGTATACTCGATGGTATCGTTGCTCATGTAAACATAGAGACGATCATTGTAAATTATAACATTGGGGTCTGCGCCGAAAGCCTGAGTAAAAAGCGGATTTTTATGTCCGTAAATTTTAAAAGCGTTTGACATATTCGCAGGGAAACCGTTGTCGGTATCGAACAGCGCCTCTATTTCGTTTTTAGGCGGCTGAGGTAAAGCCGGATTTGCTTCAGTTTTGCCCTCCGGCTCATCTTCTTTGCAGGAAACAATGGCAAACATCATCAAAACAGCAAATGTTAGAAAAAAAACTCTTTTCATTTTAAAACTCCTTAATTGGTGTCAGACGCCGCGATGAACGCTGACACCGTAATGTTTATTCTCTTCCGGGACCGGAAAAGCGTAGTTCGATTAGCTCAATATAATGAGGGAAATAAGCGTGAGCGGAAGAAATTCCGGCGGTTCCGAGTCTGAAGCCTGTCGGTGTTGAAGTAAACGGCGTATTGTTGTTGTTGTCTTCGTTGGTTTGAAGCAAAGTATTGTTGGTAGTATTATTGCCTCTGCCGTTTTCGCCTTCGCCGAGATTGTAACACGCTTTTGTAGACCCGGAGCCTATTACGGCAAAGTTCATCTTGTCGTTGTCCTGCCGGATTATTTCTCCGTTACCCGAATACATGATTGCCGCGGCTGTGAACCTTGAATATTTTGTTATATCAAAATCGGAGGGGAACATATCCGCAGGGAAAGACGCTGTCAAATTCTGATACGACGATGTGAACGGACCTAATCTTGTCGATTCCATTTTTGAAAGATCGACAGTAAAGTCTTTTATCTGACCTGCCGGAATTACATTGACAACAACACGATCGCTGAATGTGTCGGAATAACCCGCGCGCTTAATTCTTGCGCAGACATAACGCGCAAAGTTTTCGTCGTGCGTTCTCCAGTCGGGGTTTGCGGAATTGCCGAAATTGGAAAAGAACGTATGAATAAAAGGAGCGCTTGTGTCGGGCGTATAACTCAAACTTGACGCGCCTTGAATCGCAAAGCCCTGATTGTCGTAAGTTCCTTCCGCAACAGGAGAATCCGGCGGATTGGCGGTTTGTACGACAGGATTAAAATTAGCGCGGCGCGAATGGAAGTAAACCCAATCAATCGAATCGTAACTGCCTTCGACTGTAATCGACAACGCGGTCGGAGTATCTCCGACATTGTAAATGAAAGGACCTGCCGCAGGCTGTCCTGTTATTTTTACGCCGGGAATTCTGAGCGGTATTTTATAGTACGCAAAAACATTTTCGTTTTCTGACGTAACCTTGACAGCAAGAACTTTTCCGTCCTGTAAAACAACGGGAGAATCCAGGAATTCCCCGGGCATTTCGCTTTCAAGATCGTCAACTAACGCGTATTGCGCCGCCGAATATGACTCCGTAGTAAAAGCAATCTCAAAACTATCTGTTGCCTGATACGTTAAATACAGCGGCATAATTCTTCTGCTTGTAAGAGCGTCTGTCGCGTTGTATGGTTCTGTTCTAGGCGGCAGAACCTGATTCCATGCCGCGTTAGGAATTCCGAGGAACCATGTTTCGCTGGTATCGCCGACAGTCAATGAAGTGATACTCGCGATGCGCCCCATTTCGATCAATATACGATAAAACTGTTTATCAATACCGTTAGCAGCCGTTACTTCGATAATTAAACGCTGTCCGTCGTACAATCTTTCAAAAGTGTTGTTTTCGGAATATTGCGGCGTATTACCTGCCGGTGTTCCTATTACCGCGTATCTGAGCGTCTGATCCGCGTATCCTTTTGTTACTGTGACTTCAGCGTTAAGACACTGCGCCGCGGTAAGGTTAATTCTGCCTTGTGCGGCGGCGCCCTGACTTGCTGCCGGAGTGCCAAGCGACGAAGCGCTTGCACCGGAAGAAGCGTTTGTGCTGAAAATAGAAAGACCGCTGATATGAACCGCGGAACTTCTTAATGTAAGACTGAAACGATAATAATTTACTGTTTTTTTATCTTCGGCTGTAACTTTTACAACAACA
>Ga0209755_10007991_pt1 | contig 11404 bp, 6 predicted proteins | sample TergutCo191P1_FD_187301 | JGI IMG/M metagenome (GOLD analysis project Ga0209755, IMG submission 187301) | Cornitermes sp. P1 segment gut microbial communities from Petit-Saut dam, French Guiana - Co191P1 (SPAdes) (version 2) | ecosystem: Host-associated > Arthropoda: Insects > Digestive system >...
CAAAAATTTCATCTGTGCTGCTTCTAAATGTTGTTCCTCTCTTTTCTTCAGTACCCAAGCTTCACTTCCAAATTTCAATGCTGCTTTAGCTGTAATGTTTTGAATTTTTAACTTTGATTCTTTGTTCATTTGTTTTCCAAAATGTCTCCATATAACTCCGTTTATTTTGTTATGTGTTTGCAATTTATCTTCTAAATCACTTCCGTATTCCGATATCCCAAGTATGTAAAATCGGTTACTTGTTCAATAATATTGTTGTTTATCACAATTTTTTTCCTTCTCTATGTGGTTCCCCCACATTGCCATTGATTTTGTTTTTGTACTAGATATGGTCATTTTATATTTTCTATAAGGTTCAAGTGGTGTGCCATTGTTTGTAAATCTTCTGATGTAGCCATTAAAATCCGATCATCTGCATAAAGTACTGTATTCACTAATTTCCTGTTATTTAGTTGTATACCCTTCTTTATCAGTGTTTTGAATTCCTGTATTTTTTATTAATGTATATGTTGAATAATACTGGTGAGAGGCCGCATCCCTGTCTTACTCCTTTGTTTATGTGTATTGGTTCAGATATACCATCGTTAAATTTAATTCTAATCTTTGTGTTCCTGTAAATACATTTTATTGTATTTAGTAAATAATTTGGAATTTTATTGTCCATCATATATATACAGGGAACTTGTCATAAAACACGGAACAATTTTCAACTAAAACTACTAAAACTAGCCATCACCAAGAGGCTCCCATCAGTTAAACGTTTAAAGATGAGTGCAGACTGCTTTATTTAAAGACCCAGTTCATACTGCGCAGTAAACACTTTTCATCTTTGTTGTAAAAACCAATCAGTTTATGCTATATAGGTCAGAAGTAGCTGTTTGTTCTGTGATAAATACAAAACAAATAAATACAGTGTGGGCAGAATGTACAACCTTAAGTGTTCAACCTGTTGGTGCATGCAACCAGTAGGCTTTAAAAGGATAACACGTGCATTTACAAACAACTGAATGTTTTACAGGGTAAAAAAAATGTACAGAGAAACCAAAATAAAGTGAATCTATACCATACAATATGAAATAAATATTATGTGAACAATGTCCTCCTGCCTCATAGTTTCTGAATTACACTTCCTGACGATTAAAGAAAATGTCCATCTTGAGACTCCATGTAGCCACTGAAGAAAACAGGGCTTCTGAGACCCTACTTTCTTAAATGTCTGACTGGGACTATTTGCTATGGTTTCCTATGAGATAATCCTTCCAGAGCTGCGGCAAGATTTGGATCAGCACTTTTTATGCATGATGGTGCTCCACATTTCTTCTTGAATTTGATTAGCCTAGAACACGTTTCTGGAACAAAGGGCAAAATGGACCAATAGCATGGCCTGCTCACTTCCCTGATTTAAATTCCTTGCTCTTCATCTCTGAGGATATCCATTCTACTGTTTATGCTACAGACATCAGTTATGTTCAGGGCTTGCAACAAGGAATACAGAATGGATTTTAGATGATTCATACAACACCTGGAATTTTTCAGATTCAGCTGTGATCACTACTTAGATATGCAATTTCATGCATTGAAGCTCAAGGTAAGAACTTTTGACTTTTTCTTCAATTTTCAGGAGGCCTTAATGTGGGAACACAAAGGCCAATGTATGTAAAATATTTCTTGTAGTGGCATGGTGTAGATTCACATTCTGTAGGTTTGACCATGCATTTTTCATTGCCCTGAATTTAAAAACCTATTGCACTTGTTCCCTTACAACTACTAGATTATGGATGATAATTATGCCTGAAATAAATGCAAAGGAAAATATGGGTCATTACTGTTCTGGGGCATGTTGCTAGATGGGTAGCTGATTATCAGCTACTCACCTACGCAATGTAACATCCCAGAAGAAAAAAAGTCTCAACTGTACTGTGGCAGACACAATCATGTGAAGATTTGTGGCTTAATACCCTAAGAGGTTATTCCCATGGTCACTGAGTCAGAAATATCATACAATGAAATGTAACACATTTGCCCTTACCTAAATAAGTTTTTTTAAGGACTTTACAATAAATGTTCTGAATGATCAACTTAAGTCTCAGTATACAACACAGCTGTGGGTAGGCATTTGGAAAAACAACAAAGTTTGCAATAGAATATTTAGTGATAAGCACAATAGGTCATGGTTTGAACTTACTCAGAAAGGGGGGATACTGCAGCACCTACCAGCAAAAAAGATGCGCTATGTATCGCACTTCCCGTCACATTAAATCCAGGAACGTTTATGTCGTCTTTTTTTCACCCAGGCAATAAAAATCCACAAGCCCTGAAAATCATACCTGTGAGAACTTCCTCAGGATTAAGATGGTGAGGTTAAGAAATTTGGATGTCCAATGAATTTTATTCATTGGACATTATCTGTTCTCCACATCCAAGATGGCGGTGGAACCACAAACCCTGGTATTCAATGGGTTACATGCCAGGACATAAGTTGACCACTCACACCACACCTAATGCCAAGTTTAGGAACGACTGGCTGTACACTTCCACTCTGCAGACATAACTGCATCGAGCTATTTGTTAAAGAGGGTGCAGTTCAGTTGCTTTGCATGAGGAAACATGCTTTTATACTTTTGTAAGATTTGCTTGTGTAAATCCAAGCTGACTGTAGAGAAGTGGACAAACAAAACTGTTTCCGTGAAAAAGGGGAAGAAAGCTCGGCTGCATATCACATCCATTGTATAAAAAGAACAAGTTCAGGGAGGGGGGCATTGGAATACCTGCTACTTTATTCTCTCCACATTCCAGTTCACAAACACTTGCTATTACACTATCTCCAGTAAGTCACAAAAATAATTCTGTTCACAAAATTTCAGAAATATTTATTCCACTCCATTCATTAAGAAACTAAAATATCTATAGTTACACAAGGAAAAATACGGTAAAAAATATGGATAACGCCACACTCCCATGAACAGTGTATTCAACGAAAGTGCTAATAATTATGCAATGTTAAGGGACCCAAGCTAAAGACTGTCATACTGTTTCCAGAATGGATTTATTTGGGTTAGACAGCAGTTGTTCCCATTACATGACAATTACTTTACACCACATCTGTGAACAGTGAGGGAAATGGACAAATGGCCAAATGTTTGTTCAATATACCGGACATGGGAATGCAGCTTCATATGCGTATTTTTGGAGAGGCTGTGTTCTGTAACAGGGCACACAATCTAGGAAAATACCAGCTTTGTCAAGAGGATACATTTTAACTTAAATATGGCTCAAAGTTTACACACAATTTTATTTGTTGTCTAAATGTAAATTTGTCCACAAAGTTATTACTGTTTAGGAAATTACAAACACAATGAAATACACATTTTACACATTACAGAGGGAAATGAAATATTGCAGTGCAATCAATTTCATTTATTAACGTGCATCTTCATACAAAACCATTGTACACATATTTAAAAAAGATGAAACAGCAGACTCCCTGTTGCTCATCACAACTTATGCTGACCTCATCACAATATATTCTGACTCAGCCTGCCAGTCACACTGTGTTCCTTGTGATTACACAACATGAATAATGGATCTAATAAGGCTTAGATCTGTCACGCCCACGATCACTGAAAAGAGATAAGTATATATTATATGGAATACCCTAAGATTAGCATGCTAAAAAAAAACCCTGCAAATAAAATGGAACTCACCCTCCACCCCTCATAGGACCACCACGCCCTCGTCCACCTCTATCCATTCCTCCTCGTGAGAAGCCTCTTCCGCCCCTGTCTCCACCACCTCTGCCACGGAAACTTCCTCTGTCCATTCCACGGCCTCCACGCCCCCCACGGCCTACAGATAAATGGAGAATGTACTCAAGGTCAGGTAGATTTTTAATCATATGCATCTATTCTTACACTGCTACATAAATACTGTCTCAACGGGAATCATGTCATGAACTGGAGGAAAAAGAACCAATTGCCATATAAGAATTTACTGCTGTAACAAAGAGTGAATGCTCATCTAAAACAAAAGCACTTGTTCATATTCTGAATTCCCTCTCCACTAAACAGCAGAAGACAAATTATAACACATGCAAGGTAATTTATCCACCTGAACAGACATTATTCTTCTGCGACTTCAAACAGGCAGTATCTTTATTTGTTATGACTGCAAATTTTCTTTTATCACACACAGCATCCATATGACCCACTATTAATTCATTTTTTAAAGGGCAAAGGAGACACTCCCTATCCAACAATGGGCCAGACATTCTTCTGTCCACACAGCAGGCATGACAGACAAATCATTCCTGTGTAGGCTATCAACGATATGCTGGCACATGCTTAAACTCCAAGTACACGATTCAAAAACAAGCTCATCGAACTGCTGTTCATGGAATTCCAGAAAGAAGATTTCACATTTCCAGACATGGCATATGTGGAATGTGGCTGACAGACCACGAGAACTTACAATCTGACCATCATCACAAGGGACTATTTAATAAAGAGAAACAGGTTGATCGACCTCACATGGTTGGCAGGTCAATAAGGTAAATTCGGTCACATTCCTGTTCCAAATATACATCCACTACATTTGGAATTTAGTATTTTGCTCAAAGATCTTTCATACACTGCCAAGATTTACGACTCCAATTGTTCACATTTATGTCATAACTTCACATTCAATGCATTTTGAAATTTAAAATTTTACACAAATATGAAAAGACATTAGACACATATTCAACTTTATTTTATAAACTGTTATCCTTCTGGTAAAATAAAAATTAATTCAAACATAAACACTTAAAAACAAAATAAGGGAGAACAATTAAAAAGGTATGACACAATTCTATCAGCAACATATTCTTAAAATAATTCCCAGCACAGAACACGGGCTATCTTGACAATCACAAACTACGCTTTAGGAATGACCTCTACAAAAATCTATACAATGATGAGACACCAATACATGTACATTTCAATGAAGGTGGCATTATTTCTTGAGGGGTAGGAGTAGGAGTAAAAGAAGATAACACCTAATGCTATACAAAGAACATGGATGGTTCATCCAAGCATGAAACAGAATTATTAAGTGAAATCTACCAAGCTGAAAGGCCTTCTGTGATGGAGGTTAAAAGATAATTCAATCAACTGGCATATTAAAACTCTTGAAGACATGCTACTCTGCATTTCGATATTTGGTATATATTAGACTATACTACTCACAATACAGTACATGTACTGTTATTCTGTATGCAAAGGCTAAGAATTAGGAAGGCCACCATTTTACCACACAGACGAAAATTCCTGAACTTTTACTGAAGAAATAATACGCGTTTGGAACACAGGCAATAAGGAGACATATGAAAATGTTTCTCCATTCACAAAACTTTAACTCACCAGGTGGGTCGGCACCTCCCATCCCTTCAGGCCGTTCTTGATTACAGCGATTGCACTCAGTTCGCCACGAGAAATTTGTGTTCCCGCATTCTGGATTGGGACACTTCCAGTCTCCATCACGACCAAAACCTGTATCACATTACTGTTACTATGATTGTTGCAATATTTTCAAAGGTTTCATTGTCAGAAAATGTAACGAGTTTTACTCAGGCAGTTTGCCATTCCAAGATGAAAATGATATCCATCCCAACAATGACATGACTGCTTCTGAGACTGTCTTTTAGTGATGCAAGATTGCTGCTTGCACAGCGTCTAGAAATGCAATTACATTATGCCAAGTGGAATGCAAATTAGTTTTTACCTCCACCACTCTCACCACGACCACTGTCCCTTCCTCCTCCACGCCCTCCTCTATCCATGCCACCACCACGGCTACCGCCACGTACTCCACGCCCACTACTATAGTTGTTCTTATGCTGGGCCATCTGTACTTTGATGATGGATCCTTTGAAATCCTTTCCTGAAAAGTATGCCAATAAAATATTCGTCACACTTGACACACACCTTTCTACAGAATATTGTACTAAGGTCTTCAGATATCATAACCCACCATCAAACCAATCTATTGCTGATCTTGCAGCATTGGCATCATCATATGTCACAGTCGCCTCTCCCTTTGGTTTTCCAGTGATCTTGTCCTTGTACATCCAAATCTTTGGCTTTCCTGACCTCCTATCTGTCTGAAATGTAAGTAACACTATTAACAACAAGAAAATATACGATTTTGTGTGGATTGTTCCAGTGAGATAATTACTGTTACAAGTTTATGAAACTAAAGCAAGTAGTTACGCCTCTATATGTCACTGTAATAACCTTCTAACTAAATGCATTTGAATAACCCATACATGGCTGTTGTGGAACAATTACTGCACACAAGAAAACATGAACCCTCAGTTAACCCAAAATGGTGCTCTGAACCCTTGTGTTACTGACATTCGCTGGAAGTAAGTTTGTATACTGTGAAATGATACACAATACAGATTTATCAAATAACATCACATGCACATATGAAGCACAAAAATGGACACACATCAAAATAAACTTCCTTGTCTGTGACTTTCTATGACTAAAATGTCAGCAGTAAAGTAACTGCAAACACATCAAACACGTACAAGACATTTACCTTTAACCAACTACCAGAAGTTACTATGAACTTAACACATAACAGTAATGTTTCTGCCCCAACAACCCTCAAAGCACTGTTAGTTATAACATGTATTCCTCCACTGAAAACCTTCATCCCATGGACCAAACCAAAATGTATCAAAAATCCACACACACAAAACAAGAAATCATAGGAATTCACGCATGGTTACCACCAGGGAACAAGCTTTCCCTTAAACATGAACCTCATACACAATTACAACCCAACATTTGGTGCTGTACACCACACCACCAGAAACAAACAGCAGCATAACCACACAGACAAATATCAACACACATCAGGTATCAGATAAACCACTGTTTTATGAAGAACAGTGCTACACTGCATTACCAATAATTTGCACACATCTGAAGATGTCATGATAATTTCAAAACATGTAGCACATGTAACTGTTACATGTAATTAAGCTGTATCTTAGACTGCAACATACAGTAAAGATGTCCTTTGCATGCCACAAAGACACATAAGGGAAGCAGCATTATAGCTCTGCTCATTCTCAGCTCTGGCAGTAGACGGAGGTGAACTGTCAACTTCATGCTTTAGCTAACTGAATCCCAGTACCCATAGTACTTGTGACAATACGCTTGGTGTACTTACTTTTATGACACCAATGGCACCAAAATGTTGTTGAATGTCATCTTCAGTCAAAGCAGGTGACATTCCTGACACAAATACTGTGTCCTCCTGTGTTATCATGTCACCCCGATCCCCATAACCTGCAAAACACATACCTACTGATTCACACTGTAAAAATGAAGTATTACTGCTACAGTATGTTATGGTTTTGAACACATGAAATGCTAATGTACTTGATGAGTGAGGCCTACTGAAGAGCCCACACATGAAACCTATGCTTAACATGCAGGTGAATTTCTGATCATCATATGAAACTACTCTGCAGTCATGTGCATGTCACACATTAGGACTGTTGTCTCTTCTAACAGTATTTTAAAGGCAATACTTAACACCATGCAATTCATAGTTACTTACAACACCTAATGCAATTCACAAATGATCCACCAAGAGCCCACATTATAACCATGACAATACATACATGGACCTGGACCACTCAACGGATTGCATATGTGAATTCTAAATATCCCATGTCATTTGAAGTTCTGCACCTCAGTTGTCAGTGGATATGTACGTGTATATTTACACATCTCATTTAATGCACCACTAAACACATAATTACCTTACATTTCTGATATAACCAATTTACTTGCCTTTCTTCCAATTCTGTGCTTTGTATAACCTGTTTCTTGTAACTGACACCCAGATTATTAACACTGAACCATATTACACAGAAGAACAACAGCCAGTTCCTTATCAAAATGGGCTGCTGGTACAATCAACTTACAAACAGGGACTCAATACTTCATACAATACACCTGATTTACAATTCTACTAGTGCCCAGTATCATCCAACTTTGGGTTACAGTACCAGATAAAAAGTCTGAAATCCATACACTATTCAGTAAGCAACACAGTGGAAGCAAAATGTGTGCATTACTTAATATTCCAATACTCACTTTTCCACCTTCAACATATCATGAAACTGCCTTGTAATTTTGAACTGATTCAGAAGTTAGGGTTGTGCTGAATCAGCTTCTAAACTTTTCTTACCTTTATGTTTATCCATAATAAACTCGTAAACACAGTAATTTTCAGATTAAATAGAACAAACACCTTCATTTAAAATATTTCCCAGGCCAATGAATCAACAGTGACTTGACAACAGTTGAGCACTACTACTGAACTGCTTATTCTACCAAGGATCAGCACAACCCCAATGAAATATAAAACTATAACCACCACTAAGAGCTGCATGACTTTACACCATGGGGTATGAACACACACACACATTATTCCTTCTGGTTGGATTCAATCTGTATGTGCTACCCAGTAACCATTGTTAATCTTGAGATAATCACACCATACAATGTGCCAGTAGTCAATGGACTCTGGTATTTCAATCAACATGGGACTGATATATATATATACAGCAGACCCTAAAAGTAGCAACACGTAATGATCACAATGTGCTTATGCTGGTAAATACGCTCACACAAACAAGATCACTGAACCAGATGGCTGATCAAAGGATATCATGGAAGAACCACAATCGCATCTGACTGCTCCAGTTACAAAGTTTCAAATAGAGGGTTATGTCATAATAAGCATAGAAATCAAAATCATGAACCTTTGTATCAAAGAGGTAGCATGTGACACTTCTGAAAATAACCAGCATTCATCACTAACCAATTATACAAACTGTCAACATCCATTTTTGGTCACTGCATATCAAATCATTTATTGTATTGTATCACACACATGACATATTGGAGTATCAAAAACCATACAAGGCTGCCAATATTAACGATCAATTGCATACAGAATTTTAAAAACATTCAGAATAAACCATATTAAAAAAAAACACTTTTTAAGTCATGTAACACATCATAAAATCAGATCCGTAAAACGTAACATGCAAAACAACTCAGTCAGATGGAAGCAGTCCTTTCATGTGGTCTGTTTTCACTAATGCTTGATAACACTGCAATTCCATTTTGGAAGCAAAGAAATTTATTTATGCAAAATTGAAATGAGTTGTTTATGAAGTACCTCTAAATTTTTTTGACTAACTACTACGTAATGACCATTTAGTTTTCCATGTGAATGATAACTACAGACGTTTAGGCACGCAAACACACAGGCATGAGTGACAGGTTTTTCTTCCTGTCCAATTACAAACTACCAATACTGACATGATAATATCACATGAGAGTTGTTGTTTGATCAACCTTACTTTGTAAGTTCATATCAGAATCTACAGAGCAATAAATCTTACCTGGCATCCTCTAACAAAAATTATACTATAGTTCAAACCATAAAGTTAATTTTAATAAAAAATTTCAAAACATCACATGACCTAGGCAGTACACTCACAGTATAGAATGATATATGTATACTGTATCACATTTCTGAACTACCAATATGGCAATGAAGCATGTGCAATTAAACCAGTGAAAACAAACCGCTATACTTTGTAGTAACAGGAATCCAAAAATTAAAACAAATAAGTGGCACCAGGCTTGTATCCTGGTGCGTTTACCTTTGTTAAAACCACCCCTGCTGCCACTGCTAAAACAGAAGCAATAACAGTGAATCAGTACGTGGTGTGCATGTGTTCTCGCTTGTAGAGTCTGAGGTCTGATCCTGCTGGCTTAACGGCGAACCTGGGCTGACTGCAGTCACTGCTGCAACCACCTGGCTACAAACTTGCAGCTATCCAATGCAACATCTCGTCAAGCTGTCAAGTCAGTATCAATGGACAAGGAATGTGGGTGTGCAGGAGGAGGGTAACATTGCTCATAATGGCATAATATAAACCCTTTGGCTGACAAGTCAGTGCAACAAAGGGATCAGGTTTAATCACAACTGATGGTAATGAAGGATGAAGTAAATATATACACAGTGCACTTGTACTTTTAAAGATGACAACTTGGACTACAGACCACCAAACATTCTTACTTCAATACAGGAAATCCTTGTTAATTCAAAGTGCTACAGACTGCAAAATCAGGATTTAAATTATGTAATTTCAGACTACCTGTTGTGTCCTGCTACTACACAGTATGTATTTTTTTTTTATTTAATTTACTAAATGATCCCCTTCTTGCATTCATTTTTGAAGTGCAAATGTAACACAATTTACAATTACGTGCAAGCCAGCAAACAAATCATGTCTGTCAAACTCTGACCTTACTTCTTAAAATAAGACTGCCCATTGATTCAGTGTTCTTATACACTTGTGACACAAAGTCTTTGAGTTCATCAATGGACCTGATGACTGTCACTGGCATGACTTGAACTTATGACTAATGCATCTTTGTGAGCTGGTCACACAAGAAGCGACTGCATTTACTCCCTTTTCTCCTCTTTCCCTTCATCACTTGCATTGTACTCAGAGCCAGAAGCTGTCACAACTTGTCAAATGCACTAAGCAAACCATGTGACCCTGCAATTTCTACAACTTGTTTCACAGCAGTATGCAGCTGATGTAGCACTACTGCAGAAAAATGAAGTCACCATTCTCATAAAATGGCAGCAAGGCTTGACCCACTGTCAGTACCTCAAACAAGTTACTCCACACCTCAGCATGACTATCAAAAACAGAAATTCAGCTAGGTATACATTCAATGTATATGCACACACAGCTGCAGTCTTGCTGCCCCAGCAAATCATGCTGGGGTTTGGGGTCTATTTTTCCCTGTCATGGACAGTTCCATCAGCAGCCAAATGTTTGCTGCTGCCAAAGATCAGCTATTTGCACAATTCTGGTAAGTTCTATGGGTGTCCAGTGTTAAAAAGAAAGTTTAAACTGTCCAGAAAATAATATAGGCCTTTGAATTATTCAGAATTAATAATCAAAACACTGTAATCCTGGTTCAAGTTTTGAATTCACAGCACTGTCAATAAACTAAATTACATAGTGCACAAAATCCTGTGGAATGTCATATGCGTAAAACTACACAGTACTTCAAACTAACAAGTTTCTCTTGCACAGCACACATAGATGCAGGAATCATTTTCTGTATGGTGCCAACAATCAGTGCAGCTGTGTGGTCTAGGTATAAACTGTGAAGGTATTTAGGACCAAAAATTCTGAGTATTTCTGCTATGTGTTTTTCACCAATGCCAGTTCTTGAACACCTTAACAACAAAAATATACTGAAACTCTCATTACTGCTACAAAAAAAAAAAATCCACATAAATAAAT
>Ga0209755_10007992_pt1 | contig 11404 bp, 7 predicted proteins | sample TergutCo191P1_FD_187301 | JGI IMG/M metagenome (GOLD analysis project Ga0209755, IMG submission 187301) | Cornitermes sp. P1 segment gut microbial communities from Petit-Saut dam, French Guiana - Co191P1 (SPAdes) (version 2) | ecosystem: Host-associated > Arthropoda: Insects > Digestive system >...
TTACAGAATTGATTTTAGCCTTGATGTAGGCTACAAATAATAAATGAAAAACTTAAATATCGTAATTCTGGACGGATACAGGGAAAACCCCGGCGACCTTTCCTGGGAAGGTCTTGAGAGATTTGGGAAACTGACGGTACATGATCGAATTCCCAACAATAACGAGGATGAGATAATCCGTAGCATCGCGGGCGCGGATGCGGTGCTTACCAACAAGACGCCGATTTCAGGGAAAGCGATTCTTTCAAACGGCAGCCTGAAATATATCGGAGTTCTGGCCACCGGTTACAACATCGTGGATTACAAGACAGCCAGGGAGAAGGGAATCCCGGTGACCAATATTCCATGTTACGGTACCGACGCAGTCGGTCAATTCGCTATTGCACTGCTGCTTGAGATCTGCCACCACGTTGGGCATCACGATCTGGCGGTCAAAGAAGGCCGCTGGGAAAAGAACGATGACTGGTGTTTCTGGGATTACCCGCTTATAGAGCTTGCGGGCAAAACGATGGGCATTATCGGTTTCGGCCGCATTGGGCAGCGCACCGGCAGCATAGCCCTTTCACTTGGAATGAAAGTGATCGCGTACGATGAAGCGCATAACGAGGCTGGGGCAAAAATAGCGAAGTATGTTTCACTGGAAGAACTCTACGCCGCTTCGGATGTGATCTCTCTGCACTGTCCACTTTTCCCGTCTACCGAGGGTATGATAAACCGGCAAAGTATAGCCAAAATGAAAGACGGTGTGATCATCATCAACAACTCCCGCGGGCCATTGATCGTAGAGCAGGATTTGGCGGACGCCCTCAACTCCGGCAAAGTTTATGCGGCCGGAGTTGACGTGGTTTCAGCGGAACCTATTAAAGGCGGCAATCCCCTATTGAAGGCGAAGAACTGCATCATTACCCCTCATATTTCCTGGGCTCCCATAGAAAGCCGCCGCCGTCTTATGGATGTCGCTGTGGAAAACCTGAGAGCTTTTGTCGAAGGAAAGCCGGTGAACGTGGTTAATTAATGGTCAGGTTAATTAATGATAATTGAGAGTTCCCTTCCTTTTCATCCTTTAATCAACGCGTGGTTTGAGGAAACTTACGGAAAGCCGACGCCGGTACAGGAGGAAGCTTGGCCTCTCATAACGAAAGGCGCACATGTTCTTGCCCTCGCGCCTACCGGAAGCGGTAAAACCCTGACTGGTTTCCTCGCGGCTATTTCGCGTTTCGCGGAAGGTGTTTATGAAGCGGGGCAGCTCTCGGTTTTGTATGTTTCTCCGCTAAAGGCCCTCAACGAAGACGTTAGGCGAAATTTAATCCTGCCGCTTGAAGGGATCAAAGCGCGATTTGAAAAGGAAGGTTGTTCTTTTCCGGATGTCCGCGTGGAAACCCGTTCGGGCGATACGCCGCAGGCCGAACGCAGACGTTTTCTCTCACGGCCTCCTTCAATTCTGGCACTGACGCCGGAGAGCCTTGGTATAATCCTTCTTAACCCGCGGGGCCGGCAGGTTCTTTCAACTGTGCGTTACATCGTCCTGGATGAAATTCACGCCGCCTTCGGCAGCAAGCGCGGCTGTTTCCTTTCCTGTCAGATAGATCGCCTTAATCTTGTAGCAGGTGAGTTTCAGCGTGTCGCTCTTTCAGCCACAGTAAAATGCCCTGAGGCGGCGGCGGAATTCGCCGGAGGACTGCGGAAGATAACTCACGTCAAGGACGCCAGCAAAGACGCCGCTTATGAAAAGCGGAAGGTTGAGATAGTCTCTCCGGATCATAAAAAAGAACTTCAATTCAAAGTGATTTTTCCTGACGCTCCTGACGATGGAAAGGCTGATGAAGCTGAACAGCCCAACGAAGTTGATCAGTCTAACGAAGCAGTGCGCTGCAGCAAGCGTTATAAAGGACTCATCAGTTTTATTCTTGAGAGGATTGCGGCGCAGGACAGGCAGTCCGGCACAATAATTGTTTTTACCGATTCAAGGCGCAGGGCGGAAAGAATCAGCTATCTTCTGAACCAGCATGCAGAATCCTCAACGAGCGAAGTTTCAAGAGCAGGTAATTTTTCAGGCCGCCCTCTGGCCTATTGCCACCACGGTTCCCTTTCAAAAGAGGTTCGCAGGGATGTGGAGAAAGCTCTCGCAGCCGGGGAAATTCCCTGCGTTGTTGCGACAGGCTCCCTGGAACTCGGAATTGACATTGGCAGTGTGGACGAAGTGATCCTCGCGGGAAGCCCCGGCTCCGCGGCGGTTGCCCTGCAGCGGCTAGGCCGTTCCGGCCACAAGGTGGGTATGACAAGCCGGGGCTGGCTCATTCCCTTTCACGGTATGGATTTACTCCAGGCCGCCGCTGTTGCAGGCGCGGTTGAGGATAAAGAACTTGAAGAAACATTCTGTATCGAAAGTCCGCTGGATCTGCTTGCCCAGATCATCCTCTCGCTGCTCACAGAGAGAGAATGGAATGAGGATGAGCTCTTCAATACCCTCCGGGGATTTTACGTTTACAGAAATCTGTCGAGGGTAAGTTACGACGGCGTGGTTCGCATGTTATCCGGAGCTTTCGAAAACTCCCGCGTAAGGGAGCTGCAGCGCCGGATATTCCGCGATGATGAAACCAAAACTCTCAGTGCGGCTCCGGGCGCGCTGCTTCTGCTTTACACTTCTGGCGGAGTGATCACCAGCCGCGGTTATTATTCCCTGCGATTGGCCGCCGGAACGGAAGGGGCAGGGACGAAGATTGGCGAGCTTGACGAGGAGTTTGTCTGGGAGCGCAGACTGGGAGATTGTTTTGATTTCGGAAACCGTTCCTGGCGCATAACCAAAATCGGGGATGAGGCGGTAGAGGCAATTCCGCTTTCATCCGGTGTTGATTCGGTTCCCTTCTGGAAAGGCGAGACTGTTTACCGCAGTTCCAATCTTTCAAGGCGCATGCAGGAAATTCAGGAGGGATATTATCCCAAGGCCTGGACTTCGCTTAAAGCGGAAAAGATGTTAAACAATTTCAGCGATGAGGCAAGAAAGGCGCTTGAAGAATTTCTTCACTCGCAATGGGCTTTTCAAAAAGGCATTCCCCTTGCTGCGCCGGATTTCATTCCGGTTGAAGTCATCGATGATCCGGAGAACAGAGGCGACGCCTATTTCGTAATCTTTCACAGCTATAGGGGCGGCGCCGTAAACTGTCCTCTCTCGCTGGCTCTTTCCAGAGACATTGAAGCCTGGTGTAATATGAGAGTTGATGGAGCTGCGGACGACAACGCGATTTTTATAAAGCTCCCTCGTTCCCTCGCGCTCGATCCCGTAACCGTAATCCGGGAATCACTGGCCCGTCTTTGCGCGGGAGGGAAGGGTGAAGAGCGTTTCAGGGAGCGGCTTGAGTCTTCCGCTTTTTTTGGCGCTGCCTTCCGTGAAGCGGCTGAACGCTCCCTGATACTTCCACGCGCTCCCTTCGGAAAACGCACGCCCCTCTGGTTGACGCGCCAGAAATCCAAACGGCTTTTTGACGCGGTGAGCCCTTACAAAGATTTCCCCGTTACAGCCGAGGCCTGGCGTACCTGCCTTATGGAACAATTCGATATGGAGGGCTTCCGCTCTCTTTTGGAGGATATTGAGAGCGGGGCGCTATCAATGGATTTCTTCGTCACACGGCTGCCGAGTCCTTTCTCCAAGGAGCTCTTCTGGACAGAAACCAGTGTGCTCATGTACCAATACGATGAGCGGCTGGATCTCCTGGGAGCGGAGTTAAAGGGCGCGGTTGGACCTTCTCTTTCGGATCAGGTGATCGCCGAAGCTATTGGCGCGGCTGCCCTGCGGCCTACGTTAAAAGCTGATCTTGTCGAAGATTACTGTTCCCGGCTCAGGCGGGAAATTCCGGGCTGGGCTCCGGAAGATGTTCTTACGCTCTGCGAGTGGGTGAAGGAGCGTGTGGTTATTCCGACAGATCCCGGCGCGGCTTGCGGCGATGAATGGGAAAAACTTTTAAAGTGCGTTCCGGACGAGCTGGCGGAAGCTTTGCGGGAGGATAAAACTCTCGGAGGGAAGCTTGAATACGTTACGCGCAACGGAGCGAAAACAGGCGTGGTGCTTCACAGGGAGGCGGCGAAGAAATGGAAAGAAGCCAAAGCGCCGGAACTTGCCGCCGCCTTCCTTGGGCAATGGCTTCGTTACGAAGGGCCGGTTCCTGCCGGGAGAATCGCGGATGTTTTCGGTCTCTCTCCGTCTGAGGCATCGGACGCGATTGACTCTCTCTCCGAAGGGGGAGATCTTGCTGCGGATGTGGTTGTTGAGGCCTCGCCTTTGCGAGCGCGGGAAACTTCGTTGCAAAATGCGCAGGGAGGCGCCGGCCTTGTCTGTGATCGGGAAAACCTGGAATTGCTGCTCCGCCTGGGCCGTAGAAAAAGCCGGCCTCAGTTAAAGGAAAAACCGGCCTCACTACTCATTCCCTTTCTCGCCCGGCGTCAGGGGCTTGTACGGAACGGCGCGGTTGAAACAGGTGCTCCCTGGAAAAACCTCTGCGGCATTGCGGCTCCGGCCAAACTCTGGGAGGCCGAATTTTTTCCATACCGCTGTCATGACTATTCTGGCGAAATGTTTGATAAGGAAATCCGGGAAGGCAGGCTTCTCTGGTACGGCGCGGGCAAAGAGAAAGCCGCTTTTTGCCGCCCGGAAGACATGGATTTGGTATTGCCGCCGATTTCCGCCGCGCCGTTCGCTAATTCATCCGGCAAACTCCCTGCGGCTTATTTCGACACCCCCCGGAGTTTCTGGGAAATAAAGGACGCGTTAGCCGCTATTGGCGCGCAATCAGGCGCAAAGGTCAATGACTTCGCGGCTGCGCTCTGGCAGGAAGTTTGGCGCGGTGCTCTCTCGTCGGATTCCTGGGAGCCTTTGCGCAGAGCTTTGGAAAGCGGTTTTGCGCGGGAAACTTCTTTGCATAATGCTGATTACGGATCGATTGAGGCAGGCAGAGGCCGCAGGGCATTGCGCCTTCCGAGAGCTGTTCGGGAACGATGGAGGACCGGCCCGCCGGTATCGGGAAACTGGTTTTCTCTCGCGGCGGATGTTTTGCTTTCCGAGGATTTCTCTTTTCTCGAAGAAGAGGAACTTAACAGAGACAGGGTGCGCCTTCTTTTGGATCGCTGGGGTATTCTCTGCAGACCGCTTTTGGAAAGGGAAGCGCCGCTTTTGTCATGGGCAAAGCTGCTTCCCGCCATGCGACGTTTGGAGCTGGCAGGAGAACTTGTAGCCGGCCGTTTCTTCGGCGGTATTAACTCACTTCAGTTTGCTTCTCCGCGTATTGCCGATGAACTTGAGGAAGCTGAAGCGGAGCAGGGCCTTTACTGGATGAACGCCGCCGACCCGGCAAGTCCTGCCGGACTGGCTATTGAGGGCCTTATGCGGATTCGCGGATCACAGGCCCATGAAACGACGGTACGGCGTGTTTCTTCCTCAAGGCTCTGCTTCAAAGGCTCGGAGCTTCTTGCCCTCTCAAACCGGGACTGTAAAGAGCTGTCGGTTTTTATCACCCCTGACGATCCCCTCATCCGCGATGTCATGGCTTTTGTCACAGCGCCAAAGACGAGAAGAGTTCATCCTGAAAACAAAATCATCGTCGACAAGATCAACGGTGAAAGCGCCGCCCGAAGCGTTTATTCCGCAACCCTGAAAGAACTCGGTTTTGTAAATGACCGGGGAAAGTTGGTTTTATGGTAGAGCCATTTCCAAAGTTAAGTTAGTTTTCTCATATAGAAGGTCCAAATGAATAACTGCGAAATCATCGTATATTGGAGTACCGAAGACAGCGCTTTTATCGCGGAAGTGCCGGAACTCACCGGTTGTATGACGGACGGGCAAACATATGTAGAAGCTGTAAAGAACGCAGAAATCGCTATAGGGGAATGGATCGAAACAGCGCAATCCACCGGCCGGGTAATTCCTGAATGTTCCTGAAATAAATCAATAACACCCGTTTGCTCTAATGTAACAGAATTTCCGCAGCCTGCAATAGTATTATTTGGGACTATTTTTTCAATTAATTCCAGTAATTTAATTTCATTTTTACAAAGAATCCTCACATGTTATCTTTTTCTAAAGAGTTTATTAACCTTTCTATCCATTTAGCATCCACTGTTCCGAGGGAGTTCCATCCTTTAGGTCTGGTTGTTGATTTGTTCAATGGTTTCTCCTAAAAGTTCAATCCATTTTTCATATGATTTATTTATTGTTTCCGCTTCTCCACCCAATTTTATCACTTCAGTTAATCTTTCAATGCAATTTTTTGGTTTATATTTAAATTCATTAATGTATATAAAGCTTCTTTTTCTGCTTGGAAAAAAACAGTAATTTAATGCGAATATCAATTGGAGATAATGATCAATTGAGTTGTCTAATGAAAAATGATAAAATAAAAGGTCCTTTTTATGTATTGCGCTTTCCATATCTTCTGTGTCATTAAGTTCTGCTAAATGCAAATTAATACTTTTGTCATACAATGTTTTTGGATAATTTGATAATTTCAATTTCATATTTTCCAAAAATTTATTTTTATCATGTAGTATATTTATATTTTTATAGGTTGAGCATCTTCCTATAGGATAAAAATAATTGTCTTCTCTTTTAATACGATTTCCTTGCAAAATGTCATCTATTTCATTCTCTGCTTTTGATTTAGTAAAATACATTAAACATATTTCCATTTTGTCTATATCAATAAAATCTAAGGTTCCCCAATAGTTACTCTCGAAGTCATTTGTCTTAATTTTTAGATCATAATTTATACTGTTATATATCTTTTCCCTTGATATTAAATCAGGTGTATTACTGCAAATAATGAAAATGTCTACGTCCCTATCTTCAGAAAAAGATAAGTTTTTTGAGCCAGTTTTACCGATTGATTGAACTTCAGGCAAACTAATAATTGAATTAATTAATTCTTCGAATATTTCTGTCATATTTCTACTCCTGTGAAATAATATAATTGCTATACTAAATGAAATCCTAAAACTTGCGCAGTATTTCTATAGGTTTGAGTTTTCCCGCTCTTCGCGCCGGAAGCCAGGAGGCCAGAACAGAGCTTGCGATCGTTAAAAGTCCGATGAGGAAAACGGCTCCTTTGTTCACAATAATTGGGATCGTTTCCAGGTAGTAATCTGAATCAAGAATTGTTACAGGCCCGGCATGGACGATTCCGGAAAAAAAACTCAGCACTGTTTCCAGTGCCCGTATCAGACTGTTCACCGAATAGCCGATGGCAAGTCCGGCGCTTATTCCGATAACACAGCCGGTAAGGCCTGTAAGAAAAGCGCCCCAGAGAAATACGCTGCTTGTAAACGAAGGTTCCGCGCCGGAAGCTTTAAGGACGGCAATGTCCCGCTGCCGTTCTATCACGAGCATGGAAGTTGCGGAGGAAACATTCACTGCCGCTACAAGCACGATGAGGGCCATTATGAAAAGAAGGAGCTGCCTTGTTGATTCATAGGAACTGTACTGCGAATACATAATTGTTTTCCATGTATATATCCCGTAGCCGGAACCAAGAATGCCGTAAAGGGAGCGAACCATGGAGTCGGCTCCTTTATACGGATCGTCGATCTTTAGCATTATATGGGCGCCGTCGGAATCCGGCAGTATCTGCTTTCCCGCGTCAGTCGTCATGATGCACCAGAGGGAGTCAAGCTCGCGGTAGCCGGAACTGACTATGCCCCTGACTGTGAAAGAAGTTATTCTGGGAATCGCAGCTCCCGTCTGGGATGAGCGGATGGTCATTATCCTGACAACACTTCCGGCTGATGCGCCTATGGATCTGGCCAGTTCCTCTCCCAAAAGCACATCCCTGTCGGTTTCGGGTTTCGCGTCACCCGAAAGAACCTTCAGATATTTTCTTGAGCCTTCATCATCCCAAAATGATTTATCAACAGCCCTGACTGTCGCGCCTCGTGAACTTTCACTTCCAAGGAGAACAGCCAGGCCGTTGCGCTCCTGCCAGACTCCCCGTATGCCCGGAATATTTTCCAAATAAGGAATGACAGCTTCCGGCTCGTGCATGTTCTGGTAATTGTATATTTGCAGATGGCCGGTTCCGAGCTCCAGATAGCGGTCGGTGATTCCGCGGATCATTCCGTCCGCGACTATTAAGGTTACTACAATGGGAATGAGGCTCAGAGCGATTCCTGCCGCCGCCCCGCGGAGATAGCGGCCTCCTTCTCGGGCTCTGCCAAGAAGGTAGCGGAGCGCGATGAAAAATGCCGGGCCGGCTTTCAAGACGACACTCCGGGGAATGCCGGTGTCCCGGCAGAATCAAGAAGACCGTTTTCAAGGACATAACGAAGCTTCGCCCTGCACGCGACACTTTCGTCGTGTGTAACCAAAATGAGAGTCTTGCCCCATTTTTCCGCTCCGGCAAAAAGCAGTTCCGCGACCATCCCGCTGTTTTTTGGATCAAGGTTTCCCGTAGGTTCATCCGCCAGAATAATGTCCGGATTGTTTACCATTGCCCGCGCGGCGGCCACGCGCTGCCGCTCTCCTCCCGAAAGCTGTGAAGGGAAATGATCTACCCTGTCTTCGAGTTTCATGTCTGTAAGAAGGATCTTCGCTTTTTCAAGAGCTTCCTTTTTTTGCATACCCGTCATGTAGGCGGGCAGCATCACATTCTCAAGCGCGGTAAAATCTTTCAGAAGATAATGAAACTGAAAAATGAAGCCTATTCTGCGCTGCCTGTAAGAAGAAAGTCCGCTTTCGGACAGATTTGAAATATCGGTTCCCGCGACTTCCACGGTTCCGGAATCGAAACGGTCAAGCCCTCCGATTATATTGAGGAAGGTGCTTTTTCCGCTGCCGCTCTGCCCTGAAACCGCCACCGTACTTCCCTGTTCCACTTCAAAGTTTATACCCTTGAGAATCTGGAGAGTCTCCGCGCCTGACACAAAGTTTTTAAACAAATCCCTGACACGGATCACTGTGTTTTCACGAACCAATTCACTCATAACGCAAAACCTCCGCGGGTTTGGTGCCTGACACCTTTCCCGAAGCGAACCATGCCGCGATCAGGGCGGAAAAAAAACCGAACAAAAAGATCAAAACGGCCTCGTGGGGAATGACCCTGGAGGGAATTTCCTTGATATAAAAAACATGGGGAGAAAACATGGAAAATTCCCCGGCCCCCGCGCTTCCTCCGAGAAGGAGGGACAGGCTGTTTATTCCGGATATGATCAGGTTTACAACTGTTTCCATAATCGAAAAGAACGTCGTGATGTGGAACGCGATCAGCAGGCCGGGGACAATTCCAATGCATGCCCCAACAAGGCCGATGATCAAACCATCCAGTACAAAGATTAACCGGACTGCGGTATCTGAAGCGCCAAGCGCACGGAGCAGCCCGATTTCTTCGCGCCGCTCAAGCACAATGCGCCGCTGCGCCTGAAATATGTTGAGACCCACCACGATAAAGATTAACCCGACAAGAATAAACATCACGAGTTTTTCTGTTCTAAGAGCGCCGAAAAAAGCGCGGTTATAATCCCGCCAGGATCTTATTGAGATCTGCGATCCTTCGGCGGCCGAAGAAGGCAGAATCTTTTTTATTTCTTCTATCGCTCTATGATCCTGCCAGCGGTTTTTCAGTTTGATGCCAAGTACCGGTGCCGCCGCTCTGCTTAATTCCGCCGCGGTTTCAATGTTGACGAAACCCCAGCCAAGGTCGTATTCGTAGAAGCCTGAACGGAAAACACCTGTTACAGTAAAGAGGCTTCTTTCCCCTTCCTCGTCGATGCGTATGCCGCCGGTTATAGAAAGCAGATTTATTATATCTCCGGGATGGATGTGAAGAAGCTTTGCCAGCTCCGATCCCAGGACTATACTGTTCGGCTCATAGAGATCAAAAGCGCCTTCTTCAATTGTCAGTTTTCCGGCAAGACCGGGATCTATTTCCAGAGCGTTCACGGGTACTCCCCGGATTAGTGCGCCTCTGGGATTCAACTGGTTGCCCCGCAGCAGTACGTTGATTTCCTCGAAAGGGAGAACCGATATTATTTCCGGTAGGGAACGCAATCTGCTGTCAATATCAGGATCGTCATTCGTCTTGAGGCCTTCAAGCCGCAAGTGGCAGGATGATATTTCCAGGATGCTCTCGATGAACCCCATCTGAAAACCGTTCATCACGGCGATGATTATTGTCAATGCCAGAACCCCCGTGGCAATTCCAAATACCGAGAGTATCGGGGAAGGCGAGTTCCTTCGGCCGCGGGAAACGTAGCGAACAGCTATGAAAGCAATCCAGCGGTTCATCTGGGCGGCCCTCCGCCCGGGGAAGAAACTCTTTCTTCCCTGATTTTGACTCCGTTTTCCCAATACGCCCTGAGAAGTACTCTCCCGTTCATATAGATTTCTTCTACTTCCGTTTCATCCTGTTTGGTAACAGTGCGTTCCAGTACACCCTTGCGGAAATTCCGCTCGACTGTGCGCTGCCCTTCATTATCATATTCGAATTCAAAAAGCCGCTCATCGTTGTCGGATTTCCATAGTGTGGATAACAGTCTGTCGCCTGACCATGTATTGATCATTTCTCCTATTACTGTTCCGTCTTCGTCTTTCCATACTTCACCAAGGATCCTCCCCCGGTTGTCGACATTGTAATTAATGGTTGAGCCTTCCGGGTCCTGGTCGGCCATGAAATAACCGGATGTGTACGCGCTGCCGTGGATTATGTTTTCCCCGCCCAGAGAAACACCCGCGCCGATCCGCGGAAATCCAAGGCGCAATCTGTCTGACGCCCCTTCGTGAATGGTACGATCTATCGCTCTCAGGGAAGCCGAACGGGTGTAGCGGTAATTGTCAGTAAAGGCAATGGCGTATTCGGAATCTTTTTCCTTGAGCCATGTCTCTACGCGGAGCAGGATGCCGTCCCTGTAAGTATACCTGTATTCCAATTCACTTTGATCTTTTTCAAATTGAATTTCTCTTGTAACCGCGCCTTCGCTGTTTCTGATCTCAATGAACCCTCTTCTCTCTTCTTCCTTATCATCAGGCTCCTGGATAGGAGCTGTCCCAAAGAGCGCTCCGTTTCCTGAAGCTATGACCCTGACAATATTGCGGCTGTCTCTGAAAGTCCATTGCTGGCGTATTTCTTCGCCTCTCTCATAAAGTGTACGCAGTTCTATGCTGTAGGAACTGACGTAATAGGACGAAATGAGGGGAGGGATTTCCCGCCTTGCCGCGCTCCTTACGGAAATGAAGTATTCGCTGCGAAACGCGACAATGCGTGAATACAGCGGTTCCAGCGCCATTCCCGAGGAATTGGATTTGAACCATTGAACAGCGTTTTCGGCTTGCTGCGCAGGCAGTATATTCAGCGCCGCGCAGAGGAGGCAGATTAAAAACAGGCGGCGGTTAAGCTTTTGCAAGACCGGTGAATTCCTCGACATAACGGCG
>Ga0209755_10007993_pt1 | contig 11402 bp, 2 predicted proteins | sample TergutCo191P1_FD_187301 | JGI IMG/M metagenome (GOLD analysis project Ga0209755, IMG submission 187301) | Cornitermes sp. P1 segment gut microbial communities from Petit-Saut dam, French Guiana - Co191P1 (SPAdes) (version 2) | ecosystem: Host-associated > Arthropoda: Insects > Digestive system >...
TCGTCCCGCCCGCACACTGGTCAAGCAACGACAAACCATCTCTAAACGACCCATCGGCAAGAGACGCCAGTAGTTGCGCAGCATCAGCCGCTAAAGAGATGCCTTCCATCTCCGCAACGAGATTCAGCCTTGTTGCTATAGCCTCGGGAGAAGGGCGCTTAAAAGAAAACCTCTGACACCTGGACATAATAGTTGGAGGTACCTTATGAAGCTCAGTAGTAGCAAGGATGAAAAGTAAATGCTCGGGAGGCTCTTCCAGAATTTTGAGCAGAGCATTAAAAGCGGCGGTTGAGAGCATATGAACTTCGTCGATAATATAAACTCGCTTAGAAACCGAAGCAGGAGTGTATATCGCTTCCTCACGCAGCGCTCGAACATTGTCAACCCCGTTGTTAGACGCTGCGTCAAGCTCAAGCACATCTAAGACACTGCCATTTTCGATTCCAATACAAGCCTTGCAATTGTTGCAAGGGTCGCCATCTATAGGAGAAAGGCAGTTAACGGCGCGAGAAAGAATCTTAGCACATGTTGTCTTTCCTGTGCCTCGTGTGCCGACGAACAGATAGGCATGAGATAGTCTGCCGGAAGTAATTTGACGTTTTAGTGTTTCGGTAATATGCCCTTGTCCTGTGACGTCGCTAAAACGGATAGGACGATATTTTCTATATAATGCCTGGTACATAAGACCTCCGTCATGTAGGTGAAAAGTTTAACGAAGTGGGGTTTGAGTCTATGTCGGGCGCTACGGTAGCAAACGCGGTGCAGAGAAGTTTGCTCCGATGAGAGACCGCACACCGATCTTTGAAAATGAGATATACCCGCTGACTTGACAGCCGGCTCAGAACCGGTTGCCTCGCGGCACACGCAAGATTTCGCTTAATGCTGCTCGGTTCCCCGCCTGACATGGTTCGCGAATTTACGTTGCGCGAGACCGATTCGTCATCGCTGCTTATCAAGGGCTGACAATACACCACAAGTCCGGGGATCGGAATTCATCCCTGCTGTAGCGGGTTGCAGGTAACAGGGCACCGCTATCTCCCCAACTAGTGCGGCCTTTCGCCGAAGCAAAAATCCTAAGTAATAAAGTTTCTTCCACAGTATACTATGTACTGACGAGATTCGCAAGGGGAACATCATTTTTTGTAACGAACAGCATCCATTGCGAGTTATCGACTACACAGTGACCTGAGCATATTGTTCTCTGCTCAGAGATATCACTCCTGTTTTCACAGTTGCAGTGTAACCTTTTTTCTTGGGGAGGGGGGTGACATTTTCTCCCGATAATTAAGAAGCTGCATTATCACACGATAATCAAAATAATTTGTTAAAAATACTTGACATATAAAGCCTAGTATAATACCATTGGCGCAATCAGAATATTAAGAAGTTGTTTTATTAAGTTGCGGTGTAACCGCTTGGCGATAATGCGAACTCTAGGAACTCTCTGCTGTAGCTAATGTAACGTTGCAGCTTTTTACGTTTTCATTTTAAGCAGTTGTGGTATCCTATGTAACTATTTTTATAAAAGGAAGGATAGTGTTTATTAGAAAAAGGCAAATATAGCGACTTTGGGTGATGCTACGACCCGCCGCCTACAGAGTGGGGACTTGTTGATTTGTTAAAGTAGCAAAAAATTATGGGGAGGAAATTTAATATGCGAAGAAAGCGACTGAGGGCTATATCAGTAATACTGATGTGCGCAATATGGTCCACAATGCTGTCGATGCCTGTGACAGCAAATGAAACGGGACGGTCGGCGTTTGTTCCAAACCCGCAGACTGAGTACGCCCGCAGATTTATAGAGGCTTGTAATGGTCAGCAATGGTTTATGGATTTGGTGGAAAGTACATTAAATATCTCGGCACGTTCCATCAACACACTAAGAAACAGAAACGATTTGGATATAATAGTATCATTAGCGTCAAATCGTCCTACAAATGGCTCGTTGCCGCCCGCAATCGGTGAATTTGCGCAGTTGCGGTATCTCTTTCTTGGTGGGCTTGGATTGACTGGCAGCATTCCAACAGAGTTATACGGCTGTAGGAATTTAGAAAATATTGACTTGTCCGGCAATATGCTCACAGGAGTAATATCGCCGGACATTGCTAATCTAACAAGGTTACGAGTACTTCTTCTGCACGATAATAGACTTACCGGAACAATCCCCACTGCTCTTCCCGCGCTAGAAAACTTAGATTTGGCGAATAATCAATTGACCGGCGGAATTCCCGCGTCAGTACTCAATACAAGAACGTTGACCGTACTCGCCTTGTCAAACAACCCATTGGGCGGAGTTATACCGAATGGGATATCAGCGCTGACAAATCTGCGAGTTCTGCTTGCGTGGAACTGCGAGCTGACAGGAACTATTCCTGATAGTCTAGGCAACCTTGCCTCACTCCAAGCACTGGATATATCAGGTAACAACTTTAGCGGCGCAATCCCGGACTCGCTATCCGGACTTAGAAATCTCGAACGTTTCGCCGCTTCTGACAGCGGACTAAGCGGCGCGATTCCAAATGGACTCTCGAATCTCACAAATCTGGCAGTATTAGACCTCTCAAACAACTCAATTGTAGGCGCAATACCGCAAACATTTAGTGCTCTGACGAATCTACGAACTCTTATTCTTGACAACAACGCATTATCCGGCAGCATTCCTGATATATGGAGCGGTCTTTCAGGCGCGGAGCGAATATGGTTGCGAGGAAACAGGTTTGCCGGAGACATCCCCGCAAGCCTTGTAATGAGACAAACTACAGGTGCAGATGTACGGATTGATGATAACTATCTATCCGGTCAAAATTCCGCCGCCATAGTGAGTAACGCACGAAACTTTATAAGCGAGCAGACTCAAGGATATCAGCTTAGACTACGCATGAATGAATATACACAAATACGTCTTGGAACAAGGCTAAATGTCTTTTCTGCTTTTACAATCAATCGCGCTGATACCGATGAAGTGGTGGTAAAGGAGAAATTGCCGATAGCCAATTACACAGTCACGCTTGTCTCGGAACTCGGAAACCCTGACGAGTATTACCGAATAACTTCGGATTCAAATGGCATATATATCGAACTCCTTCGTGATATTCCGAGAGGTGAAGCGATAGAGTTTGAGCTGCGTATGTTACCTGTGAGCGCTTCACAATACACATTTGTTAATTTTACTGTAGGTACTGAAGTAGCACCGTCAACACAAAGACCTCCTATATTGCACCCTCCCTCCGGTAGCGCAAGTCCCGGACACGTACCGTCTGAGCCAGACGAGCTAGATGATGAAAGCATTCCTTTGGGCACAATAGAGCACCACGCGCCATATATCATGGGTTTTGAAGACGGACGCATAGGAGCCGATTTATTCATGACTCGCGAACAGGCTGCAACAATTTTATTCAGATTGGCGGATGAACCGAATACCGGAAATGGTATGCGGTTTTCTGACGTCAGTTCGGCACGATGGTCTGCATCGGCAATTGCATATGTTTCGTCTGAGGGCATAATGCGCGGCTATGACGACAGCACATTTCGACCTTCCGGCAATATTACCAGGGCAGAGTTTGCAGCAGTTCTCGTTCGCTTAAATGATTATCCGCAACAAGCCCCTACATTTGCTGACAGCATAGAACACTGGGCGCACGAGTATATCGGCGCAGCAGAAGGAGTCGGACTTATGCGCGGTTATCCTGACGGGAGCTTTAGACCAAACTCATTTATCACGCGCGCAGAAGTGATGACAACGATAAACCGGATGCTCGGACGTGTGCCGGACAGAGATAGAATAAGCGAATACGAGAACCCATTTACAGACCTTTCGCCGACGCATTGGGCGTATTATGAAATAATGGAAGCAACTATAACGCACACTGCCTATTACATTGATGGAACGGAGGTATGGCAATGATTTCGATTGAAAACAGTAGAAAAAAGAAAAAGGCAAATGGCACAAGAGCTAAGAGGGTGGCAATAAAGTTCTTTAAGTCTTTTCTAAGTTTTGTCTTGTGCGCTGCAATGCTTTTGAACATTCCCGGCTTTGCAATGATGTTCTATGTTGAACCAAAATGGAACCATATGCAACTTATTGTTTCAGGAAGTGGAGAAGTTTTATCTGAGTCATTTTTGCTTGACGGTACAGATCGTCTTAACCGTGCATATAATCCGTATACGGAGCGTGCGGAGCTATCATTTTCAGTAGAGTATGGACAACCACTTGCACTGGAAATATGGACGCGCGTAGGAAGCGGCAGACTCTATAACGGCGATCCTCGCGGAGAGTTTGTCGGCTACATAAGCGGTGAATATGACGGAACAATCCATACATTCAACGTTGCGTCAGCAATAGCATTTCGTGGTTACAGCGGACAGCGTCCTGATATAGAGACTCCCGACCCGCACGAGAATAGCGAGAGTTTTGTCAACACAGTTGTTTGGGATGGCATAGTTGTTGACGCGTCTAACAATGTAGTCACGCTGGAAAACAATATTGAATACGTGCTCGTGCTACAGCCACTTGTCTCGTTGGCTGGACAGAGCTTTGCCAATGTTCTGACTGATGAAACCGAGGATGAAGTGCAATCGGATGCGGAAGATGAATCAAGTTTTGAAAGCGAAAATAATACACAACCTAATGACAATATTGATAATGACGCGGATGCTGTTGTAGCAGATAACGAAGTTGAAGAGGAGCAACAAAGCGCTGCGACGCCGGACAATGCAGAAATCTTAGAGGATTTCACAACACTCGATGCAGAGCCTTTGTTTACAACTGCGGGTTCTGAACTTGACGATGGGCGAGCTTTTCTATCTGTCAAAGTAGACCGCACACTGCCGCCGCACAGCCTTGGTACTCCTATAGGAGCAGCGTCGCCGTTTAATGCACTCGCAACAATTCCGGGCATACACAATATCAACATTATCAGCGGTAACTATGTGCACACAAATGTTGACTTGGCTATTCCCGGCTCCCAAACGCTTGCATTTATGCGTACATATAACTCAACAGACAGCCATACCGGAATCTTGGGCACAAACTGGCGGACAAATTTCGATTATATATTAGAAGAAACAAATCTGTCCGTGCGAGTAACTATGCCTGACGGTTCTCGCTATGATTTTACATTGCGTACAGATGGAACATACATAGCCCCGGAAGCATCGAATATGAGGCTTGAAAAAACGAACGCAGGCTTTATCATGACTGATTTGGGCATGACAAGATATGAGTTTGACGCCATAGGTAGGATAGTAAGCATAACTACACTGGGCGGCTTTGCTACAACGTTTACATATGGTGCAAATGGTCTGAGCACAATCAGCGGCAGAGCAGGCTCCCTCACATTAGCATATAACGGCGGCAGAGTGAGCGGAGTGACTGCGTCACCTGGCGGCAGAAGCATATCATATGAATATGACGCACGCGGCGACTTGGTGGGATATATCGATCCGCAAGGACAGCGGTTTACATATGAGTATGACGGCAGACACAGGCTGACTGAGTTTTATGATGGTAACGGAAATAGAAGTCTTGCGCTCTCGTATGATGACTTTGGGCGTGTAATAACAGCATACATTGGCAACGCATCAGCGCCAGCAACAATAAGTTATGACCTACCATCACGCACGACTACAACAACAGACGCGACCGGCAGACAGACGGTCTATCGTTATAATCGCGACAGAAATGTAATTGGCATCGACAGACCATCGGGTACACATAGTTTTGAATATGAACAAGGACGGGTAGTACGAGAGACAACACCTGACGGCAGGGTTTTGCAGTTTACATTTGACGAGCGCGGAAATCTAACCTCGACAGTAAATGCCGATGGCTCCGGCAGCAGATTCGTATACAACTCGATGAATCTTCCGATTAGAGTCGAGACCTTTGCGGTAAGCGGAGCAATAATCGGCGTCGTCATTTACGAGTATGACACAAGAGGTAATATAACGAGAGAAACAGACAGGAACGGTAACATAAGGACATTTGCGTATGATGAGCATAACAATTGCATATCATCTACAGACTCAAGCGGTACAACGAGATTTGAATACGATGATTCCGGAAGACTGACAAGGGTAATACGCCCCAATGGCGAGGAAACAAACCGCAGATTCGACACAATGGGCAACCTAGTAAGTGAGACAACAGCGCTTGGACACACAACGAGTTATGAATATAACGAAAATGGTCATATGACGGCGATGATTGACCCATTGGGCAACCGCACAATATATGAAGTGGACGCCAATGGCAGACGCACATTGGAAGTTGACCCGCTTGGCGGCAGGACTGAGTGGGCATATGACACACTGGGCAACGTAGTAACCATGACCGACCCGCTGGGTAGGGTAACAGATTTTGTCTATGATGCTTCAGGCAGACTGCTCAGTGAGACCAATCCAAGAATGGATAGAGTTTCATATAACTATGACGCGGATGGGCGTGTTCTGTCAATGACTGACGCTCGCGGCAATACATGGCGGTTTGAATATAATGCTGATGGCTGGCAGACAGGACTTATTGACCCGCATAATAACAGGCTGGTCGGAGTATATGACAGCAATGGACGCATGATTTCATCGACTGACGGACGCGGGGGAGTATCGCGGTTCCAATATAACACAGATGGGCATGTAGTCAGAGCAACAAATCCAATGGACGGAGTCAGGCAGTTTGGTCATGACGGCAACGGTAATGTAACTTCGTTTACCGATGAAAATGGAGGTACATGGCGTTATGAATATGACGAGAGAAGTAACTTAGTAAGCGTAATAGATCCATTAAACAATATAGTCCGCTATGAGTACGATGCGGCGGGGCGTTTGATTGCAATCATCTCCGCAACTGGCATCAGACAGGAATATCAGTACGATCTTGATGGCCGTCTGGTAGAAAGCAAGGACGGCGAGGGTAATATAAGCATCTATGAGTATGATGCCATGTCGCAACTTACTAAGGTTGTTTTTCCTGATGGAACATTTGTAGAAAATGAATATGATGCATTGGGACGGCTTATTAGGTTTACAAACGAAATGGGAGAAGTAACTGAATATTTTTACGATGCTTCGTCTCAGCTTGTCACATTCAAAAATGCAATAGGAGCACAAACCCATTTTGAGTATGACTTAGCAGGGAACCTGACAAAAGTAACCGACGCCCTCGGTGCAATGACGCGCTACGAGTATGATGCGAATTTTAATTTAATCAGCGTCACAGATGCGCTGGGCGATACAACACGACTGGTTTATGATGAGTTGAACAGATTGGTGACGACAACAGATGCAAGGGGTGCGTTAACGCGATACGAATACGACGCAAATGATAATATCATCAGTGTGACCAATCCCGATGGCGGAGTTGTTCGCTATGAATACGATCTGAATGATAGAGTCACTTCAATAAATGACGGCTTTGGCACGATTAATATCGTATATGACGCGATGGGAAATATCTTGCGGACAACAGACCCGCTTGGTAATGTAACCGGAATGCTTCATGACGCGCTGGGACGTAATATTGGCGTGACTATGCCTGATGGCGGTGAGATAAAGTACGAATATGACGCGGATGGTCGGCTGATATCCGCAGAACTAAAAGTGGATGGCACATCTTCTGTAGCGGTGACAAGATATTTCTACGATAGCAATAGCAGGGTCATACGTGTAGAGGACGCGCTGAACCATAGCCGCACATTTGAGTACAATGCATTGGGACAGATAGTCGCAGAAACAGATGAGAACGGCAGGCGCTCTCAGTTTAGCTATGATGCGGCAGGAAATCTGGTAAGATTCACAGATCCGATGGGCAGCTTAACCGAATTCGGCTACGATGCGCTTGGGAGACTTGTGTATGAGACTATGCCGCGCGGCAACATACATTCCGAAGCAAGCAGAACGATATATGAGTATGATGCTCTTGGGCGTGTAACGGCGGTAACAGACGCCCTTGGCAACAGGATGTCATTTACTCATAACGCACTCGGACAAGTGCTGACAGCTACTGATGCATTGCGAAATGTCACACATTACGAATATGATGCAAATGGCAATGTTGTAAAAACAACAGATGCACTGGGCAATGTATCTACTTTCAGATATGATTCAATGAATAGGCTAGTCGGTGTAGATACGCCCGATGGACTTACTAGATTGTATACATATGACACTCGCGGTCTTGTTACAAGGATAGTAGACCCCGGACGCGGCGAGTCTTTCTCAGTATACGATGCGGCAGGCAACTTGGTTCAACAGACAGATGCAAATGGTAACGTGACTCAATATGAGCATGACCCGCTAGGCAGAGTGAGCGGTATCGCATTTGCAGATGGCAGGAATGTTCGATTTGCTTACGACCTTTCGGGGCAGCTTGTTGAAATGGTCGATTGGACAGGTACTACCTCAATCGAGCGCGATTTACTTGGACAAATAACAAAAGTGACTGATCCTAATGATATGGAAATAGGCTATACATGGGATCCGGCTGGCAACCGCGCCTCTGTAACAGCTCCGGATAATTCGAGAGTCAGCTATGCATATAACGCAAGAAATCAAATGATATCCGCAACAATTGGTAACGATGTTACGAGGTATACGTATTTTGATACCACCATGCTGCGCAGCGTGACTTTACCGAACGGCGAAATGACAATGTTTAGCTATGATTCTGTAGGCGATGTTGTTTCAGCAACAGATAGCAAGGATGGCAGAATAATACGAGACTATGCGTATAAGTATGATGAGATGCGCAGACTTGTATCTGAAACCCGCAGCGGGATAGGAATAGACGGAGGCGGTCCGCGCCAAGAGACGCATGAATATAGCTATGACGCGCTTGGCAGACTCAGCAGATTTGTGAGTACAACCGGTGAAAGGGTAGACTATACATATGATGCAATGAGCAACTTGATTCGGGAAGCATCAAGCCGAAATGGAGCCACAACCTATGCTTATAATATGCGTGGTCAGCTTGCATCTAAGAACACGCCGGAGGCAGAATATGCATTTACCTATGACGCAGCGGGGAACACGGTAACCGTGATGCGAAACGGTGAGATTACGCGGTCACTTGAATATGATTCTTCAGGCAGATTTTCAAGAGGAATAAACGCAAGCGGAGATATTACCGATTACACGTATAATGGTCTGGGGCATAGGGTGAACAATACGCTGATAAGGCATAACCCAAACATTATGCACGGCAATAACAGTAATAGCCGAGGAACAGAACATGTAGGCGAAATTGATGATATTACAAGGGGTCAGTCTGATTCTTTTGCATGGTTTGATGAGTCCGGCAGAGCAATACAGGAAGAAATTATAACCGAGTCAAGAAACTATGCTGTGGATATGACCGTTGGAGGTCTGCGCGATATTCATATTTCTTTAGACGGTATGTATGACCAGACGTTGAGCTGGGGGCTTGGTCTTATAATGGTCGAGACTGTTGTAACAGGCGAGCCGAGCGTACAACTGACTGCAGCAGCTATGCACGGCAGGGTCTACGCGCATGCAAACAGGCTGGGCGGTATAGCGTATCTCACAGACTCAGACGGCAGGCTTGTAACTTATAACGAGTTTGATGCTTGGGGCAATGCGTATACAGAGCAGCCCGAAGACGCAAACTTCACCGGGCTGAACTTACTAACAGGTTTTACCGGATATACGTGGGATGCAGTATTGGAAGTGCATTTTGCACAGGCAAGGCTCTATGATGCGAGCAACAAGCGCTTTGTACAGCCAGACCCGATTGCGGGTACAATCATCAGACCGATTACGATAAATCCCTATCTTTACTGTATCAATGACCCTGTGAATCTGATCGACCCTACCGGGTTATCGCCGGAGCAAAGGAGCTCCCTTTCACTGCAGAGCGTAATGGCAGCAGTTGCGGTTACTGCAGTGGCAATTGCTGTAAGTATGGCGAAGTCATTAAATAATTCATCGCAATCTGACTCGGATTCACATAACGGCGTTGACAGGAAAACAGGAGCAAAACCACAGGAAATAACTGAGGCTTTACCGCCATCAACTTTTGGACTCGTTGTACAGACCATTAGCAGAGTAACTACGGTGTTCGCTTTAGAGCAGGTGTTTAGCAATGGTCGAGCGTGGAAAAGCAATTTATTGACTTTGTCATCGGGGAAAAATCCACAAGCTGTCATGCCCAGTTCGCCGACACAATTGCCCACGACACTGGTAGGATATACATTTTCCGATTTCAGATCTGGTAATTTGGGGAATCTGTCTATTCAGGCGCAGGCGTTTTTGTTTTATTATGATAAGCTTTATTCGCAACAGTTGGATATTCTTCTGAACAATCCCAACGATGTTGAGGCAATGCAATTAATGACTTATTTTTCCCAACAAGCAAGTGATGTCATTAGACTTGACGGACAGGCACAGGTGACAGGACATTTTTATGATGTACAGATTTTTACACAAACCGGACCTCTCTGCTGGGCGTATTCTCAAGTAATGGTTGAAGCTTTTCATTCGGGCAGGAGTATGACACAGGGGGCTGCCGACAGAAGAGCTGCGCAGTTGGCAGATATTCTTTATGGAGCTGGCGGTGGACCGACAAGTAGGGGGGGAGCTCCGATGAACTCCCCAGATGTTACTACAAGAGTCGCTGAAGTAATCGAGCTGTCAGATGGCATGAAAGCACTGATTCCTGCAAGTCAGAGCTTAAACATGCAATCTGTAGGTAAGTTTTCCGATTTAGTCAATGCACTAGCAAATGGTCCGATTTATGGGATATACAGTAATGATGCGGAGGCGCACATGGTTGTAATAACTGGTGCCGTGACTGCAGTTGGGCATCCACAGCTTGTTTTTTCAAATAATCCGTGGGGGCATCAAAACATTCAGACGTATGGCGCATTTTTGAGAGGGATACAAGGTGATACGGTGTATAGAATGTCGTTTCGTGGTTATTTACGTGGACCGGGGGGCTTGTGAATGAGAAAATTATTGATAGCTTTGGTTTCTCTGCTTTTAGTTCTGACTCTAGTAGCATGTGCATCTGCGCTTAGAAAAAATCTGCCCGGCGAGAAAGTGGGAAAAGATATGGTCCAAGAAGAAAGAGGTTCTGAGATGCCAAGACCTGTGATAGATTTTCAACCTGGTTTAGGAGATGTGGTTGTATATTGGCTGAGAGGTAAAGATGAGTTCAGTGCGTTTTTGAACGAACCGTCGATTGAAATCCTAATAGAGAGAAGCTATCTAATTGGTGTGTTTAGAAGATCGAGATTCGAAGACAACTGCGTTGATTTTGAGAGGATATTTCCTTATCGTGCAGTAGAGAATTCAATAAGAAGCGGTGGCACATGGATAGGTCAATGGCCGGTTTATGTTGAGTTCATTGATTTTATGAACGACAATGAAAACTTTGTACAAGTACTTTT
>Ga0209755_10007994_pt1 | contig 11402 bp, 8 predicted proteins | sample TergutCo191P1_FD_187301 | JGI IMG/M metagenome (GOLD analysis project Ga0209755, IMG submission 187301) | Cornitermes sp. P1 segment gut microbial communities from Petit-Saut dam, French Guiana - Co191P1 (SPAdes) (version 2) | ecosystem: Host-associated > Arthropoda: Insects > Digestive system >...
ATGTCATCTCCAAGACTAAAAGGAAAAGCACTGAAACAACGTTTGTCATTCCTAGAGAAAAAGTACACGGACTCGATGAAAGAACTACGTACAGAGATAGATAGAATAAAGGAGTCTATTGAGACATTTGATACCAAAGTTAATATCCCACCAAACAGTAATGCACATGACAAAGCAACAGTGACTGAAGAATTTAAAGTATTGCGAGAATGCCTTTCAGAGTTAACAAAAAAATTTATGGATTCTGTTACTGAACTCCAAGCTGAAATAAATAGTTTGAAGGTAGCAGTAATTACTCTAGGGTTGGAAGCAGGGCAGAACAAGGCTGAGTCTGACAAAGGAGTGTGTTCTGCTAGTAGTTCACTGCCCTGCAACAGCAATCATTCCTTGATCTTGGATGCAGTTGGACCAAGTACCACAAGTGCAAGGTATGTAAAAGTAAAATAGCTTAAGCATGACGGTTGGTCATGAAATGATTATATGACATACAGTGTTGTAACTAAAGAACCTACTGATTGTGATTTTGTCAGCAGAATTCATTGCCAATAACATATGTTCCCAGAACTGGAGGAAAATATTAGCAGTGACTGATTTGAAGATAATGGTGAGGTAGAAACAGTTGTGACACCTATCACAAGGAGTGGAAGGGATTATCCCACTATAAGAAATGTTTTATTTGTGGTAGGGAACTAAGTGGAAAAGTAGTGGGACAGTAGTACATTTTAATCTCGTGACTTTTATTGAAGCTGAAAAGAAAGAATCCAAATATATGCACTATAAATGTTTGTCCTAACTGACCCTCATATAAGTAATGGTGCTAAGATCACGCAAGAATAGTTGATCTGTATGTTGTTCTGTCAGATGCCTCCAGTTATGGTGTCACTGACTTTTGTGGCTTTTGGTTGTCTTGCAAGTTGAAGAAATCCATTTCCAAGGTGAAATAGATTACGTGCATTCTGTCATGTCATGCTACTTTGTATCCCATAGGTCATATAGTACAACAGGCAGAGACACGACTAAAAGTAAAAAGAGGAAAATCACTGTGCCTAATGAAGTAGTGGGACCTTCAAAAGTGCTGAAAATTGAGCCACCTGACACAGATGATTTTCCAGGATTTGAGGTGGACCAAAATGGATACGTGCATGTGTACACTGATGGAGCATGTGAAAACAATGGGAAAGCTGGAGCCAGAGCAGGGATTGGAGTGTGGTTTGCTGATAATCATCCACTGTGAGTATTTCAATATGTCATTTTGACTTGGTTGACCTTTCTCCTTGTGGAACTGTTTAACTGAATTTTCTTAATTTGTCCATAAGGTATTTCCTTCATGAGGAGAGAATTTCCAGAACTAAGTAATCAGAAATGTGTTTTGGATTTTAACATTGTACATATGTGTATGAAAAATTTGAGGTTAGATTATCATCTTCAAAAAATTTTACAATTTAAAAAAATTTATTTTTCTTCGTAAACCAAGTGGTACTGCAGAATATCATATGTTGGCTTACCAGTCAACACAGGATTCAGTGTATCCACTTTGTTCTTGTATACCACTGTTTCATATGAACTTCCCCGAATGAAATGTAATTACAAGGAATGACAGCCTTACAAGAACCATGTCTACATTTGTTTCCACCACACGTTTGAACTCTGGTGTTAAAGTCATCATTCTGCACAAGAGGATACAATTACCTCATTTATTTATTGTATCCAACATGTTTTGACGCCCGAGCAGCCATCTTCAGAGAAAACTGTACACCTTAACAATACAGCATACAAGGCAACAACAAAATGCACAATATTATAATATATAATTTTTACAAATTATATACTATATTGTGCATTTTGTTGGCATTGTTTCAAGACTATCAATTAATGCACAGTCATGAATAACATAACATTTAATGAATAACATTGTAAACATTATATAAATGAGGTAATTCTATCCTCTTGTATACAACAGTGGTATTTTATTGACTGGTGTTCACTAAGAAGGTTTTCCTTTATTATAATTACACCTTGTACTGTAAAAAAGTACATCTTTACAGTGGAACATTTTTCACAGTGGCTCTTCTTCGACTCAGAGGTGTTTCCGAGTCTATTCAATGAAGAATAATTTTGAAGATTCCATTCTCCTGGGATATGAAGCAGTGTCATCCTAGGAAAATGGAATCATCAGCTGCACCATTGGTAGAAGCCTCAAAACCCATACGAATGATTTTGTGCAATTTGTTATGTATGAATGTCATTGAAAAGGTACTTCTGTTACGTTCATGTGTTCAGCTGTAGCTCACATGTACCTTGCTTACATCCTGAAACATCTCCGCATAGGATGTTGTACTATTATCAGTAAGTACAGAAAGGTTTGCTTCCTCAGAAAAAGAGGTAAAATTCCATTAAACTGCAAATGAACTCTTTATCTTGCGTATATAACTGATGCTCATTTGCAACATTCAGAGCACACAGAAGACATTCTGGGTAGATATATGTATAATTTGTCAGATGACCATCTGCTTTTGTAGAATGGAGTTTATTTGTTTATTTTTAAGGAATTATTCTGAACGAGTACGAGGCCGCATGACTAACAACACTGCAGAAATCCAAGCTGCCACATGTGCTATTGAATTGGCAAAGAGAGCAGGTAACAGTGTATCTACATTTTACTTACTGTAACTGCTTCCTTTAAATTGTATTACATGTTAAAAAAACAGGTACATATCTTCTAATTCAGTGGGTAAAGAGCGTTTTCCTTTTTCCATCCTTTGCATAAACTTCCTTAACTTCCATTCCCATTCTATATTGTACATTTCTGTTTAATCTCTCTACAGAACTTTAATACATGTTCAGAAACCTCTTGTCTGCATTGCAGGATACATCTGAATCATTTTCCAGAAAATTAATTTCTTGTTTATTTGTGGTTTACTTAATGATGCTGTCAGTAGCTCAGTTTATGTAGCAATGAATGGCAGGCAGGTTATTAGTGAATAATGAGTTGAAAATCAAGTGGAAGGAAGTGTTCATAGTACAGTTTATAGACATTCATAGTATTTGCATGGAAGAACTGAATAAAACTTCTGAGAAACCTCAGGATATGTGTGCTGGCCAAATTTTCAATCAGGCTCCACCACAGTAGATGCTACCACTACAGCCAACTTGTTTGGTAAAGTGAATTAGATGTTTGTGTTAGTGTGCATACCTAACATTGTAAAACAACATTCATGCTGGAGAATAATACCGACAGACTACAGAGGATATGCAAGGTAATAAAAATTAAAATTGGACTTCTTGAACACAGTAGTTAATAGCTGTGGGACTGAAAACTGATGTAAGAAAAATTATGGCTGTGAAGATACAGTACCTGTAAAACCACATGGAGTACAGGAGGAACATTAAATACATTTTTTAAAGAATTTGACATTCAGATATTTTAGGGGCAAACAAAGTAAAACTGTCCAGTCAAAATTATTTAATGTATTTAAAAAATTTATATTTGCTTGACGCTTTAAGTGGAGTTGACATATTTTCATAAAGAGAAAGAAAAGTAAGTTTCTGGATCTAATGAACTTTTGAGAAGTACAGTATAAAAGAAAAGGATGAAACCCCACAAAATCCATGGTTATTTTGAACAGATGTTAGTGGTTTTTTTAACATTAGAAGGATGCAAGTACACAGGAGTCTAGACATGAATACCAGTTTGCACATGGAGGGAAGAAAACAGTTTTCATGGTGAAGATATTGTTCAGCACGTTCAGTTAAGATATGCTGTTGCACCAAGGAAGTTGATAAGTTGGCTGAAACAGTGGCACTTTTGACTTTTATTCAGCAGGTATCTGATATCATGGTCTAAATACTCCACTGTTATGACTGAATTTTTTTTTTTAATAAATCCTGGCACAGGCTGTGATATTACATAAAATTAGGCCATGTTTCTTTCATTCCACATCCTTACCAGTTCATCATTCATTAGTCATCCCATCATTTCATACCCCATCTACAAACTACATGGCTTTTTTTCCCCCCCACATCCCACAGGATGAAGCAAGGAAGAGATATGGACTTTGGAAATGACAAGTTTTACAATAGTACTTAATTAACTGATTATTCCTGTTTTGTCTGTGTCCTGTGTGGTAACTTTTGATGACTGAAGTATTATTAAGGTCAATTCAAATATGATCACTTACTGACATGTGGAAGCAATTTTCACTTGGCTTATTTTTCATACAGACTTTTTGTTATGAACATGTTTGGACAATACCGGTAGTTCATCTGGTGAATAATGAAAGATTTTGTAAACTATGTTACTACTTTAAAATTTTTTAAGTGTGGAGTAACGTGCTAAGATTTTTAACCATATTCTTTTCTCTTCAAGTCTTTAGATATGAAATTATGTACCAAAACATCTGGACATGATGCTTATATAGAAGATTTAAATACTTTTATCAGTACTTATTATGCTTTTAATTTTTCAGGTATTAAAAAGTTACTACTTCACACAGATTCACAGTTTCTAATAAGCTGCATTACTGTGTGGATTCATAAATGGAAAAAGAATGATTGGAAATTATCTGATGGTGGCCAAGTCAAGAACAAAGAAGATTTAATGGCACTAGAGGAAGCATTGGAAGGAATAAGTGTGAAATGGGTGTGTAAATTAAAGACACATATACCAAAATTTTCTTATGCTGTGAAGTAAATTCCACTGGTTACAGGGTAAGATCCTGGACTGTCATTCAGTAGGTTCTGACGTTTATTCCTGGCTTATCATTGCAGATTCTTTTTCTCACAAAATGAAACCTGTATCCCTGCCAAAGCAAGAACTTTCAAGCCATAAAAAATGCCAGGCTCCCTGTGGGTTGTAATTCACATTGCGCTGTAGATCCCCTCTGCCAGACATTACTCTCATTTTCATCTTGTCATTTGCAATAGCAGAATCACGAGTTTGGATGCTGCCATTTAATGAATGGATTCTTTGCTGTTGCCTCGATGGGCACTCACAAAGACAATACAGACCATAACTGGAGGCATTAGAAACCAACTAACCATTACTGATATCAAAGACTCCTTAGCTCTAGTAAGTATAAAGAAGAGGGGAGGTCCCTTGGGCTCACACAATTATTATATCCTAAACATCATGTTTACCATATTCAAAAGAGTTTCTTTTGATTGTATATTACTGTTAAATTGACATGTGGGCCATGCTGCATCTCAGTGCCATGATAGTTACCAGTGCTCATTGGGCACCTCAGTTGGTATCTTTTCATTACTCCGTCTGCTGCTGCTTTTGACCTATTTTACCCTATTCTCCACTTCTCTTTACCACTGGCAGCTCACGTAAGGAGACAATCAGGCTGGCATGCTGCATCTTAAGGCTAGGTGAACAGTAAAAAATCTGTGGATGCCAAATTCCAGCTTGTACCTGGTAGGTGCATTGTGTGTGAACTGTGTTCTGCTGGAGCATATGAAATTTGGATTAGTGTTCGCTCAGGACCTTCTCCAGGGAACCAGAAATTTAGTTGCCCTTGAATGTCTAGGACTGACTGCAGCCCAGACAAGATAACAGTAGGAGTGATCCAGGTTAAGTTTCTTGGGGACATATTCTTTCTGGGGAGGGAACTTGCACAGGCAGGCATATTTTGTCATGCAGGAATTCCCCAGTGAGCATCCTCAGAAAACTACTTCATTTTTGGAAGAAGACAGCTTTTTATGCATGTCTTAAACCTGAGTTTTCCAAATTAAATACCCCTCTTCATAGACTGAATAGAAAAAATGCCATCAGCAATTATGAACTCTGTGAACACATTAATGTATCTCCAGAATATATGATATAATGTGAATATTTTACTACCTTTTTGCTTGTACATTTTCTTTCCTTGATATCTGGTATGTGGAATGTATTAACAGGATCATGTCCGTGGCCACAGAGGGAATCACGGCAATGAAATGGCAGATGCTTTAGCACGAGCTGGAGCAAAGAAGCGATACTGAAGGGCTGTTCACAATTTCCGTATACTTTTCCGTAGTGTGCGCTGCTGAATGAGTAACTCTGTTGCAAGGAGCAACTGATACAGAAAATCTGATTCCTTAATGGAAAGACTGGAACAACAACCTTCCTTATAGTTACCATGGTCAACTGTAATTTCAGAAACATAAAAATGTAATAAAATATATTACAGTGCATTTAATAGTGTTTTATCATACATACTTTTTACTATATGTACATGTAAATGAAGTTTATGAGTCTGGATGGATGAATGAACAGTATGTAGAATTTTACTCTCTTCTATCGACAGGTTATGCAAACAGCTTGCCCTTCTCATGGTATTTGGTTTAAATTTTAACCTCATTCTGTCCTTTTTTGTTGTTCCATTCCACTCATGATTCTTTATCCTCACCATGTCCCAGCAAAGACTCTTGCTTTTTATCAGTATGTAGTTTGGGTGTGTAGTCCATTAGTTCCTTAGCAGGTGCTTCTTGTATCAGATTAAGAGGCAGAAGTGAGGCAAATGAGAATACCAAATACTATATAAAATCTTCTGGATAAACCCAGAGTTTCCCAGTATAGGAAGAAAATCGCAGTCTACAGCTAATGAATACCATGGAGAAGAGTCATGGAGAAGTTAACAGTTCCTCAGCCAGTCAAATTTCTGCCCATTTTATGGAACTCCAAGGTTCATTACTATGTTCACAAGAGCTTGCCATTTGTCCCTATCTTCAGCCAGATTGATCTAGTATATGCACTCCCAACCTATTTCTTTAAAATACATATTCATATTAACCTCCCATGTATGGTTATGTCATTCAAGTGGCCTCTTTCCCTCAGGTTCCCCACTAAAACCCTGTATACATTTCTCTTCTCTCCCATACATGCTCCCAAATACAAATCAGATGTTACATGAATAAATTAACTCTGTGTTATGTTATAAATGGCAGTGACTTACCACGGTCATTTTTGTAACACACCCTAATAGCCTAGGAAATTACTATAATGACCAGTATTACGTTACAAAGGTCTAAAAGTCAACAATTTGTAACAAAACACTTTTTCCCTAGCACCAGATAACTCCTCAATATTTTCTTCTAATTGGTAAATGCATATTGTTACCAAGTAAGAACAATTAAATGTTAAGGAGGTAAACATTAGGAACACAGAATTAAACATGTAATGCTATTTTAAAAAGGATACAGACCCATTAAGTAGAGGTAACAGAACAGATGACATTACAATGGATTTAAATAAACTAAAAAAACATACTTAGATCAATACATTGGAAATATAACACACACTACACATTATCCAACCTGTCAATATATGTCTTCTTGTACATCTATGCAGATCCTTTTAAACTGTACAGATTTATCCACAATGCATATTTCCCGTCCGTTGATAGAAATCATGCAGTCAACTGGTATCTCTACGCATTTTTCTGAAACAACAGAAATTACACATAATTGCATTCAGTTTAAGTAAACAAGATAGAAGTGTTCAATTTCTGTGCTGGCACATTGCATGGCAACATTCTGAAAAGTGATAATGTGTCATCTGTAAGATCATATTTCATGCACTTGAAGTCTATTATCAAACACTAAAAACACCCTTACCCTACCAAATATGAAAACACATGAATCACAAGGAACAACACAATTTTTTTAATTGCCAATGATATAAACCAAGATATAAATGTTGCAAAAGATGAACCTGCATCTTCCTGTGACTTTTGATATCACACACACACACAGACAAAAAGTTAGCAATGCTTTTGTGCCACCATACAATGCCAATTGATAACAGAGATAATCTAGTAAAATGACTACATAGGGTCCTTGGCAACACAGGTAAGCTGATAATCTGGATACTTTTCCAAGATTTGTCACCAATTACAGCATAGTTACAAGAAAATAAAAGCTTCATTGGAGTGAGAAAATTCATTGGCATCATCAGCTCCCTATGGTTTATGCAAAGCTAATGTGTAAAAGAAATTCTCCCAGAATGGTATGCTATGCTGCTGTATGAAACTAACCATTGCTGCAACCCATATGCAATGTCTTGATAAGGGCATTTTTACAAGCAAAAAACTTCCAAATCAGAATAACCTGTATCTGATTCTGTGGCTATCATATCCTATACGGAAGTCACACAAAACACACTGATTTTGTATTGAAGAAGACATAACATTGTTCAATGCATGAAGTTAATTAGATAATGAAATTTGTCAGATAAAATATGTAACGTACACCAGTAATGATGCCTCCTTTAGACTCGTTGGAGCTGCTCTCCTCTTGGTACGAACAGGCAGGTTATTAACATTTTCTTTTTCTGTAACAAAAACAAGTTATGTTAAAATTCTTAACCTGTCATGACTACAAGGAGTAGGTTTAAATATAAAAGAAAAAACTTAACTCTTTTCAGCAAGACTGCAAATGGCTTACACCAAAAATAATTCTACATGTGGTATAGGCAGAACTTTTGGTTGTAGAACAATGAAGAGGGGACTGTGTCCTCATTGGCCACATCCAAACCTGTGTGATTTTTGTGCATGTTAATCTTTAACATACGGCCTTTCACACACCATGTTTCTTATGCTGCTGGAGCACTTTCAATTTGAATGTCCATTGCAGGGTAGTGCTTTCCTTTCTGGATGAACAGGATGTACATTTCATGAGGCATAATATTCTGTTCGTCTGTTAAAGGTTAATTTAAGTTGTATGGAAATAATCCTCACAATGAAGCTGAACTGAGAAAAGTATTCAGTTTCACCAGCAGAACCTCAGACCTGCACAGAACATGTTTGTTAGATGCAATGCATATCTGTGAGCCAAAAGAAACCATTTCCAGCAACTTTTTATACATGATGTGCAGAAACCTAATATTGTACCACACTAAGCTAAAACCTGTGGACTCTGACCCACGGCAAATTGGCATCATGGCAGTTACCTAAAATACTGATCCAATACAATAAAGACCCTATGACAGTAAGTGTAACAGTTTGTAGATCATGGATAGAAGTGTAGTAGCGAAAGTTTTACGAGTCTCCAACTCTGTTGAAGTGAGACAGTCTAGACTGGCAAAGTCATGTAGTAAAGCTAAAACACTGAGGCTCAAATTGCTACTACAGCAGAAAAGAGTAACAACTTATAACCATGTACACCAATGCCTTGTTGTATGCCCAGGTTGTGTTCCTGAAGAAGTGGGCACAAATAAAAAATGACATCCCATATGGAAAAAATAAAAAAGGACTTAAAATAAATGGAAATAAACCAGCCAAAGAGCATTAGACCAAAAAAGAGAGGACATAAATTAGTAAATTGGCAAAGGATGTTAAAGCAAACAGGTGTAAAACAAGGCCTTGGTGTACATTACTGTGCTGTTAGTGAGAAACTGTTTTAGCTAATGCCATGTTTCCAAGACTGATTTACTACAGTTAAAGCAGAAACCTGACAAAAAAAAACCTTATTCTTTATTCACATGATCTGTTCATACATGCTACCTGAATAGTGGGGATTTAGTCATGTGTAGTGAGAAATGGGTGGAAGCCTTTACTACAAGTTAGTTGTTGATGTATTACAGATAATTAATCTCTAACAATTCAGAATTAACACTTCAGTGGTAATGCCAGCCAGATTTCAGGTAAAAATAATTCCCGGGGTCCAAACTTTTTTGTGGTGCCAACAGTGAGATTTACCCCTTCCCACACTCACAACACATTAACATCACTGTTTGTTCTACAGCTCTGCTTACTTAGATTATTGAACCAGGCCACTGGTATGCTGCCAGGAAAGCACATAATTTGCAGCGGCAAATCTGATCCAGAGTTCAGGTCTAGTAGATTGGCACAATGCCACATTGTGTACCCTTCCAACTAGACCTGATAACCAGATCAGGATTCACCACTGATAATTTACCAGATGCAGCAACCAACTGCTACACCAATTATGCATACACATTCATTACCAATATTACAACATTAAGAACAAAAGTCATTATAAGCATTCTATTTCTCTCATCAACAAGATGGCAGTCCTCTGGGATACATGGTGGTAATCTTTACTGTAAACAAACACATTTACTGTACAAGTGGGAATACAATATGTTTATATTGGTACCACTACCTTGATTTAATCTGGGTTAATTACACATACTGTAAGTCTTATGCAGATGAAACCCAACGGGGGATTCTTCTTGGTGCATAAGTAAGAGCTGTTAAAGATTCCTCACGGGCAACACGACAGAAATCCAAGTGACATGCCAGTCAATGGATTCCCTTCGCAAACAGTTCCTTGTGAGGCTGTTGCTACTGCTGGAATCCCTGCAGCATGCCACCTGAGTTTTCATCTGACCCAAATCTCCAGCCCTTTTGCACTTTCTTGCAGGAACCAAACAGCATGGACATCGCATGCTGTAAGGTCTGGGCTGTATGAGACTTGGTCTTACACCTTTCAGTACAAGAAATGTAGTGCGTCTTGGACACTGCAATACATGATGTTGCTGTGCAACATGAATACATCCACCATGAGTACAATGGTGGCATGGTACTGGAGGGTTTCACAGTAGCATTGTGCAATGGTGACGATATCGGGGAAATAAATGACAGGTCACTGGCCCAGTTTGACATATTGTGCACTTAAACATAACACATTATTTCCATATGCTCCAATGGCTCTTCTATTGCACAGCACATGGTCAACTGCTGGTATCATACACAACCATAATTGAGACTTAATTGAACAGCCCTCACATGTGCAGCATTACAATAAACAGCACATTTAATCTGGAAAATTACAATAAAGGACACGTTTGGAATATCTGTGCACCTTCCCTGGTAACTTATTTGGACAACAAAGATCTGACTGCAGCCACTTTTTATTCAGTCATCCTGATTACCCATGATGGACAAATAAAATACATTTAATCAGCTGCTTGTCATGAGTTTCACTGTAGTTCACCAAATCACAGATGAATAATACTGACACAACACACTTTGCCAAACTGTGTACATTCAATTATTTGTCACATAAATATTCCGTGCAACCTGTTCTGAATTTCAGTCCTCATGAGACGAAAAGCGAACTGATGCACTGAAGCATACTGAGAGTATGGATGACCAGTTAGTTAAATAATTACTTGGTGATTTAGACAATGGTGGTACAGTCTATATGGACCACGCACATGTATCCTGCATTACCGGAGTGAATTAATTCCAATTTAATGAGTGCATCTGACTAAACCCTCATTTACATGATGTAACATGTGCTACAAGAACAGCTACAAATTCATGCAATTTGGAGACAACTGGAACCTATCCATAATAAAGTATATCATTTTTCATACAGAGATTATAGCTACAATGCATTTGTCATGTATAATGTACTCAACAGCAGTGACAATAAGTGGGCAGGTGCATTGCTGG
>Ga0209755_10007995_pt1 | contig 11401 bp, 10 predicted proteins | sample TergutCo191P1_FD_187301 | JGI IMG/M metagenome (GOLD analysis project Ga0209755, IMG submission 187301) | Cornitermes sp. P1 segment gut microbial communities from Petit-Saut dam, French Guiana - Co191P1 (SPAdes) (version 2) | ecosystem: Host-associated > Arthropoda: Insects > Digestive system...
GTAGCAGAAGACTGTAACGATAGACGCATTTCTTCATCTATCCCAATAAAACCCTGAACATTGCCGTTCTTAGCAGCATTAGATAATGCATAATTAGCTAAAAACAAACGTGCTTCACAATCCGTGGCTTTTCTCAAAACTTCACGGATTGGGCACTGAGATAATTCTTCAATAAATGGCGGACAACGATTTTTGTTAAGTGGCAACTCATAAAAAAGACCCTCTACAGGAGGCTCTTGAAAGTTTCCTAAATAATTATAATATGCAGAATATTTGCTTACAAACATAACTTCAATATGAATATAGATTATTTTTTCAAAAAAAGTCATCTTTTTATTTTTTTCTAAAAACAGCGATTTTGAGCAGAAAATAAGGTTTTTGCTCCCCTACACCACCTTCCCAAATCTACGTTGCCTGGTATTGTAAAACTCAATCGCTTTGGCAAAATCCTCTTTTGTAAAATTAGGCCACAATACATCGCTTACAAAAAATTCGCTGTATGCCGCTTGCCATAGCAAATAATTTGAAAGCCTGTATTCACCACCTGTTCGTATAATCAAATCCGGATCAGGAGCACCTTCCAAATATAAATATTTTGCAAACTCATTTTCAGTTAAAGTTTCCGGATTCAATTTTCCATCTTTTACCGCCTCTGCAATCTTACGTGCCGCATCCACAATTTCCGCTCTGCCACCATAAGAAATTGCTAGGTTCAACTGCATGCCTGAATTTTGTGAAGTACGTTCTACCCCTTCCAAAATTTTTTGGCGAGGCGCATCGGGAAGCTTGTTTATGTTGCCTATAACGCACATCTTCACATTATTTTCCATCAACCTCGGAACTTCCTGCACAACCATCTCAACCAGTAAATTCATAAGATAATCAACTTCTTTTGAAGGTCGCTGCCAATTCTCAGAGCTAAAGACAAAAAGAGTCAAATGCTCCAGTCCAAGCTCTACTCCGGCTTCAACAACTGCAACAGTAGCTCTGGTCCCATGCCTGTGCCCCAAAAATCGTTCCAAGCCCTTAGACTTGGCCCAACGCCCGTTACCGTCCATTATTACAGCGATATGCTTTAAAGGTTTTTGCATCAGAACTTAAATTTAGTAAATAAAGTTTACTAGATTACCGCTATATGACCCTTACACAAAGACTACTCCGTGCAAAAACCAAGTCCACAAGCCTTACCGGCATGATAGTTTTTGTCATTCTCGTTTTACTGCTGGTTGCTGCCGGCGTACTGCTATATTTTAATTTGAAAAACTCAAGACTTACGCTGATGGAATTGAACACCGAGCAAATGACCGGTTTTGTTTCGACATTTTCCGGATTCCTAAACGGCGACAGCATTGAAGTGGACCTGCAAAGAAAAGAAAAAAACAGGTATCACAGAAGATGGAACAGAATGGCCGATAGCATGCTTGTGAAAAGCGGTCTAAAGGATCTCTATGTTGCAAATATCAACTACATAGATTCAATAGAATATTACCTAACCGCAAGAAGCAGTGATTCCACATCTTATTTTTTGGCAAAAGAGAGCTTGGAAAATTTTAACATAGATGCGATCAAAAAATTCAAGAGCGGGCGAAAAAAGAGCATTTCTTTTGTGAGCTTCATTCCCAATCACGGCTTGCTTCTCAGCATTTACGCTCCCATTAAAAATTCAAATGACGAAATTGTCGCATTTATCGGAGCAGGCAGGGAGATGAATGAGATAGACAGAGATATAAAGAAAATAGGTTTACAGCTTTTAGGCGTAGGTTTTTTTGTTGTTATTATAGCATTTTTAGCAGTAATGTTCATAATGAGAAAAGTATTCATATACCCTATAAAAAGAATAATTCAAGCCGCCGATAGTTTTAATTTGCAGAATAAATCTTTTGAAGAATTGGGCTTCACTTATATAAAGGAATACGATGCTTTAATAGAAAGTTTTATAAGAATGGAAAGGAAAATTAACGAAGCCGTAAGAAAAAGCTTTACGGACGATTTGACAAAACTCAAAAATCGGCATTTCTTCACTATTGCCATGGAAAATATTTTGAGACCTGTAAACCAGGAAAAGAAAATCGCATTCTTTATTATAGACGTTGATTTTTTCAAACAGGTAAATGACACTTATGGACATGACAAAGGTGATTCCGTACTGAAAAGCACCGGAGCTATTTTGCAGCAATTGTTTGAAAATTTGCCGGGAGTTGTGGCTCGCTTGGGTGGCGATGAATTCGCCTTATGCATGGACGATGTTGAAAGTGTAGCTATTGTGGAAGAAAAATGCAAAGCCATCAAAGAGCAATTTGCCAAAATCAAATGTTCGGAAGACTCCGATGGCATCAGCGCAAGCGTTGGCGTTGCCATAGCGACATTCAGTTCAAACCCACCGGAATACTCGGCGATTTTCAGCGCCGCCGATGCCACCCTATACAGGGTTAAGGCAAAAGGAAGGAACGGCTACGAAATCTCAAATTTATCATAGGTATAACGGATGCTTTTTGCAAAGCTCCAAAATGCTCTCTCTTATGCTTTTGAGTTTCGCTTCATCGCTGTGATTTTCAATGGCCTGTATAATTGCATCCGCAACTTTGCAGGTATCCGCAACGTCAAAGCCTCTGGTTGTTATTGCAGCTGTTCCAAGGCGAACTCCTGACGGATCCATAGGTTTGCGCGGGTCAAACGGGATTGTGGAGCGGCTAGATGAAATGCCAACCAAATCCAAAACTCGCTCTGCTTCTTTGCCGGAAATTCCTTTGCTGGTAACATCTACAACCATAAGGTGATTGTCCGTTCCGTCTGAGATTATTTTTAAACCTGCCTTTATAAGATGTGCGGCCATAGCCTGCGCATTTTCTATAACATGTTTTGCATAAGTTTGAAATTCAGGTTGCAGAGCTTCGCCAAAAGCCACCGCTTTTGCCACTGTTACTTGGTCGTGCGGGCCGCCTTGCATTCCGGGGAACACGGATTTGTCTATTGCTTTTGCAAAAGGCTCTTTGCACATTATTATTGCGCCACGTGGTCCACGCAAAGTCTTGTGCGTAGTTGTGCTGACAATGTCAAAATAAGGAACCGGGCTCTCAATTGCTTTGCCGGCGATTAAACCTGCGATGTGCGCAATGTCTGCAAAAGTAATGGCGCCTACTTCGTCCGCAATTTCCTTAAATTTTTTCCAATCCATATTTCTGCTGTATGCCGAGAATCCTGCCAAAATCATTTTTGGTTTTTCACGCAGAGCAATTTCTCTGACTTTTTCCATATCTATTCTGCCGGTTTCTTTTTCCACTTGGTATTGCGTAAAATTGTAAAGCATGCCGGAAAAATTCACAGGATGTCCGTGCGAAAGATGGCCGCCGTGGTCGAGCTGCAAGCCCAAAACCTTATCGCCGGGTTTTATGGTAGCAAAATAAACCGCAGCATTTGCCGGGCTGCCGGAAAGCGGTTGAACATTTACGTGTTCACAGCCGAAAATCTTTTTGCATCTTTCTATTGCAAGTGCTTCTACTTCGTCTATAACTTCGTTGCCGCCGTAATAGCGTTTGCCAACGTATCCTTCGCTGTATTTATTTGTAAGCGGGCTGCCAAGTGCTTCCATCACCGCTTTTGAGGCGTAATTTTCAGAAGCTATAAGTTCAATTCCATCTTCCTGGCGTTTTGCCTCTTTGTTTATGAGTTCCAGGACTGCAAGGTCGGTTTGAGAAAGAGTTTTCATATGGAAGAAAATAGAAATTTCTAAATTCCAACCATGATTCCACAGCTTAAAGAACAATTCCTAGGTGAACTTTCGCAGGCCGACTTAAACGATGAGGCTTCTGTTGAAAATTTGCGTTTAAAATATTTGGGGAAAAAAGGCCTATTAACAGATTTGCTGAAAGGAATGGGTACTCTTAGCCCCGAAGAAAAACCCTTGTTCGGAAAACAGGTAAACGAATTAAAAGCAGAAGTATCAAACGCCCTGGAGCAGGCAAAAGAGAAAGCTGCGCTCCTCGCTATGGATAAAAAACTCTCCGGCGGCAAACTCGATATTTCCCTGCCCGGTGAAGGCTACAAACACGGCAGCACACACCCTCTCTACGATATTCGTGAAGAGATAATAGACTTCTTCGCAAATATGGGATTCCATGTGGACTTGGGCCGTGATATAGAAACCGACTGGTATAACTTTGAAGCGCTCAACACACCCAAAGATCACCCAAGCCGTGATATGCAAGACACATTTTACTTATCGCAAAACGCAATGCTCCGTACGCATACCAGCGGCACGCAAATTCATTACATGGAAAACAACAAGCCGCCTATAAGAATGATAGCTCTAGGCCACGTGTTCAGAGTTGACGCAGATGCCACGCACGCCCCGATGTTCCAGCAATGCGAAGGCCTTGTGGTGGACGAAAATGTGACATTTGCACAACTAAAAGGAACTCTTGCAATTTTCGCTCAAAAACTTTTCGGAGACAGCGTAAAAACACGTTTCCGCCCAAGCTTTTTCCCCTTCACCGAACCCAGCGCAGAAATAGATGTTAGTTGTGTTTTCTGCGCAGGCAAAGGATGCCGCAGGTGCAAAGGCACAGGCTGGATGGAAATAGGCGGTTGTGGCTCGGTTGATCCGGCAGTATTTGAAAATGTTGGAATAGACTCGGAAAAATACACAGGTTTCGCTTTTGGCTTTGGTCTTGACCGCATAGCCATGCTCCGTCACCACATCCCAGAAATTTCGTTGCTAACCTCAAATGACCAACGTTTTTTGGAACAATTCTGATCTGCTGGTTTTTGCCACAGAGATGGAAAGAGACGCTGTTTTTCCAAATGGCATTGTGACAGGAATTGGCATTTTATCAACAGCGATTAATTTACCAAAAGTGTTTGTAGGGGCAACCCAACGTGGTTGCCCCTACAAACGGGCTATTCAAATAGGCATTGCCGGAGCATATCGTTCCAGCGGATTGAACATTGGCGATGTGGTGGAGGTGGAAAGCGATTGCATGCCGGAGTTTTTGCCCTGGGAGCCGCATACATTTTTTGCAACAGACAGTTTGGGATTAAAACGGGTAAAAGGCGCAACGGTTTTAAGCTGTACAAAAACAGAGGAGGTTGGTGCTGCGAGAGGGCAAGACTTTCAGATAGAGACAATGGAAGGCGCAGCGTTTTTCGCCGTTTGCAAGGAATACGGCGTTCAAGCCATCCAAGTACGGGCCATCAGCAACTTTGCCGGTTTTTACGACAAGAGCAAGTGGGAGATTGAGAGGGCGTTGAAGGAATTGTCTTCTGCTATCGTTAGATAAGTTGCACGCATCGCACGGAAAGCAAGTACATCTTATCGATGTCGTTCCACACTATATACTTTTTGGCGTAGCTCATTGACGGACTATAGACTTTGCCATCGTTCTTATCGCTACTACTCCACCAGTTAGCAAAGTTGCCGAAACCGTAAAAATAATTGTCTCCCAAGTGAGCGTGAGTGCGGAAGCCTAAGCCGCCTGGCAGGGCCGAAAAACCGAATTCGTCTGTGCCTGCTATATAATTTTCACCAGTACCCCAATCACTTGCGGATTTCAATTTCATCCCTGCAGTTTCTTTTCCCACATAAGCAATTAATTCTTCCCACTCCTCAGCACTTGGCAAATGCCAGCCGGCTGGGCAAGCCTTATTTGCTTCTTCCCAATTATACAACCTGCCATACTTTGCGCAGTTGCTATCTTTATTGCTATAGCACGGGGATTTATCCATTTTGAAGCTGAGGTTCTGCGCCATCCAAGTCTGAGTGCCAATTTTAATCGTGTGATAGGTTTGCTGGTCTCGCGGATCGGTGATTTGGCCACGCTCAATCTCTTTTGGGATATTGGCGGCAATGGCTGCTGGTTGTTCAGCGGCAATAGTTTTGATGCAACGCACGGAGAACAAATCTGTTATGTAGTCGTGTGTCAAGATTGTATAGTCTTCGTTGTAACGCAGAGCAAAGCCGTTGCCCATGCTGCCACTGCACCCACTACCGCACTCACCACTGCTCCACCAGTGACCGTAAACGCCAACATCTTCGAAACTGTTCTTAGAGCGGCTTTCGCCACCCGGCAGGCCAGAAAAGCCAAATTCGTCTGTGCCTGCTATATAATTTCCATCAGTGTCCCAACCGCTTTTGGCCTTCAATTTGGTTCCTGCTGCTCTTCCCGCATAAGCAATTAATGCATCCCTTTCCTCATCACTTGGTAAATGCCAACCGGCAGGGCAAGTTTTATTTGCCTCTTCCCAATTATACAACCTGCCATACTTTGCGCAGTTGCTATCTTTGTTATCATAACACTTAGATTTATCCGTTTTGAAGTTGAGGTTCTGCGCCATCCAAGTCTGAGTGCCTATTTTAACCGTATTGTAGGTTTTGCCGTCTCGCAGGTCAATAATATCCGTACCGGCATAAGCTTCAAATGAAATGCCAGTTATGCAAGCATCTTCAAATTTGCTACCCGGATACACTTCTGCAATTTCAAAGCTCAAATCCAGTTTATTGCCTTGCCCGCCTTTCATGGAAATGCTTTCCGGAAGCTGGATTATTTGCCGTGTTATGGTGTCGCTGAGATGCAAATCGCTCAAATGCTTGCCGCCAACATAGAACCGCAGGGTTTTGGCACGGGAATTGTTTTTCCAAGTGGTTTGGTCTTTGGCATAGCCGTTCACAATCACCAGAGATTTAATGTGCGTTGAGTCAGAAGCTATGATTTTCGCATTTACACGCTCGCCTATGCCTTGACCCTTCACGCCTTCGCACCAAGCAACAGAAGCTTCTACGCTTTGCAGGTTTTTTGCATCGTAGCGATTTTTTCCTTGCGAAGCCAATGTGGAGCTTGCAGTCCATTCAATAGTTTGGGCTGGTGCTGTGAGCGCAAGGGTTGCGACTGCCAAATAACTTAATGCTGAGTTTTTAAACGATTTATTCATGCGCATCAAATTAGTAAAATTTATCCGCAGCACTTCTTAAACTTCTTTCCTGAACCGCAAGGACACGGATCGTTGCGACCAACAGTTTGCTCCTTGCGCACGGTCTCCGGCTTTACCATGCGACCCTCGGTTAAGAACCATGCGCCGTTTTTCCGCACAAAATCCGCAACCTCGTGATGCTCTCTGGCAACTCCACCTTGCTTGTATTTTGCAACAAAATCAACCTCGCCGGTGTTCTTTTCCTCGTCAATCTTTGACTCCACAATGGTTAAACCCAACCACTCGGCACTGCTCCACTGACGTGCGCCCTTTTCATCAAAGTCCTTTCGCTGAGATGCCTCCAAGCTGTCTCTCAGCCAAAAAACTTCTCCCTTCACATACGCACTATAACGTGAACGCATAAGAGTCTCAGGGTTTACCGCAGAAACTGTTTTTTTTATTATGGGTTCACAGCAATCACTGTAATTTTTCCCCGAATTGCATGGACAAATCTCACTCATACTATTTTCCTCAAAAGCCAAATTTCCTCCCTGCCGGTTCTGTCTGTACCGGCTCTATCTTTAACACTATTCTTAGGAACTATTCTTTCCTTAATCTCAAATATGCCCTTAAATCTGGCCTCAAGCTCCTTGCTTGAAATGCTGTAAGGCGGAATTTCACCGTATTTTTCATTAACAAGCGGGCAAAAAAATCCCACCAAAAAGCCATCGTCTTTCAACATCCTAAGCCACATTTCCACATACTCATCACGCCTGCCCGGATGAACGGAATTAAAAGCGAAATAATCGTAAATTATGTCAAACTGTTTTGAGTTGCGTGTGTTCATTAAAAATATATCCGTATTCAACGCCGTTAACTTGCTATTGCTCCCGGACAACTTTTCCAAAGCATCAAATGCAGATGAGCAAAAATCAACCGCAACAACATCATGGCCTCGTTTTGCCCAAGCATCAGCATCCCAGCCTTTGCCCGCAGCAGGGACAAAAACCTCTCCGCTTTTAGGACAAGACGGATGATTGAAAAAATCAAGCAAAGCCGGCGTAGCCTTGCCCAAATCCCAGACATCTCGGCCTTCTTCGTATAACATTTCCCAGTATTGCGGAACATTTGGCGTTAATGCAACTTTTATCATACTGCCACCTTGCAAGGATTGCTTGCTAATTGACCGCAGGCCGCAAAAATATCACGCCCTCTCGGATTTCTTATGTTTATCTGCACCGCCTTCGCTCTAACCGTTTCCAAAAATTCATTTACCTCTTGCTCCGATGGAGCCTGCAAATCAGGATTCTCATTGCTATTCAAAACAATAGCATTTATCTTGCACCGCCGGGGTTTTACAATTCGTATCAAATTTTCCGCAGCTTGTTTTGTGCAAGTCTTGTCTTTAATCAAAATATACTCCAGCGTAACCCATTCTCCGCTCTTCGCCGTATAATTATCTATGGCTTTTATGAGTTCCGTTAAATTCCACCTCTTGTTCACCGGCATAAGAGCATCTCTTGTTTCATCGTCTGCAGCAACAAGGCTAACAGCCAATTGACACGGAGTGCCTCTTTCCAAAAGCTCCGCTATTCCCGGCACAACGCCGCTGGTGCTAACAGTTAAGCGACCTTTGCCCATAGAAAAAGTCTTTTGATCGTGCAGGCAAACACACGCTCTGTGAACCGCATCCAAATTCACCAGAGGTTCTCCCATGCCCATAAAAATCACATTCGTTACTTTGTAATCCCGCCAAACATTTATTATCTGCTCCAGAATTTCACCGGCTTCAAGCGAGCGTTTAAGTCCCATGCGCCCGGTGCGGCAAAATGCGCAGCCCATAGCGCAACCAGATTGAGTTGATACACAAACAGAGGCTCTTGTTTCAGTTGGAATCATAACAGTTTCAACAGGTAAATCATCTGCTGTTTTATAAAGCCATTTTACAGTGCCGTCAGAAGATTCCATTTTCAATTCTTCTCTTAGCGACTTTATGCGAAAATTATCTTCAAGCAATTTGCAAAGTTCTGCCGGTACATTTAATCCATCGTAAGTTTGCATCATAGAATTAAAAATCCATACACGAACTTGATCTGCCCGATAAGGTTTATGTCCGTTATCGGAAAGAAATTGGCGAAGCTCATCACGAGAAATGGATTTTATATCTTTAAAGTACATCATTTTTGAATATAGAAAAAACTTTTCATCTTACTACTACACGTAAAATTTTACCGGAAATATTAATTATATACATCCCCTTTGCCTGCATAGGAATTACCCTGCTATGGGTATAATACACGAGTTTACCCCGTAAATCATAAACTTCAGCTCTTGTTTCTTGAGGTAAATTTTCAAGCACAATAGCGTTGCCTTTTGCATAAGCTCGGATATTGCCTTCTATAATTTGCGGCCTGAGAGCAAAAGTTTCAATTTCAGAAGAACTGCTGCTCAATATTAGGCTGGAACTTGAGCTTGGAACTACGGAACTGCTGCTAGGAGCAGAATAACCTGTTCCTATTTTAAATGTCATTACATCGCCAACTTCGCTCACATCAAAAATATTTATATCGGAAGGGGTTCCGTCATAGTAAAGGGCCGCCGGCTCGGAAATGTTGCTGAAATTAGTGTTTCGGCTGCCTCCGCCTGAGCGGAAAGGAACATTGGCGGCAGTACTTGACGCAAGTTCCACAAAAGGTTTTTGCGTACTGTTAATATTATTAGCTTGAATAACTTTCACAAGAGGCCACGGATTTTCAGCTTTCACAGTTGAGTTCTGCCCGTCTGTATGTACTTGCCATATTATAAGACCTTCTCCAGGTATGGGCGAACTGCGGCCGGTTCTTATGCGGGCTTCAATAAAATAACTCTCTTTGGCATTCCTTGTGTATTTGTAAACAGTATGGCTGTTCGCCGTATGCGAAAGCGTTGCATTCATATCGGTAATGTCAATAACATCTATCCAACCGGCCAAATTTCTGAAATGCGGGTTTGGCATTGCGGTACCAGTGCTCATTACACAGTAATTACGAACAACATTTACATTGCCATTGTTAGAATCATAGTTATATAAATCCGGCCAGTTCATAATCATGTGGCCGTTTTCATGCACAACAGTGTTAACCGAGCTTACTATGTCATTAGTGGTACCCATAGCCGACATTTGATACCAGTAAAAATTGTAAGTTATGCCGTTTTCCGTTATTGTAATTTTTTGGTTGCTTACGCCTCTGTACGAACCTTGATGAGGCCAAACTCCTTTTGCCCATTCGCAACTTGATCTACCAGCAACATATATATTGAGAGCCATAACTGTATTGGGTTCGCTATTGCTCCGCCTTGTGGTGGAAGGTTGCTCCAAAGAGGCTCTTCCGGCTTCAACTTCTGTTTTAAGCTTTTGAAGCGCCGAATGTACAAGTTGTGGAACCATTTTATAGCCCTCTGAGCAATTATCATCATAATAGGCTTTTTCACGATCAACAGTTACAAATGGGACCACAGTGTTTTTATATTGCAGTTTTCCATTAGATACATCGTTATACCAGTCATAAACTGAGGAACCCTGTCCACCTCTGAATTTTGGGTGATTAAAAACAGAATCCACATGTTCTCTGGAAGCAGTAGCATTTATAGCATTAGCTCCATTCATAGCCGGAAATTCTATCACTAAAGTGACTCCCTTCATGTGGGTAGCGTCGCTAAGAGCCGCAGGCTGTGCAATGCTTGCATCAATGCGCGCTCTGTTGTTGGAACCATTATAATAAAGTTCACCGTCTTCTGGAGTTCCAAGAGCTTTTCTATTTCGCTTTCGCTTTTCTTGAACCTGATATTGGCTAATGCGCATTCCTTTTTGCACAACAGGCACTATGTTGTTCTTGGTGTACCTAACGCCTGTGGATACATATTCGCTATCATCCTCCGAAAGCTTTGCGTAGTAAACATAACCGTCTTCGCCAACAATTACTGTGTAGCCATCCAAACTCTCAGCATCTATATGCAGTTCATCGCCAAATAGAAGAACGGTTACAGTTGAACCATCAGGTTGCGTATATTCAAACTCATCACCATTATACGGCGCAGCAAATGAATTAAAAGCTGCGATTAGAATCACAACAGCAAAACTAAAAAAGCAGCTATTAACCCTCATATATAATATAATATATATAAAATATTAATAAAAAGTCACAAAAAAACAGAAACCTCGGCGGCGACCTACTCTCCCGCATCATGACGATGAGGTACCATTGGCGACGGACGGCTTAACTTCCGTGTTCGGAATGGGAACGGGTGTGACCCGCCGCCTATAGCCGCCGAGGAAAAAATAACCAAAATTTATGATAGCCGATTTAATCGGGTTTGATAGCGAGTAGAGAACAGGGTAAAAGGGGTCAATTAGTAGCACTTGGCTCAACGGCTCGCGCCGCTTTCACCTGTGCCCTATCCACGCCGTAGTCTCCGGCGGACCCACCAGGCCTCATCTTGGGCGCGGCTTCGCGCTTAG
>Ga0209755_10007996_pt1 | contig 11401 bp, 13 predicted proteins | sample TergutCo191P1_FD_187301 | JGI IMG/M metagenome (GOLD analysis project Ga0209755, IMG submission 187301) | Cornitermes sp. P1 segment gut microbial communities from Petit-Saut dam, French Guiana - Co191P1 (SPAdes) (version 2) | ecosystem: Host-associated > Arthropoda: Insects > Digestive system...
TTCAAAAAGAAAAAGATAAGGCCAAAGTTCGCATTCTGGAAACCTGGCCGGATGGGTCGCTAAGGCTTGTAATGGTGAATGGCAAAGTTTTATCCATTGTGGTTCGCAAAAAGAATAACGGATTTCCAGAGTCTATTGAAATAAACGGAACTCGCTACAGCGTTGATGTAAACAAAATAGACAGCTCTCACTACGGCGGAGCAGACAAGCCGGCAAAGCGTACAAGTGGCAATATAAACGCAGTGCTGCCTGGGCAAATTTCAAGCCTGAGGGTAAAGCCCGGGCAAGCGGTTAAAAAAGGGCAGTTGCTTGGAATTTTGGAAGCTATGAAAATGGAAAACGAAATTTTAGCCCCATGTGACGGCACGGTAAAAACAGTAAAAGCCGAACAAGGCCAAACTGTGATGCGAGGCGACTTGATTTTGGAAATTGCCTAGCACCAACTATGCAAAGATCCTTCTTCATCGGCGATGTGCACGGATGCATAGAAGAACTTGCGGAGTTGCTGGAAAAGTTCTCTCCAAACAACGGAGATAAAGTCTATCAAACAGGTGATTTAATAAACAAAGGGCCAAACAGTCCGGCTACTTTGGAATTTGTTATTAAGCGCAATATACAATGCGTTATGGGAAACCACGAGGCAAAGCTCTTGATGATTTTGAACAAGGCTCACGAAGAGCGCACTCCAAAAGAATTAAAGCTTTTGGATAGTGTTCAAAAGCCTGAATGGATAGCCGGCATAGTTTCAAAATTCCCGATGTGGATAGACACGGGCAAAGAACTTTTATTGCACGCCGGATTGGAACCCGGAAAAAATATTTTGGAAGAAATGAGCTCAAAAAACATATTGACCATTAGGCTGTGGAATGAAAAACCATGGTATGAACAAACGGCTTGGAAAGACCGGCAGGTTATTTTCGGGCATTGGGCGATGAATGGTTTGGTTGACTTTCCTTATGCGAAAGGATTGGATACCGGATGTGTTTATGGCAAAGTGTTAACCGGATATTGCCCCGAAGAAAATAAATTTTATCAAGTAGCAGCAAAAAAAGTATATTCACATATATGAAGACAGTAGCCATATTGGCCCCAATGCAACAAGAATTGGACGCCGTATTAAATGCGTTTGAAACACAAACATTGATTTTTGAACGTTATGGAACAAAATTCGTTCTTGCTCTTTCCGGCGTGGGCAGGGCAAACACGGCAATGAACACAGCGTTGATAATAAAAGAGCACAACCCCGATGAGATAATAAACGTAGGCTCCGCAGGAGGCCTGCAAGCAGAGCAAAAAATCCTGGACATAGTTATACCCGAAGAAGTGGTAGCAGTGGATGTGGACCTTACAGCATTAGGTTACGAATACGGACAGATTTTAGGAGGCCCAAAGTCTTATTTCACAGATGCGAAAATTCGCGAAGAACTGATAGAAGCGTCAAAAGGTTGCCCCTACAGCACGCATACCGGCACCGTAGGCTCCACAGAAGCGTTTATTTGCCGAGAAGAACAAGTGCAGGAAATTGGGCGTCGCTTCAACAACAGGGTAGTATGCGTTGAAATGGAGGCTTTTTCCGTAGCGGTGGTTTGCGAAAAATTCAAAATACCATTCGCAGTTATAAGAAGCCTCTCGGATGTTCCGGCAAAAGGCGAAGGCAACGAAAATGACTTCAACGAGTTTTTATGCCACGCCTCAAGAAACGCCGCACAATTACTCCATACATTGTACAAGAGGCGTAAAGCACAACCATAATTATTATAGTTGCCGGCAAATTGTTAAACGGATTGTATTTCCAAAGCACGGCTTTATCTAAATACAAATGCAGAAGCTGTATAACAACGCAGTGCAAAAGATAGGTATAAAAACTCGCTTTGCCAACAGCGCGCAACCAGGATACCGAAAGAATTTTAACAATAAATCCATGATTGTTTGCTAAAAGAAGCAATAATGCCGAATATAAAATAGGCGAAAGAATGTAATAGGTAACTGCCGAATTTATCGGCCTGAAATAATAGATGTTCACTCCTTGCAAAATCATGGTTAGCAACAAAAGCAAATCGTTTACCGAGGCTTTTTTAGGCTGTGGAATCGCATTGTTCAAAAATAATTTTCCCAGCACAATTCCAAAGAAAAAATTAACTCCGCTAAAAACTCTCGGAACATTTGCCCATTCTTCAAAATAAATAATGGATAAAATCACAAACGCCCATAAACCGGCAAATAACAGCCAAAGCGTTTTGTTGTTTTGTTTGTTCAAGAATTTTGAAAGAACCGGAGTTAATGCGTAGCATATAAAAAATACGCTCAAGGCCCAAGATGGCTGGTTAAGAGCATGGCCGAGCTCAGGAACAAAAGCCCACAATAGCGAAACGTGCAATGCAATGCTTTTTATTGCGAAAACGGTATTATCAAAATGAGAAGTTCTGTAAGCTATTATGGCAAAAACGAGCAAAGTGCAAATTATATGCAAAGGGTAAAGCCGCCTAAAGCGTTCCTTCATAAATTGTTTGAATTTCGGTATTCGCTCTTGCTCATTGAATAAAAAAGAGTATATAAAACCGCTCAGCAAAAAAAATACGCTTGTAGTAAAAAACGGAGCTTTCAGAATAGGCGCAAAAACAGTTTTGTCGGCATAAGAAAGCAAACTTGACGATGAAAAATGCAACAGGACAATGTTTAGAGAGGCAAAAAACCTCAGAGAATCAAGTGCCGGAAAATAAATTTTCATCCCAGCAACTCGTTAATCCCCTTTGCCGCTCTGCGACCCTCGCCCATCGCAAGAATCACGGTTGCTGCGCCGAGCACAATATCTCCGCCTGCAAAAACCCGTTCCATATAAGTGGCATTGGTCTCTGCATTTGAAAGCTCAATATTGCCCCATTTGTTCACTTTCAATTCGGGTGCGCTCTGGCTGATCAACGGATTAGAGCCGTTACCTATGGCTACAAGCACAGTGTCAACAGCCAGCTCAAAAAAGTCTCCTTCAATCTTCACCGGCTTGGCCCTACCCTTTTCATCAGGCTCTCCGAGCTTATACCTGTCAACTTTCAATGCTCGCACAAAACCCTTTTCATCGCCGAGAATTTCGCTGGGGTTTTGCAAATAGCAAAACTCAACGCCTTCTTCCTGAGCGTGATGGATCTCTTCGGCTCTTGCCGGCATTTCCGCAAGCGTTCTGCGGTAAATTATGCGAACTTTGTCTGCGCCCAAGCGCAGAGCCATTCTCGCAGCGTCCATAGCCACGTTGCCTCCCCCCAGTACTGCCACCTGCTTTCCATCCCAAATTGGGGTGTCGGCATCGCTTTCATAAGCACGCATCAAATTAGCTCTTGTCAAAAATTCATTTGCAGAAAACACGCCGTTCAAATCTTCGCCGGGAATTCCCATAAAAAGCGGGAGCCCCGCCCCCACACCCACGAACACGGCTTCAAAACCGTCTTTTTTCAGCAAATCTGCCAGCTTACGTGTTTTTCCTACAACAAAATTCGTTTTGAATTCAACTCCCATTTTTTTAAGGGTCTCAATTTCCTTGTCCACAATGTTATTTGGCAAACGGAACTCGGGAATGCCGTAGCGCATAACGCCGCCCAATTTATGGAACGCTTCAAAAATAGTCACGCTGTGCCCTTCTCTGCGAACATCTGCCGCAACAACCAAGCCTGCCGGCCCGGAGCCTATAACAGCGACTTTTCTTCCGGTTTCCGGCTTTACTGCGGGTATTTTAACCTCGCCGCTTTCCCTTTCCCAGTCTGCGGCAAATCTCTCCAGCCTGCCAATGGCAACGGATTTTTCCACATCTTTTAGCGAAATGCCAACTATGCACTTCTTTTGGCACTGCTTCTCTTGCGGGCAAACCCTTCCGCAAACAGCCGGCAAAAGCGAGGTTTCTTTTATGGTGTCTATTGCGCTTTGTATATCGCCATCCGCTATATGCTTAACGAATCCGGGTATGTCTATGCGCACGGGGCAACCGTCCAGGCACCCGGGTTTCTTGCAGAACAGGCATCTCTGCGCTTCTGTCATAGCCTGTTCTTTTGTGTAGCCCATAGCCACTTCGCAAAGGTTTTTAGCTCTGATTTGGGGTTCCAGCTCCGGCATTTTCTGCGGAGGTATAGCCAATCTCTCTTTTGTAGTCAACATGGCCTAAATTTAGAAAAAATGTCTGAACCATGATTCACTTGATTTAGGAGTTCATACGTTTACTATATTACTACAATGGACTTCAACCAGGAGCTTTTATGAATATATTTCGATTAGCATTATCAGTAGCCGTGCTGCTTGCGTTTTCTGTTAACGTTTTTGCTGACGATGACGATATGGCCCCAAGAGGAGGCACAGGCACCATCACTATTATAACCGATCCTCCTAACAGCGATGTGTTTTTGGATGGTGATGCTTTGGGAAAAAGCCCCATAACCAAGCGCAAATTTCGTTCCGGGCCGTTAAGGCTGATTGTTATAGATCAGGGCAAAGAGCTAATAAATACCCGTTTTAATGTGTGGCCAAACAAGGAAAACGTTTTTGAAGGCAAAACCACTATGCCGGCTGGCACAATAGTAGTTACCACAAATCCTAATAAATGCAGGATTTTGCTTGATGGAGAAAATGCAGACCGCACAGACGGCGGCCCATTGACGCTGAACGCTGTGGACGCAGGCAGCCATACCATTGGGGCAGAAGGTTGCGGTAAGCTCCTTGAAATTCTTATTCCTGTAAGAGGCGAGCAGACAACAGAGGTTCATTTGGATGTAAAAGCCAGAAAGTCAAAAGCGACAATAAGCGGAGAGGATGTTTTAGGAAAGGATAAGTAATAATTACCATTTCGCTAACGCATTTGTAACTATAATCTCTTGCAGTGCTTTTATAGCGCGCTCTTGTCCGTGGATTTCTTCGGATTCATTTTTTCGTACATCGTAAGAGCCTATAGCTTGAACATTTTTATTTTCGTATATCATTTTTTTGCGAACATTGTCGTAAAAGGTAACCGATACGCCCATTGTTACTCGATAAGTTTCCACATCTGCGTTTGAGCTTTGGGCTTCGGGCCTGTTGTTGTAGCTCAGCAGAGTGACCGAAAAGTCCGTGTCTGCATTGTCGTTTATCATGCGAATAGCCGGAGCGTTTATTCTGAAAAGCTCTTTTATGCCGTCTTTAAGCCTGTTGCCCAGCACAGGGTCAAAACTGCGATAGTCCACATCTGCAATGTACACCGTTTTTATATGTGAAGGAAGCGTTGTAGCAGTGAAACTGTAACATGAAAAAAACAGCGCAGTTATAGCAGCAATGAACGCTTTTTGGAACATAGATGTGAATGTAGAAAAATACTAAGCCAACTCAGCCCTCGGTGGCTGGAGAGTGTTTCTTTACATCATCTAAAATTTTTTGCAATCCTGCTATGACCACGCTTCTTGCATCTGCGACGTCCACAGGTGTTACATTGTCTCTGTTTTCTTTGATATATTCTTCGTAGCATCGTTTTTTAAAATCTTTTCCTAATTCCTCTCCGAGCAATTCTTCCGCTGTTATGCCTAATTCTATTAGCTTTACAACATTTTCATAAGAGAATTTAGACTTGCCTCTGGCAACCTGCCCAATTAGGCTTGTTGAAGTCCCCAATTCTTCAGCAAGTTCCCTATATTTTAAGCCCACTCTGTGAGCAAATTTTGCAATGTCCAGCGTCTTCATATCCTTTTTATCGGCAAAAAATGAATAAAAATGGAAAATAATGAATGAGATTGAAACGCCCCCCTTCTTTTACATTTTTATTTGTATATTAGCAAGCATGAATGTAAAAAATGAAATTGGAATGAAAATAAAAAATGGTGCTAACCTTGTGGCGCAAGCTCTGTGCCGCAATACGCTTGGAAGGGTTCCTGTTATAGCCATCTGTTTTATGATGCTGTTCGCTTCCAATGCTAATGCGTTCTGGCTGGACATTATAAAAGGATTAGCAACCGTTGTTAAAACCGTAGCGGAGCAAAAAAAGGGATCGTCCACTGCCAAAGCCCAAACTGTCAGCACTAACCCGGCTCCAAATCCAACTCCAGTTCCTAAAATAGTAGCTGAGCCTACGGAACAGCAACTTACAGCTGCTTTTGACAGTCTTAGCAGATATTGCAAAGAACTCAGCTCGCAAGGCTTTCCCTGCGGAATGCATTCGGCTAAAAGCACGATTTCTTTTAGCAATGCGCTGGAAATAGCAAATACCCGTGCAGACGGCGAACTTGCGAAATCAGTGGAGCAGTTTGTGGAAACCAAAGCCGCTTTTGTTATGAAGCAGGTTGAAGATGAGGACGGAGAAATAACAGAGAGCCAGGAATACTCCAGCGCATTAAAGGTTGCGGCAAATCAGTCGCTTCGTGGAGCGCAAACATATTTGACGCATTCGCGCACAACGAAAAACGCAAAAGGAAAAGATGTCTATGAAGTGTTGGTAGTGAGGGTTTTGGATGCGAATCTTTTTGACAGGGCTTTGACGGAAAAATCTCAGGGCAATCCGGTTAGCCTGCAGATAATAGCTGAAAATTCAAAAGGCATTGTTTCAAAAATAAAGGATTACTTAAAAAAGAAAATTTAAAATGCAAATACTCTTCATATTTTTCTTAGCAATTTTTTCAATGGCTTTTGCGGCTCCGTCTTGCCCCGGCGATGCAAAGCCTTTGTTTGGCACAGGCAGGGGAGCAAATGAAGCAGAAGCCAGGCAAAATGCGAATATAGAGATTGCAAAGGAACTTTCCGGCAGCCTTAAATTGAATGCCAGCGATGTGCTCACCCAAAAAGAAACGGATGATGACATAGAAGAGATTGCTACATATATGCGAGAGATTAAAATAGAGACCCAGCTTCCTAATATGGGAGATGTGAAAGACGTGGAATATCCCTACAAAAAAGAAGAAGGGCTGTTCGTGGCAAAACGCTATATATGCCCGGACAAAGCGGTCAAGCCATATTTGGATTCAATGAAAATCATAAATCTGGAATTTTCCAATAAAAAAATAAGCGTGGACTTTTGCAAAGATTTATACAAAACCTATGCTCCAAGAGTAATGGCTTTTGAAAAAATTTTAGAACGCTTGGGGCAAAAAAACGAAGCCAATATAAAAAACTACAAAGAGGTAGAAAATGAATGCGGCAAAATCGGAAAGGGTTTATTTTTAAGAGCCGATGACGAAGCAAGCGAACTTGACAAGGAATTCACAAAAGCGCTTATGAGCAATATCAGTTTTAAGCAGGGTGTATGTTTGAGAGGAATGGAGATACAGCAGATAAAAGCAAAAGAGTCAGGCTGCAAAAAACACATGGGCGGCTATTGGGAATGCTCGGTAGATGTCCGTTTGGAAGGCGTAGATTGCAGCGGCAATGGCAAAACGCTTAACCTTGATGGCAGAATAAGCGACAGGGCGAGCAATGAGGCAAATGCTAGGCAGGGAATACTGAACAAATTGCGCAAGTGCAATTTTCCGAAATTTGACACATGGAGAAAAGAACTTCTGCCTTGGATGGAAAAATGAAAAAAATCCTGGCAATGCTTATTGCGATTACCACTTTGTTCGCAACGCCTTCTGTTAAGCTGGATTTGCCGCCGCCTCTGCAAAAAGAGATCATCCCTCAATTCGTGGCAAGGGATAAAGATGTAAATGAGCGTTTTGACCGTGGCGATTTGAGAAGAAAGGTGGAGCCTGCGACCAAGCGTGTGGCACTTGTATATTTCACAACCTTTTGCAAGCCTTGCATGGAAGGAATGGTTCGCTTGAGGGACAGCAAAGATTTGCTGAAAAAAAACAAAATTCAAATTGTTTTGGTGAATGTTGGCGAAACAAAATCGTGCTCTGGTGTTCGTAGCGTTCAATGTGCGAAAGACTTGAAAACCGTTCATGACTGGGTTAAGAAATATTCAATCCCCGAATGGCTTTTGATTATGGATGTAAATCAGCAGCTTGTTTGGCCTTTTGGTTTGACAAAATCCAAAATGGAAGAAGTGCCATTGCCGCAAACTCTATTGCTGGATAACAAACTAAAACCTTTGCTTTTGCTTGGCACGGAAGGAGATGACTGGCCGCAAGTGCTGTGGGAAGAAATTGAACAAACAAAAGGAGAACCTCAATGAAAAAGTTCATAATATCACTATTCGCATTTGCCACCTTTGCATTTTCCGCAATAAATTTGGCTGTTATAGATACGGAGGCAGACCAATCTGCCATAAAAGAACTAACCGAAGCCGAACTGCGTTACATAACACAGGAAATTCGGCGAGCGGCAAGGAGCAATTTGCCTGATGACTACAATGTGATGACCGAGCAGGCTGTTATGGTGCTTGGGGATGCGGTTTTGGAGGAGTGCGCAGAAGAAAACTGCATGATTTCTTTTGGAGAGAAAATAGGAGCCGATTATATAACCAAAGGTTCTGTGAGCAAATTCAGAACGATGTATGTTCTGACCATAGAAATTTTTGAGACGAGAAAGGGCATGATGGTGGCGAGTTCAGATCCAATAGAGAGCACCGACTTAAACCAGTTTATTCCGGAGATAAGAAAAGTGGCACCGGCATTGTTCACAAAATTTACTGAAGGAACAAAGAAAAAGCAGACTGAGGCGGAAAAAAATGTGAGACTGCAAGAGCGTGGACAGAAGCATAAAAGCGATTTGGAAAAAATAGCGATAGGAATTCGTGCAGGGTTTAATTTGTATAACTATTTTGATAACGCTGATGTATATAAAATGGGAAAGGGCTATGGCGGTGGTTTGGCGGTGAGAATTCCGCTTACAAGCAAGTTGCTTCTCAATCCTGGTTTGGATTTTTATTATAGAGAATTGTTCACATGGGAAGGGGGAGATGGCAGCATGAGCGAATTTGTAATATCCATTCCTGTTTTGCTCCAATTTATGCCAGTTGAGCACGGCTCTTTTTTCTTGGCGGCGGGCCCTCGGCTTGATATTCCTATTAAGAGCGAGTTGAAATACAATGATAAAACTTATGATTTGGGCAGGTCCGCAGTTGATATTAGCGCAATTTTGGGGCTTGGCTATATGGTATTGCCTGGTTTGAAAGTTGATGCCAGAACGAGCATGAATGTGATGCCGATTTTTGATGATGGCGATGATAAGTATGGTTTGTATATGCAGTTGGGTTTGGGTGTAACTTATTTCTTCTAAGGAGTTCATTATGAAAAGCAATCGTTTTCTCTTTTTGGCGGCAGGTCTTTCTCTTGCCATGATTTTAACTTTTTCTTGTTCTGGCGATGGCAGCGTTATTGACGGCATAATTGCGGCAGATAACACTGATGGCGAAGTCTGGGATGGCAATATTAATACCGCTTGGTATAATACCTCGCAAACAGAATACACCATAACTACGGCTCAACAGTTGGCGGGGCTTGCGAAGTTGGTGAATGATGGTGTGGAATATTTTTTGGATAAAACCATTAAGCTGGGAAATAACATAAGCCTTGGTAACATTGATTGGACTCCAATAGGAAAGGATGCTTCATTTGAGGGAACTTTTGATGGCAATGGTTATGAGATTAAAGGTGTTAATGTAAAGAAATCCGATGATCATCTTTATAGCGGATTGTTTGGGGCTTTAGATCTTAATGGAGAGATAAAAAATCTTGGTGTTGTTAGTTCTACTATTAACGGCACTAAAGAAGTCGGCGGGCTTGTGGGGATAAACAACGGTAAAATAAATAAGAGTTACTTCATTGGCACAGTTACAGGAAGTGCAGATGTTGGTGGACTTGTCGGAGATAATACTCTTGGTATTATAAGTAACAGTTATTCTGAAGGTTATGTTAGCGGGACAAGAGACTATGTAGGTGGTCTTATTGGGTTTAACGCCGGAGAATTAAACAATTGCTATTCTAGCAGTAGAGTAATTGGGGTGGATAGCATTAGTAACCTTTCTGGAAAATATGGAGAAATATTTGGTGGTCTTGTGGGGTTTAATTATGGAAGTGGTTTCGGCATAATAATGAATAGCTATTCTACTGGCACAGTCACAGGAAATCATGATGTTGGTGGTTTTGTAGGCGTGAACAATGGAGAAATAAGCAATAGTTATTCTATTGGCAGGGTGTCAGCTGATAATATTGCCGGTGGTTTTGCAGCTTGGAATGAAGAGAGTGGCACAATAAGTAATAGTTTTTACAATACGGAAACAAGCGGTCAAAGCGAGAGTTATGGCGGTGAAGGCAAAACAACTGCTGAGATGAAAGTACAGACAACTTATATCGGCTGGGATTTTAGCTCTATTTGGGGAATTGACCCGACAAAAAATAGCGGTTATCCGTATTTGAAAGAAATAGTGCCATAATGGTACGAACCTTGCCAAATCTTACCTTTTTCCCAAAGGTTTGGCATTGATAACAAAAACAATGGGAAAATGGAGTTTGGAAGATGGAATATGTGGATAAGTTGATTACCGCAATTATTGGTTGCATATTTTGTATTTTTACCTATATATGTAAAAGAAAATTAGATGAAAGAAAATCTAAGCAAAAGAATATCTCATATGGAATAACGATAATAGATTCGCTACTGGAAGAAATTAATGCAGGCTTAGAAATAATTCAAAACAAAAAAAATGAATATTTCCCTAAAGAAAATTGGGATAAAATAAAAAATATTCAATGTGATGTAGCGCAACGTGAAGCAATGTCGATAATTTCAGAAATTTCTAAACCTAATAATGTTTTAGACATTTGCAAAAATTATTTTGAAAATATAAGCAAGGATTATAAAAAAGCCATAGAAAATCGATTCTTGAATGCAAATGCTCAAAATGATATAGAAATTAAACAATATCAAGAAGAAACTAAAAAGGTTATAAAAATATTAGAACAGACTAGAGCATTGCTTGATGAGAATTCTACTAAATGAGGAGTTCTGCTATTGCAGATATTCTATTGTAATACTTCATAAATTCAGTATATTTTGCATATTCTGGTGAAGTAAAAAGTCAGAACCATGATTCACATGATTAAGTGACATACACTGTAACATCAAGGAAAAACAAACTTAACTAAAAACTTTTTAGCTTAGGAAGGGATTAACATGAGAAAATCAAGAAAATCCTAAAATCAAGAATTCCGCTTTGCTTTTGCAAAGCTCCCTATCCATAGCCTGCGCTAGCTCGGCTACTAGGTTCAGACGTTTTAAAAAATGTAAACACTTGTTTGCAAAATGAAGCCAAAGCAAGAAAAGTGAGTCCAAACCCTTGACAACACGGACAAAGCTTTCTATATTTGTCCATATTTAGGGAGCACCATGGAACAAGACACAGCGATCAAGTTGTTTGAGGAAAGGAAAATAAGAACTTATTTTGATGAGCAAGCAGAAGAATGGTTCTTTTCTGTGATTGACGTCGTTGATGTTTTAACCGATAGTTCCAATCCACGAGATTACT
>Ga0209755_10007997_pt1 | contig 11400 bp, 16 predicted proteins | sample TergutCo191P1_FD_187301 | JGI IMG/M metagenome (GOLD analysis project Ga0209755, IMG submission 187301) | Cornitermes sp. P1 segment gut microbial communities from Petit-Saut dam, French Guiana - Co191P1 (SPAdes) (version 2) | ecosystem: Host-associated > Arthropoda: Insects > Digestive system...
CTGTGCCCATGCTTTCGAAAATCGTGCGCCACAAGGGGCGCGAGCTGCTAGACGGCGGGGTGAACGACCCTATTCCGATTGAGAAATCGATTGCGGACGGGAACGGCTTTCATGTTGTTGTGCTGACGCGGAACCGCGGGTATCGGTCGAAGCCGTTCCCGTTTGCGGGGCTTGTCAGGCTTTTTTACAGGAAATATCCGCGGCTGATTGAAGCGATTATGACGCGGCATGAAGCCTACAACCGTCAGCTTGCGCTCTGCGAAGAACTGGAAAAGGACGGCAAGGCCGCAATTATCCGGCCGCGGCGGAAGGTCGAGGTAGGCAGGGCTACGTCCGATACCGCGAAAATCCTTGCGCTTTACGACGAAGGGCACGAGGAGGGCCGCAGTTGGTTAGCCGCACTAACCAACTGAATGCTCCCTCTTTTGCCTACAAATTTTTCAGTGTACGTTCACAGGACGCGATTATTCTGCGCAGGCAGGTAATCGCTCTGCTTTGGTGCCTTTGCAGCAGCAGCAATGACAGCATCACCGCTTTTCCGCTATGTAAGTCGTCTTGAACGTGTTCCATGCGCATCAGGGATTCTTGCAGCTGCCCTCCTTCTTTGGCATACAGGCCTGTCAGTTCGTTTACTATGCGCTGTTGTCCTTCGTTTAGAGGGGTTTTTGTACGGGCTTTTTCGTCCATTGCAGATTGGACTTTTTTTATTGTCTTTGATTTCGTTTTCAGGAGTACCTTGATTTCGCTTTGGTTGCTTCCAATGCTTCCCAACAAAGTTTTCAGCTCGACGTTCATTTGCCTCCCACCCTTTGATATTTCCAGTTTATGTGGTAGGATGGTTTTGTTGCGTGTCCTTTTGGAGGAATTTGTATATGGATAAAAAATTGATTTTGGTGAGCGGTTACTGTGCCGCGGGGAAGTCCACGTTCGCAAGGCGGCTTGCGCAGGAATGCGGTGTGCCTTGTTTTGTGAAGGATGTTATTAAGGAGACTATGGCGGATTGTTTTGACGAAAATGGCGAAAATGGCGGGGATATCGAGGCGGTGTATAGGCGCGGGAGCGCGGCTACCTTTGGGATTATGCTGCATGTCGCCGAGATGTTTTTGGCGGCGGGTCAGGTTTGTGTGCTTGAGGGGAATTTTAAGCCGCATGAAGCGGAGGCGCTCAAGAGGCTTGGCGCGGATTGTTTGAGTTTTGTATTTGTTGGGGATTTGGATGTTTTGTATGACAGGTATGTCGCAAGGGAGCGGCATAGTGTGCATTTGCCCGCGGGTGACAGGAAAAGTTTTGCGGAAGGGCAGCGCAGGATGCGGTATGGGGAGTTTGGGGTCGGGAAGGTTGTGCGGGTTGATTGTACGGATTTTGGAGCAGTGGACTTTGACGGATTAGTGGAGATTGCGAAGGGGTTTGTTTTGAAATGAAGAAGTTGTTCATATCCGAGTCTCCAGCCCTCTTGTTATTATCCCATTAATTACCGCTGTCAAACCGGCGGAATCCGCCGGTTCATTGCTCCGAAAATACTCATCCATCCCACGATACCCCGCAAAAAGAAAGCTATACAACGCCATAGCCTCAGCCTCCGAAAACCCGTACCGCTCAACAAGCCGCGGGCTCAAAATTTCCGACAAGCCCAACTCCAGCCTATGCATTATCCGGCCGGAACTCGGCTGCGTACCGGCAAGCAGCAGCAAAACCTCGTCAGCCTCGACAATCTTGCGTATTATAGCGGAAATGTCCAAGGTAAGCACACTGGGGCTATGCTCGGAAAGCACGCTTGCCAGCGACTGCACCATCTTGTCGCCGTACTCCGCTTCGAGCTTCTCTAGCAAATCATACGCGTCTTGATAGTGAACGTAAAATGTGCTTCTGTTTATCTCCGCAAGCTTACAAATCTCCGTCACGGTGATTTTTTCGATTGGCTTGCTCCGCAGTAGTTCTGTGAATGTTTCCCTTATTACCGTTTGGGTGTACCGCTTCCGCCTGTCCAACACATGCCGCCCTTCTGTTGTGAAACGTACAGAGTGATGTATATTGATGATTGAAATTGCCGCGCCAGTTGGTATAATTATAGTAAATTTTGAAAAAGGAGGCAATAAACATGATTGACGGAACTTGGGGACTATCGTTCGACACGCCTATAGGGCGCATGGCAATGGACTTGACGGTGAGCGTTTCCGGCGGCGAGGTAAGCGGGAAAATTAACAGCCCCAACAATACGGATGTGGCTATCACCGACGCTACATACAGCGGGGACGAACTTAGATTCTCGGTTTATTTGAACTCACCTGCCGGGGCTACCAGTGTAAGCGCTAACTTGAAGCTTGCCGGGGATTCTTTGAACGGGAGCTTTGGTACTTCATTTGGGTCATTTGTTGTCAGTGGGGTTAGGAAGTAGATTTGCGGAAGGCTCAGTTGGTTAGGGTTACTAACTAGCTGAGTCTTTTTTACATTTATGCAGTATAATACTCAGGGTGATTCACAATGGAAAGCTTACTGGAAAAACTCAAAAACCTAGGCAAAAAGGACAAAAACGGGCTTAGATTCTGGGAGCGCGATTTATTCGAGGATAGGCAGCTCAGCGGGGTTGCTTTAGCGGAAATGTGCCGCCAGATGTCGTTCATGCTTGGGGCGGGGATTACGATTCGGTCGGTTATTAACGTCCTTGCGGAGTCTTCCGTCAAGCTCCGCGGCAGCCTGCGCAGCGTTATGGAGGGGATACTGCGCGGGGAGAGCCTTTCGCGCGCGCTTGAAAATACCGAGGTTTTTCCGCCGTTTATGTGCAATATGTGCCGCATCGGCGAGATGTCGGATAACTTGCCGCGGGTGATGGCACTGCTTGCCGATTACTACGAAGAATCCGCAAGAAACCGCGACGAAATCATAGCTGCGCTTATGTACCCCGCGGTGGTTTCTGTTATGATGCTCGGTATGATTTTGGCGGCGGTTCTGTTTGTTTTGCCGAACTACGCGCTTGTTTTCGCGGCTTCGGATGTGCCGCTTCCTGTTTTAACGCGGGCACTGCTTGCGTTTAGTGACTTGCTTATCACGCGCTGGTGGTTGGTTTTACCCATGGCGGCGCTTCTGATTGCGGCCTTTGTTTATTTTCTGAAAACGCGCACATTCGAGCTGCTTATGCTTAAAATCAGCATTTACAGGCAGATGGTGAGTTTGCATATCGTTCAGGCTATGGCGCTGATGTTGCAGTCGGGGCAGCCCCTGCCGGATGCGGTGCTTGCTGTTTCCGGCATCGTGTCAAACAGGCAGATTTCACAGGATTTGCAAAGGCTTGCGATGGGTTTGCATGAAGGCTCGGCGTTTTGGATGCTGCTTACGCGGCTTCCGTACATAGACCCTATCGTGGTGAGCATGGCAAGGGTCGGCGAGGAAACAGGCGACATGGCGCAGGCCTTCGAACACGCGGGCGAGTTTTGCCGCCACAGGTTCACGCAAATGAGCAGACGGCTGAATAAACTGGTGGAGCCGCTGGTCACACTCATACTGGGCTTTGTGCTTGGGCTTGTGATGCTGTCGATTATACTGCCGACTTTTGCAATGACAGACCTGATGTGGTAATTTTCTTGACCGTCAGCCGAACCGGCTTTATAATTGGAAGGAACAAACATCAAAGGAGGAGTACCAATGCCATACGTAAGCATAAACATAACAAAGAAGCTATCGGACGCGGAGAAAAACACTCTGCAAGAAGCGGTAACAAACGCCATCACCGTCATCCCGGACAAAACCCCGGAACACACAACGGTATGCATCACCGACGGCTGCGCGTTTTACAAAAACTGCAAGCCGCAGGAAGTAGGCGGCTTTGTGGATGTGCGCTTGTTCAAAAACTCGCCTAAGGAAAGCAAGGTCGAGTATTCGAAGAAGCTGTTTGGGATTTTTGAGGAGCAGCTTGGGATGCCTAAGGAAAATTTACATGTTAATTATTTGGAGATTTTTGATTGGGGTGCGAATTAGGGGTTGTGTCTGACGTAAAAGTAAACGAAGTCGCACAAAAAGTACTTGACGCGGCGAAAAAAAGCTTGGGCGACAAGCTTGAAAAGGTGGTATTGTTCGGCTCGTATGCAAGAGGCGATTATGATGAAGATTCCGATGTAAACTTCTTTATACTTGCAAATGTACCGCAGGAAGAAGCCAATAAATGGCGTGGTGAGATACGCAAAAAACTACCCGGCATTGATTTGGAATACGATTTGCTCATTTCGTTGCATGTCACAGGCACGGAAATCTTTTATAAATTCCGGGATGTTCTGCCGTTTTACAGCAATATCGCACAAGAAGGAGTGGAGATTGTTGCTTGAGAACAGTGTGCGTGAGTTAGTGAAATTCCGATTAGACCAAGCTGAAAGATGCCTGCAAGCCGCTAAGGTCGAATACGATGCGGAGTTTTATAAAGATGCCGCAAACAGGTCGTATTATTGTATATTTCACGCAATGCGCGCTGTCCTTGCCTCGGAGTGCTTCGATTCAAAGAAGCACTCCGGGATTATTTCCGCTTTTCGGCAAAGGTATATAAAAACCGGAAAATTTTCGTCTCATTTTCTGATGTGATAGGCGAAGCCTTTGATGTCAGAAATAACAGCGACTATGAAGATTTTTACGTGTTGGAACAGGTTGACGTAGAGCTGCAAATGAATAACGCAAAGGAATTTCTGGACGCTGCTAATAAGTTTTTAACCACACCGCCTACCTAATCCTATACCGCCTAAACAACCGATAAGCAATAAACCCAATCCCAACAGCCGCAATAACCCCAAACACCACCCGCAAATGCTTAGGCCCGGGATGAATTGAATACATTCCCTTCTCCAAATCAAACACCGTAATTCCCCAGTCCTTGATACCGTCATAGTACTCCGTCTGCCTAAACTCGCCCACGCTATGCGAGTTTCCGAGCGCTACAAGCGCGCCTAGCAGCTTGCCTATCACCGGCTTATCTAGCAGCGCCTTCACATCTTCGTCCGTGGTCAGCTCAACAAAGTTGCCGAGAAACACCGCTTCTTGCTCCGTGCCTTCAATCGAATCCAAAAAATCTGAAATCAGCATAATTTATACTCTCCATTCTTCAAAAGTGTCAGTGTGCAGTCGCATTCACGGCGGTTTGCCAACGCGCGGACTACGTTTGCGCCGTCGCTTTCTCTGTAAAATTCCTCGGCGGCAGCCGGACTTGACCCGCCCGATATTTTCCGTTGTATCAGCCGCTCTTTCAGCATTTCTTCGTCTGCCGAAATGAATATGCTGTAATCGCAGGGCGGCAGGGCGTCCCGCCATTCCGGCTCGTCAAGCAGGAGCCAGTTGCCCTCTACCAGAACGATTTCTCCCCGCACAAGGGTAGCATCTTGCACCACATCATGCAAGTTTCGGTCATACAGCGGCAGTCTGATGTCCTCGTGCCGCAAGCGGCTTAGTGCGTCTGCTAGTTTTTTTATGTCGTAAGTTTCGGGGCTGCCTTTTACGCGCCGCATGGGGACTGTTTTGCCGCTCACGGTGACGCTGTGGGTTTCGATGTATGACTGCGGGTAGTGGAATCCGTCGATTCCTACGGCTTGGATTTTCGCGGACAGCTGCGCAAGAAACAGCGACAGGGTCGTCTTGCCCGCTCCGGGCGGTGCGGCAAGGTAGACCAGTGTGCGTTTCCGCATACCTTCCAACCTGCGGATTAGCGGCAGAAACAGCTCATCCACATCTTTTTGCAGATACCGCGCCTTTACACCGAAGCCGTTTACGTTCAAGTTGACATTGATATAATCCATGGGTTAATCTTACCACAAACGGAGGGGATTTGTAATGACTAAAAATCAGGCGCGGCGGTTTATGCTTTTGAAGCAGGGGCTGCTTGGCGCGCACAAGTTCGCGGGCAAGCAGGGCGCGCTCGAATTTATACGGCAGGCCGGATGCGTCCAGTTCGACCCCGTTGACATTTGCGGCAAAAACGCCGAAATTACGCTGCAAGCGCGGGTGAAGGGTTTTAACAAGGGGCAGCTTGCCGAGCTGCTTTACGAAGACCGCGCGTTGTTTGACTATCCCGACAAGCAGCTGTCGATTATTCCTACCGAGTACTGGGCTTATTTTGAACGCTTCCGTGCGGCGGCTCGGCGGCACTTGGACGGCTACCCGGAAATCCGCAAGTATATCGAGGACTTCCGTTCGTATATCCGCGAAAACGGCGCGGTTTCTTCCGATGATTTCACTTTGGAGGGCGAGACTAAATGGCGGTCTGCGATTAACTGGAGCGCAAACGGCAAGCTTTCGCGGTCGGTACTCGAGCAAATGTATTCGAGCGGAGATTTGGTAATCCACCATAAAAAAGGCACGCGTAGGTACTATGATTTAGCCGAGCGGCACATTCCCGCCGAATTACTGGCCGCGCCCGAGCCGCTCCCCGATGATTTTGCGCACATGAAATGGCGGGCACTGCGCAGAATCGGCGCGGTGGGGATGCTGCGGAACAGCGCGTCCGGCGCCTGGCTTGGCATAGACGGCCTAAACGCGGAAGCCCGCAGAAAGGTATTCGCCGCGCTGCTGGACGAGGAGAAAATAACAGAGGTGACGGTGGAAGGCTTGCAAGGCTGCTTCTACATAAAAACCGCGGACATCCACATAGTAAACGAGGCTACAGACAACGCGGTATCAAAAAAACGCTGTGAGTTTATTGCGCCGCTAGACCCGTTTCTTTGGGATAGGAAGTTGATTAAGGAGATTTTTGGGTTTGAGTACGCGTGGGAGATTTACACGCCGCCGAGTAAGCGGAAGTACGGGGCTTATGTTCTGCCTGTGATTTGCGGGGAGCGGTTTGTCGGGCGTATTGAGATAGTGCGGGAGAAGGAGCGGTTGGTTGTGAAGAATATGTGGTATGAGGATGGGGTGCGGCAGAGCAAGAGGCTAGCGGGGATGGTTGAGGCCTGTTTGGGGAGGCTATCCTCCCCTACTTCAACTCAATCAAAATAACCGTATCGGTAGCATCGGGCAACTCATACGAAGGCACCACGCTCCCCGACAGCACCACAAAGGTATAGTCCGGATAATTATTAGTAGTCCAATGCTCCTGCATCGACAGCTCCGCACCCGTCGAAAGCAGTCTCACGCGCTTTATCTGCTCCTTCTTAATCCCTTCGACAGGAACGGGGCCTATCGTCGCCTCGGTAACGTGAATATAAACCTTTTTCCCGTCGGCGCTTGCGGTAATGCGCCCGTAGTCCGGCTTAGGCAGCTCTGTGTACCCGCAGCCGTAAATGCTTTCGCCGTTTAACTTCATCCACTTGCCGACTTCTTTCAGCACCGCCGCCGACTCCGGCGGGATATTGCCCCTTGCGTCCGGGCCTATGTTCAGCAGCATATTCCCGCCCTTGCTAACGCATTCCACCAGCTTCCGCACGACTGTTTCCGGCCGGTAGAATGCCTTGTCAAACTGCGCAAAGCCCCAGTTATTGTTCATGGTCAGGCAGGCTTCCCACGGCACAGGCTCGCCGTTCGGCTTGCGGATGCCCTTAGGCGGAATAATCTGCTCGGGCGACACAAAATCGCCGGAGTACGGCGTTGGGTCATCGGTCATAAGCGAGCCGAAGCCGGAGCCGCTTACTTCAAGGCGGTTATCCGTTATTACGTCCGGCTGCAAGCCCCTCACCATTTCCATAAGCTCGGTCGCGCGCCATTTTTCGCCCGTCATGGTGTCGTATGAGAAGTCGAACCACAGCACATCCAGCTTGCCGTAGTCGGTGCAAAGCTCGCGCACCTGCCCGTGCATGTATTCCAGGTAGTTGTCGAAATTATATGAATAGTCCTTGTAGTCCTCGTTCTCGCGCATGGGGTGGTTCCAGTCGCCGTAGTGCGGGTAATCGGGATGGTACCAGTCGATGATGGAATAGTAGAGTCCGACCTTCAGCCCCTCCGCGCGGAACGCATCCAGAAACTCGCGCACAAGGTCGCGCCCGCACTGTGTCTTAGTGGACTTGTAATCGGTCAGCTTCGAGTCGAACAGGCAGAAGCCGTCGTGGTGCTTCGAAGTCAGCACGGCGTATTTCATGCCCGCTTTCCTGGCGAGTTTCGCCCATTTTTTCGGCTTAAAATCTACCGGGTTAAACTCGTCGAAGTAGATTTGGTAGTCTTCCTTGGGAATGCGCTCGACACTGCGCACCCACTCGCCGCGCGCGGGAATCGCGTACAGTCCCCAGTGGATGAACATGCCGAACCTGTCGTGTTGGAACCATTTTACTCTGTTGTTCATGTGGTGAAACCCCCTTTGTGGTTTTGTGTGGAGATTTGGTGTTGAAATTAACGCCATTTTAGAAGCTAAATTAAACTTGCCACCGTATCAACTGGAAGCCCGGTTATCTCAGATACTTTTTCGATGGAATCACCGAACGATAGCATTTTCTTTGCTGTTTGTTTTCTGTCTTCGATAAGCCGTTTTTCGAGTCGCCCACTTTTTTCTATCGCGGCTAAGATAATATCAGCAGTTTCATCAGTTACCATACTATACGCCTCCTCAAATGCGATTGGATTTGCTTTAATTAACGCACCCAAATATACACTCCTATTATCAATAGGCTTTTTTTCTTTATATGCGAGAAGGGTGCTTTTAACTTCCATAGCATTAAGTCCGCTCCGCAGATTTTTCAAAAGCAAATTTTCCTCTGATAGCTTTTTGCTTTCTAGTATCTGGATAGGGAAAACCTCACCTTGAATATAATGTATACCATTACCAACATCCTGAACCTTGATACCGCGCTCGTTTTCTAAAAATCTAACAAGCTCCCTCGGAAACATGGTGAGCATTATCGAGATAGTGATATCAGTCATAGGAATTTTTCTATGTGACGAATAAATCCCGGCGTAGCCTATAACCTTAGCATAATCATAAATGGAAAACGAATCCTTTTCGGATTTGAACTCAAATAAATTATGCCCTCGGAAGATGCGTCCGATTTCGTTGTTTACCTTTGTGCCCTCGGCTTTGGTTACAAGCGCGTCTATGATGAGGGCTTCTTCGCTTAGCGGGATTTCGCTTTGGAAGTTGAGGTTGTTGCCGTCTAGGACTAGGGTTAGGCCTTCGAAGATTGGTTCGTGCCAGTAGATTTTGTTTTGGTCGTCCAAGTGTTCCCCCGCCCTTTTTGGAATTAATTATACTATTCGTGATTATCTGAAAAATTTGTGTTCCATGCAAAACTTTGGTGTTAAAATTAACGCCATGTCAGACCAAGCTTTGAACTGTTTCTATGGGTAACTCCGTTGCTCTGGCAATGTTTTCCACCGACATGCCAAGTGACAACATGTTCTTCGCCGTCCGCTTCCTATCCTCTATAAGCCGTTTCTCGAGCTGTCCGCTTCTTTCTATTACTCCTAAGATAATGTCAACAGTTTCTTCAGTTACCATACTATACGCCTCCTCAAATGCAACCGGATTTGCCTTAATCAATCTACTTAGATAAATACTTCTTTTATCTATAGGTCTTTTTTTCTCATAAGCCCAAAAGGTGCTTTTCACTTCATCGGCACTTAACCCGCTCCGCAGATTTCTCAAAAGCAAATTTTCTTCTGATAGCCTTTTACTTTCTATTAGTTGGATATTAAAAGATTCCCCACGAATATAATATATCCCACTACCAATATCTTGAACCTTGACACTACGCTCATCTTCCAAAAATCTGACAAGTTCTCTTGGGAACATAGTGAGCATTATAGAGATAGTAATATCGGTCATGGGGATTTTTTTCTGCGAAGAATAAATCCCGGCGTAGCCTATAACCTTAGCGTAATCATAAATGGAAAACGAATCCTTTTCGGACTTGAACTCAAATAAATTATGCCCTCGGAAGATGCGTCCGATTTCGTTGTTTACCTTTGTGCCCTCGGCTTTGGTTACAAGCGCGTCTATGATGAGGGCTTCTTCGCTTAGCGGGATTTCGCTTTGGAAGTTGAGGTTGTTGCCGTCTAGGACTAGGGTTAGGCCTTCGAAGATTGGTTCGTGCCAGTAGATTTTGTTTTGGTCGTCCAAATGTTCCCCCGCCCTTTCTTATTGCAATTATACTATGGGTTTTAAGCTACCACAAGCCCGCAAACTATAAAGGGCTGTCTTATTAATAAACAATAAAACAGCCCCCAAAATCATTTTACAAATTACAAATTTATCATTCTTCTTCAAGCTGAGCCGCTAAAGCTGCTTGTTCTTCCAGATACGCTATTTCTTCATGCGTACGTGTCTCGAGAGTAAATACACCTGTCTGGTCTATTTCGAAGGTGAAGGTAATGTATTCTTCATCCACTTCGATATCTCCAAGAATTACGTCGCCATATTCACTGACTGCAACTACCGCGTAGTAACCTAAGTCAACATCGAAATCATCTGCCGCGAGGGTATGAGATACTTCTACCGGCACAGGCAAGCGTTCTTCGCCGCCTAGAGGTGCCATCCTTATACCATTTACGACTATATCCAAATGTATACCGGCTAGTACTCCGCTTTCCGGTATTTCGATGTCATTTCGCAGGGTTATTGTGAAGTTGCCCCTGTTAGAGAATGGCCCTGCCATGTCGAGTATTTCCTGCAGGAGGTCGTTTGGGATAGTTAGTGATGTTGTTACGCTTCCTCCTTCTTCTTCCTCGACGGCTGCGGCTTGTATTGTCATTGGCAGACCTGTCTCTATTACCTCCAACATGGTTCTGCCGAACAAATGGAAATCACCGCCGCCTTCTTCAAGGATAAATTCTACGGCTTCCGCGTCTTCGTCAAGCTCACTTATTGCATTTTCCACTAGCCTGCTGTTTTCGCGGCGTTGTTGTGCCGGAGTCGGGACGGGTGGCGTTTCTTCTTCCTCTACGGGAGGTGGTGTTACTACAGCGGTAGTGGAATCTTCGCTGTCGCTATCCGAATATTCCGGCTGACCGAGCGGTGGCGGGGTGAATGGCATTTCTTCGTTACCTTGCCGGATTACGAGCCTTGAGGCTCGGCTGGCATCTTGGAATATGGGGTGCAATGAATAGAACCGACCACCGTCCCATAACTCTATGACAACTCCATACCCGCGAGCGGTCAAATGCCAGTATCCGCTATGCGCCTCCGGATTTGCGTTAGTTAATGTCATTCTGGCTCTGCGAGGATTTAGGCTAAATCCGCAAAATGCGTGTCCGATGGGGACGCCGTTTCTGTACCACTGCATCACCAGTTGCTCTACTTGTCTGTTATAGTTAGTCAACATAATACTGCATGACAAGCCGAATGGATATGATATAATAGCAATATGGCATACAGTATGGATTTCAGAAAAAGAGCAATAGAATATGTGAACGAAGGGCATACGGGGAAGGAATTATATGAAGCGTTCAAAATTTGGCCATCTACCGTGTACAGATGGCAGAGATTGCTCGAAAAAAACGAATCGCTAAAGC
>Ga0209755_10007998_pt1 | contig 11399 bp, 13 predicted proteins | sample TergutCo191P1_FD_187301 | JGI IMG/M metagenome (GOLD analysis project Ga0209755, IMG submission 187301) | Cornitermes sp. P1 segment gut microbial communities from Petit-Saut dam, French Guiana - Co191P1 (SPAdes) (version 2) | ecosystem: Host-associated > Arthropoda: Insects > Digestive system...
ATCTTATGCCGGAAGGCATAGCTATTTTGCCGTTCTTTATGGTGGTCACCACCTGGCTTCAGATTAAGCAGACCATTACGGATCCGAATCAGAAGATGTTAGTCTGGATGATGCCGGCGATGATGTTCGTGTTCAGCTCTGTTATGCCAAGCGGTTTGGTTCTTTACTGGACCATTTCCAATATATGGAGCATAGCTCAATACATAGTTATAAGCCGCAATTCACCCTTGCCGGGAACAGCCCCAAGCGGCAATCCGCCAAAGGTTGTTGATGCGAAGATTGTGAAGGATAAGAAGAAGTAAAGTTAATCCACACCTTTTCTATTTAGCTTCCTCTTTTTTCTGCCCTTCTTGGTTTTCGGCACAATATCTTCTCCTTGAGGGCTTTGTACCGAAGCTGCTTCTGCTGGCTCTGCCTGCCTGTCTGTGGGTTCATAAGCGGCTAGCCGGCGTTGCAAAAGGGCGAACTTTTTGGAAATCTCAATAAGAGTTGCCAAAGAGGTGGTTCCAGTACGCTCAATCTCGGAAATATGGTCTTTGGAAATACCTGTAGCCTTTGCAAGCTCCGCAAGAATCTCTGCATCTGCCTTGGCATCAAGCGGATTTATAAAATCATTCATACCTAACCTCGTAGATAAACGAGTGTATAATATAGTAAACACTGAAAAACTCAGACTTCATGGCTTGGGATATGGGAATGGGACAAATTTGGCACGGTTTTTGCATTCTAATTCACATGGTTAATGGAATTTACTCAGCGCGCAATGGAATGATGCTCCTACAGGAGATGATGGACAATACTGCCCATAATCTCTCAAATGCTAACACAACAGGCTTTAAAAAGTCCCTCATGGCAAGCATTGCCCAGGTTGATATCAAGAGAAACGATGAACTAAAGCTCCATCAAGACGAAGACCACCAAATGTCCGAAAATTACATAGACTACTCACAAGGCAGCATGATAATCACCGACAACCCCTTCGATTTAGCACTTGAAAACAGCGGATTCTTTGAAGTTGAAACAGAACACGGCACTCGATACACCAGAAGCGGCAGCTTTACACGCAACGGAATGGGCGAACTGGTTACCATGCAAGGCTACAAAGTACTCGGCGAAGACGGACTCCCGATCAGTTTAGACGAAAAAGAAACATTTTCCGTTTCCGCATCAGGAAGAGTTTATGCAAACGGGCAAGAAGTCAGCAAACTCTCCATAGTTGACTTTGAAGACAAAAGAACCCAGCTAGGACGTGAAGGTTTTAACCTCTTTTACGCAAAAAACGGCGAAGAACCTGTTCGCAGGATAAACACCACAGTAAAACAGGGATTCCTGGAAGCCTCCAATGTAAGCGTAGTTGACTCAATGGTTGAAATGATAAGATTTCAAAGAAACTTTGAAGCCAATCAAAAATCCATCACATCAGAAGACGAAACACTCTCCAAAGCAGTGAACGATATAGGCCGTGTAGGTTAGTGACGAATTCTCACACTAATAGCTATGCCTATCAAAATTGCAAGGTAAACAACAAGAACGGCAAAAGGAACGTTGCTTAAACCCTCTGCGCATATACTTTGCACTTTCAATTCCAATGGCACATCTACAGGATTCTTCCAGCCTGAATACAGTTCCAAACCCATTACAGAAGAAAATCTTCTCGCATTATGGGTGTTTTTGGCATTTTGCTGCTCAAACCAGTAATCAGGTGTGTAAAAATGTTCAATCGCAATTGAATAAGTATTTGCATTCGGATTCAAATGAAGCTCCTTTATAACAGGCTTCTTCATGCGGTTATCCGGATCATAAGTCAATATCTGCACTATAAGCTCCTTAAACCCCTCGGAACTTTGCAAATTAAGCACAACAGAATCCATAAAATTCCAATTTCTGTTTTCATCAAAAGAAAATGCCATTCCGCAATTTACGGTTTCTTCCGGCAACATGCACCTGAAAGAAAAATCATCAACTTCTGCGCCCCCGTAAGAATACGGATGCGAATCAAAACACTCCACATTTCTCACATCAGGATAAAACGAATATGCAACAACGCCGGCCAAGCCTAAAAACAGCAAAAAACCGCGTAAATACTGTATTTTCATATAGGTTTCACTTTAGGCGGCCTACCCCTTTTGCTGACAGGCGGCGGAGCACTTATAACAGGTTTGGGCGGTAATTCTCCTAATGATACTCTTAATGTAGGGCGCAATGGCTTTGAAAAATTATTGGCGTGGCTGGTATTTACATCGCTGAGCGAAAACTTTTTCGGAGCGGGCTGAACAAAAAGTGAATCCAAATTGTTTATTGGAGGCGGTTTGGGCTTATTTATCTCTTCTGCTATCGCTTTTAATTTGGCGGCCTCCTTTTCTTGCTTCAAAACGGCGCGCTCTTTTTTTCCGGGCCGCTTGCGAGGTTTCCATTTTATCACCAAATCTGCGACTGTTTTCTCTTCCAATTCCTCAAGAGTCGGTGAAAGTAACTCTACCGGGATATCAGTGGACATAAAAATCTCCTGTTTCAAAAGTTTGTATTTCGGGTTCAACCATTAAACCATAATAAACATGCTGCTGAAGCTGATCTTCTATGTAAACCAGAGTGCCGCCGCTAGCCGCTCCGCAACCGGCGCAAGCTCCGTGATAGCGTATCATAACGATTTTCCCGTCTTTAATGCCCAGCACTTCCAGCCCACCACCGTCTCCGGCAAGCATGGCACGCACATATTCATTCATGCATTCTTCTATTTTATCAAGTTTTTCGCTTTCTCCAAGCGCATTCCACTCAGCATCTGCCTCTTCCCTGCCCTCTGCCGTGCAGGCTTTCAATTTTTCACTGCCCATGACTGCTCTTGCCGCAAAAGCCGTATTCTTCTTTTCCGGGTAAGCCTGGTCCATCATGGCGGGCAAATTTGCCACAGTTTGAAAATCCTGCAGTAAACTCTGGATATCGTCCATCTTTTTTCCCACAATCCATTCGCATAGAATATCTGCCAGCGCAGTTAGCAGCGGGCCGCCGTAGGTAAAAAACTTGACATCTAAAATCTGATCCGTATCGGGGTCAATCAAAACATAAACCTTAAGCGTCCCGGACTTGACATCTACCAGCGCAAATCCCTTATTGTCCGCTTCCATCTGAAATATCGCACCGCGCCGCTTTGGAAAGCGTGCTAATTGTTCAATGTTCTCTGGAATGTCCATATCTCCTTGCGAGATAATGTAGAAAAATACTTGTAGCGCGCTATGTCTCTACAAGTATTTTCTACATTACCCCTATGACATTTGGCATTCCTAATTTTATCGGTGAAATGGTACGGGAATATTCGCCGTGGCCCGAGCTTGCTTTGGGTGTAAATGTTATTTTGGCGGTTATTGCCGTTCTAGCCGTGGGTATAGGCTCGGCTCCTATTCTCATTTATATGGAACGCAAAGTTTGTGCCCATGTTCAGTGCAGGCTTGGCCCCATGAGACTCGGATGGCATGGAATTTTGCAAACTGTAGCAGATGTGTTAAAATTGCTTTTCAAAGAAGTTTATTCACCCAAAGGCGTAGACACAATAATGTATTATCTCGCGCCGATGATCTCCCTCACAACACCTTTCTTCACTTTGGCACTCATCCCCTTTGGCGCGCAATGGCAGGTTATAAATCTGGATTTTGCTGTGCCGGCCATCATCGCAATAAACGGGCTTGGGCTTTTTGCAATACTTTTGGGCGGATGGGCCTCAAATAACAAATATTCTCTGCTCAGTGCGCTTAGAAGCGGTGCGCAAATGATAAGCTATGAAGTTTCCTTCGCTGTAATAATGCTGTTTGTGGTGATGATTTCCGGTAGCGCATCTTTGAACGATATTGTTGCAACGCAAACAGGAACCGTTTTAAACTGGTGGATTTTTAAGTTGCCTTTTTTGGGGTTTGTAGGTTTTATAATGTTTATGTGCATAAGCACTGCCGAACTTAATCGCGCTCCGTTTGACATTGCAGAAGCAGAGCAGGAATTAACAGCCGGTTTTCATACCGAATACACGGGAACTGCTTTTGCCATGTTCTACCTCACGGAATATATAAACATGATAGGTGCCGCCGCACTCGGTTCAATTTTCTTTTTGGGTGGCTGGCAAGCGCCGTTGATTGGCATTGAAGCCGTGGATGCAAAGCTTTTGATGGTTCCCGACCTTGTTTGGATGTTTGCGAAAATTTACTTTTTAATATGGCTTTACATGATGTTCCGCTGGACCTGGCTAAGGCCGAGAATTGACCAGCTTATGAGCTTTGAATGGAAATTTTTGCTGCCTCTGAGCCTGCTTTTGCTTGCGCTTGGGGCTGCATTCACCGCTATGGGATGGGTGCTATGATGACTGTTTCAAAATACTTTAAAGTTGTGGTAAACGGCCCGATCAGCCTTATGAAAGGAATGGGCATCACTCTAAAATATTTTTTCAACCCGAAAAGAATTGTTACCGAGCAATACCCGGAAAACAGAGCTACTTTAAAAATGCACGAGCGTTTCAGAGGGCGAATTGAACTGATTCACAATGATCAGAACCTGCACACCTGTACCGCTTGCGGAATGTGCGAAAAAACCTGCCCGAATAATTCAATAAATATACTCTCAACAAAAAATATTGCCGGCAAAAAAGTTTTGGGTAAATATCTTTACCGTGTGGATACCTGCACGCAATGCGGATTTTGCGTAGAGAGTTGCCCTTTTGGCTGCCTTAAAATGGCGCACGACTTTGAAATGTCTTCCGCAGACAAGCAAACTTTCAATATGACCTTGAATAAAACTCAGGGACAGGGCTAATTTATAAGTTTATAACTATACCTACTTTCTCAAATGCATTGCGCAGAGTTTCGGCTTCCATCGGTTTGATTACAAAAGCGGCAGCTCCTAATTGTTTAAGTTTCATCTGAGCATCTGCGGCAAGATTTGGAATTACCAAAATCACTTTGCAACGAGATTTCAAGTCCGAATTTTTTTCCAGTTCAGCTAAAAATTCAAGCCCATTCAAATCTACAGTTTCCAAATCGTAAACAATAACCGAATACCTTTTTGAAGCACTTATTTTCTTTAAAACATCAGTGCCTTTTTCACTGATAAATACCTTGGTTATCTTCTTTTTTGCGAGCAATTGCGGCAAAATTTTTTTAGCCGAAAAATCTTGCAATGCACCATAAAAATCATAAAGGAATTTTTGTTCCAAGCGTTGCAGCTCGCTCATAAGGGTTTTCATATCACCGAGTGTACTAATTTTCTCCAGTGTTTCCGCCATAAACGGTGCCTCCTCTCATTATTGCCATTTTTTGAAATTCGTTATTCTCAGATACGGCAAGAGGCCCCTTCATGTGTACAGTGCTTGTATAGCGAGTATATGGCGAAGCAACTATAACATCGGACTCCAACATTCCAAGTACCTTTACCTTTGCCGCCTTATTATCAAGAACCATCTGATTATATTTCGCTACCTGATTATCGCACATTTGCCGTTTTGCAATTAACGCCTGCAAACTGGTTATGTCTTGCTTAAGCTTGGCTGCATCGTCTTCCTTTAGGGTCTCCTGCTTATTCCATGTTTTATATCTGTCAAAAATGGCATTTGTTTCTACCGCAATAGCGTTCGCCTGTTCTCTCGCTTTTTCTTGGCGGTAGTGCGTACGCACGTTTATAATTGTTTTAACTCCCGTTTCGGAGCCTAAATCTCCACCACACTCAGCACCTTTAAATGCTGTTGTAACTCCGCCTATAATGGAACCTCCGGTACGAAGCTCTCCAAGGCAGCTTACGGTTGAATGCAGAATATCTTTTGTGACTAAAATATCGCCTTCTGCAGTAACAACAGCAGCGTTTATAAATGTCGCTGCAACAAATGTGCCGGCAGTGACCTCGGTTTTATCTTTACCCTGAATACCGCCCGAACATTTAACATGTCCCTTGGCTCTTACCTTTGCACCGGTTATAAGCCCGTTTACCACAATATTTTCTTCTGATATAACTTCAAAACCTTCGGTAACATTGCCATGTATAATAACCGTTCCGGGAAAGTTTATATTGCCTGATGCCAAACCTACATCGCTCTGCAAAACATAGCTGCGGCGAACCATAAGTACATCATCTTGAACATTGGGCGTTCCGGAAGAGGTTACAACAATATTTCCATCTTTCTCTTCCAATCCTTCGCCCACAAAATATTTTGCCTTTGCGCCGGGCTTAGCCTCTATGGGATGCCCGTTTACGTCTGATCCAGGCTCTCCATGCCCCGGCGGCATTACAACCGCAAGAATATCACCGGCATGAACCAAAGTGACCTGCATTGAATTCTTGTAATCAATTGCTTTATTGTCTTTGGCGTCCGCTACAAATTGCGGCTTCGCGCTCATGTCGAACTTATATTCAATATATCCGTCTTTGCCATCCTTTGGCCTGAAACCTTTGGCTATGGTTACCTCTTGAGGGCTAACCTCCAACAACTGGTTTCTAATCATTTTTTCATCTATTTCAACTGTTATCTTTTCTTTTTTACATTCTTCTATAACATCTTCAAAAGTTACCAATCCACCCTCATGAACCCCGGTAAGAGGGTACAACCTGACTTCCATTCTGTCTTTTGTAATAGCGATTTTGAAGTGGTTCACCTTTTCGTGAACCGCCGCAACTTCTTCGTTTGCATCACCTTCGGCCATAATCAGAACTCCGGTTAGGGTGGATTAGAACCCATTAATTAAGTATTTCCCTCTGCATCGTCTTCTATAACAGGCTTTGCGACCACATTTCTGCGGCCATGCGCCATTTTAGAACGATCAAATTCCATTCCGCTATCATCATCACCATTGTTAGAATCGTTTGCGGCGAAATTAACAGGGGCCTGAGGAGCCGCGGGTACATTGTCTGCGGGATTACCGTTGAAACGAGGCGGCAATGGACGACGACCTTCCATAACAGAAGTGTCTTCCGTTGATACCGGACGTGGAGGAACTGGGGCAGAAGCTTGCGGAGCTGGTGCCTCATTTGAATATACGTCCGGGGCCTTTGCTGCCGGGCGGCGCATTGGCGTAGGGCGATTTTGCTGGCCGTTTCGCGGGCGATTTTGCCCATAAGGCTGATTGCCTTGTCTGCCTGCTTTGTCGTCTCTCTGGTTTTTTCCAAAGCTTTCCGGGGCTTTGGGAATGTCCACAGGTTTTCTTTTAAAATCCTGTTTAAAGTCCTGGGGGAATTTTTTCACCACAGGAGTGCGGAGGTCTTTGCGTAAACCGTTTATACGGCTAAGCGCAAGTGTCACGAGCCCCAAATTGAGCAGCGTTATAACTAAAACCGAAATAATCAAACTGGTCTCTGTCATTCTTCTTTCCTTTTTTTCAATGTTACTTGCAGCATTTATTTTTCCTTTTTAACTTCAAAAGCGGATTGCTTTATCAGGGTTCCGACTTCTTGCAGTTTATGTTCCGAATCGCTAATCAGTTCCTCTATATAAGCTATTTGCCTTTCCAACAAATTTATACGGCTAAGAAGCGACAGTATAAATGTCAGCAAAAGAAAAAGAGAAATACCTAGCACAACGGTTACAAATGCCACGGATGTAATATAGAAAATTCTATTTTCCCCACATGCTCCACATAAAAGACTTGCACGCATCTCTGGCAAACGGCACGGAAATACTCAAAGGCTTGAATTTATCGGTTGGAAAAGGGGAAGTCCATGCTATTATGGGGCCAAACGGAGCCGGAAAAAGTACGCTTTCAAAGGTTATAGCCGGGCACCCTGATTATATAGTTACAGCGGGCAGCGCAGAATTCATGGGAAAAAATTTGCTTGAGCTTTCAGTAGAGGCTAGGGCAAATGCAGGTTTTTTTATTGGTTTTCAATATCCGCTGGAAATAGCCGGCCTGGGCAACGAGGAGTTTTTGCGAGCGGCCATAGATGCCAAGCATAAAGCCCTTAACCTGCCCAGATTAAGCGAAAATGAGTTCAGGGGAAAAATGGATAAAGCCATGCAACTCCTAGAGATGGACAGCCGGTATAGGGAGCGTGGCTTAAACGAAGGGTTCAGCGGCGGAGAGAAAAAAAGGAACGAAATCCTGCAAATGGCAATGCTGGAACCCCACCTGGCATTTTTAGACGAAACGGACTCCGGGCTGGATATAGATGCCCTGAGAATTGTGGCAAACGGGATAAACCATTTAATGACCCCGGAACGCTCGGTAGTCCTGATTACACACTACCAACGTCTGCTGGACTACGCAAAACCGCAGTTCGTACATGTTTTGATAGATGGCAGGATAGCTAGGACCGGAGGCTCGGATCTTGCATTAGAGCTGGAAAAAAAAGGGTACGGCACTTAAATTTTACTATATTTACCTACGATTCTTTGTCTCAAGGAGATTTAACAAATGAAATGGCTTTTCACCTACCTGACCTCTTCAATAGGAAAGAAGCAGGTTATGGGTGCCTCCGGGTGTCTTATAGCACTTTTTGTGCTTATACACGTGGTTGGCAATCTACAATTGCTTTTGCCGGATGCGGAAAAAGCTCAAGCAGCGTATAATTTATACACTGCGCTCTTAACTAAGTCCAAGCTGGTCTTATATTCGTTCGAAGCAGGCATGATTGTACTATTTATAGTACACATATATTTAGCGATTACGCTAAAGTTGCAGAACTACAAGGCTCGCGGCGCAGCTCGCTATGTGGTGGACGATCGCAAGGGCAAAAAACAATTCCCCACTTTTATAATGATTTGGTCCGGGCTTACGGTGCTGGCTTTCTTGGTATGGCATCTGGTTACTTTCCGTAGCGGCACCTACTCACATTATTATTATATAAGTCCGGAAGTTATGGATGGCATTGTTGTCCGCGATATGTGGCTGACAGTGGTTGAAATGTTAGGCGACACGGTTTCTGCCGTATTATTTTTATCTGCTATACTTGCTGTGGGCTTCCACTTGTGGCATGCTATTTCAAGCGCAGTTCAAACTATGGGCATAAACCACCCGAAATGGACACCTATTATAAATAAGCTGGCTCTTGCATATTGCGTTGCTATTACACTTGGCTTTGGTGCTGCAATTGTTGGCACTTGGGCTATGGTAAATCTGGACGAAAACACAAAAGCCGTCATGGAGAAGTCTAAAAATCCTAATTACCAAAACCTTCTTGAAAAACTTTCCCAGCAATCTGTGGAAGATCAAAAGGCCTTTACAAAACGTCAAACTTTCCGTAACGGCTCAGAAGATAGGTTCAACAGATTCAAAGGCAAAAAGCCAGGTTTTGGCAACGAAGGCAGAGGAAAAGGTGAAGGCCGTGGATCGTATTATCGCAAAGGTGAGCCGATTGTGCCGGAACAACATCAAACACCAGTGCCTGCTGAAGAATCGCAAAATCCAGAAGATCAAGGAGAAGGAGGCGAACAATGAAATTGGAATCTAACATACCGGGCGGTCCCATTGGAGAAAAATGGACTCGCCATAAATTCGAGCTTAAGCTGGTAAATCCGGCTAACAAACGCAAATTCACCGTTATAATCGTAGGTACCGGTTTGGCTGGAGCCTCGGCTGCAGCCTCTCTTGGCGAACTAGGCTATCATGTGAAATCGTTTTGCATTCAAGACAGCCCACGTCGCGCGCATTCAATTGCAGCGCAAGGCGGCATAAATGCAGCTCACAATCTGCCGAACGATGGCGACTCAATCTACCGTCTCTTTTACGATACCGTTAAAGGCGGCGACTTCCGTGCTCGCGAAGCAAACGTTCATCGCTTGGCGGAATGCTCAAACTTAATCATAAACCATTGCGTAGCGCAGGGCGTTCCTTTTGGCCGTGAATACGGTGGTCTTTTGGACAACCGTTCTTTTGGCGGCGCACAGGTTAGCCGTACATTCTACGCTCGTGGCCAAACAGGTCAGCAGCTTTTGCTCGGCGCATATCAATCAATGATGCGCCAGGTTGCAAAGGGCACAGTAAAAATGTTCCCACGCCGTGAAATGCTGGACTTGGTTCTTGTAGGTGGAAGGGCAAGAGGCATTGTGGTTCGCAACCTTGTAACAGGTGAACTCGAATGCCACGAAGCAGATGCTGTTTGCCTTGCAACCGGTGGCTATGGAAACGTGTTTTACCTTTCCACAAATGCGAAAGGCTCAAACGTAGGCGCAGCATGGCGTGCTCATAAAAAAGGCGCATTGTTCGCAAATCCGTGCTACACGCAAATTCATCCGACTTGCATTCCGGTAACCGGAGATCACCAGAGTAAGCTCACTCTTATGTCTGAGTCTTTGCGCAATGATGGCCGTGTATGGGTTCCTCGCAAAGCCGATGATCCTCGCAAGCCGAGCGACATTCCTGAATCAGATCGTTATTATTATCTGGAAGAAAAATATCCGAGCTTCGGAAACTTGGTTCCTCGTGACGTTGCAAGCCGTAATGCTAAAACCGTCTGTGATGATGGTCTTGGTGTTGGAACTTCCAAACGTGCAGTGTTCCTGGATTTCGGAGACGCAATTAAGCGCATAGGCGAAAACGCAGTTAGCGCAAAATACGGAAACTTGTTCCAGATGTACGAAAAAATCACAGACGAAAATCCATATAAAACCCCGATGCGAATTTACCCCGCTTCTCATTACACAATGGGTGGCTTGTGGGTTGATTACAATTTGCAAAGCACAATTCCGGGTTGTTTTGTTTTGGGTGAGGCAAACTTCTCCGACCACGGGGCAAACCGCTTGGGAGCTTCTGCTCTTATGCAAGGTCTCGCAGACGGATACTTTGTTATTCCTTACACCATTGGCGGTTACTTCGCCGGCACAAAGCTGGAAAAAGTTAGCAACAGCCAGACAGAATTCGTGGATGCGGCAACAAGTTCAAAAGCCGTTATAGATCGTTTGCTTTCCATCAACGGCAAAAAAACAGTCACTGAGTTCCACAGAGAGCTTGGCCATCTCACTTGGGAGAATGTTGGCATGGGCCGTAACAAGGCCGGTCTTGAAAAAGCCATTTCGGAAATTCCCGCATTGCGTGAAGAGTTCTGGAAAAATGTCAAAGTTCTTGGTGATAACGGTTCGTTCAACCAGAATCTGGAAAACGCTTTGCGTGTTGCAGACTTCCTGGAATTCGGCGAATTGCTCGCAAAAGACGCTCTTTACAGAGAAGAGTCTTGCGGCGGTCATTTCCGTGAAGAGCACCAAACCGATGAGCACGAGGCAAAACGTGATGACGAAAAATTCTGCCACGTTGCGGCTTGGGAATGGAAAGGCGAGAACAAGCACGAACTCAACAAAGAGAATTTGGAATTTGAGAATGTACACCTTATTACAAGGAGCTACAAATGAGCGGAAATATGAATCTTACCATAAAAGTGTGGCGTCAAAAAAATGCCCAGACAAGAGGCGGTTTTGAGACCGTTAAGCTCTCTAACATTTCTCCGGA
>Ga0209755_10007999_pt1 | contig 11399 bp, 12 predicted proteins | sample TergutCo191P1_FD_187301 | JGI IMG/M metagenome (GOLD analysis project Ga0209755, IMG submission 187301) | Cornitermes sp. P1 segment gut microbial communities from Petit-Saut dam, French Guiana - Co191P1 (SPAdes) (version 2) | ecosystem: Host-associated > Arthropoda: Insects > Digestive system...
AAGCCGGGAATTTGTTTGAGCTGGACGCTATCGCTGCCTGTTACATCGGCGGCGTTTCAGCCGGCGGCGGCATAGGAACAGTTATAGGTGTTATTGTCGGTGGTCTTGTAATGGCAGCAATTAATAACGGAATGATTCTGATGAACCTTGGCGCGCATTATCAGTATGTGGTTAAAGCTTTGGTTCTTGTACTGGCGGTCTTCTACGATGTGTACACACGCCGCAAAGCCGGTTTGGGTTGATGCCGTTTTTACTGCCTGATAATAATTTCTCTGTTCAAAGAAAAACCATGGAATAAACGGCGGGTAATATAAAGCAAAGGCCTGTCAGGATATATGCAGTCAAATTGGCAGCAATCTTTTCGTTCTCATCAAGAGTGTCATCCGGGGAAGGCTCTTCGTCAGAATAATCAATCATGTGCCTGAATTTATGCTTGTTTGTATTGCCTTTTTTCAGGTTTTCATTCAGATGGTGAATGATGAGTCCGTCCAGTTTCAGGTAAGCGACCCAGGCAAGCGCGAAGAATATCATTCCTAGAACGAAGAAGGCGTGTTCCGTCATTGAATAGAGATTCTCTTCATTAAAAGTACGATCCCAGATAATCGCCAGAGCAAGTCCTGTAATAAAGCGGGGAATTACCCTGTATATTACCGGGCGCGCCATTTTTACAAACTGATATTTCCGCTGAGCCATTATATCTCCAACTTCCATAGCATAAAATAATAACAGTGAATAAAAAAAATGCTTAGCAAATTCCTGCATTTCGTGATATAGTATATTATAAATTTAATACCTTATGTGAAGGAGATATCAATGAAAAATTTTGCAAAGACAATTTTCGTCGTGATGCTGCTGACTGCTTTTATAATCAGTGCATTCGCCGCCGGCGGATCGGCATCGGCAACATCGAGAAGGGATGAAACCAGCATAAAAGAACTGGTATACCCTTTGCTGCAGACCAGAGAGCTGCTGACATTTAATATCCTCTACAGCCAAAGAGCCGAGGATTCAGAAAACCTGACCAATCTGATGGACGGCCTTTTGCAGACCGATCCCTGGGGCAACCTGCTCCCAGCTCTTGCTGAATCATGGGCATCAAATGACAACGGGAAGACCTGGACCTTTAAGATCCGCAGGGGCGCTAAGTGGGTCGACATGAACGGCAGGGCGAAAGCCGACATCACAGCCAGGGACTGGGGAACCGCTCTTGAATGGATACTCAATTTCCACAAGAACGATTCCGCAAACACGTCAATGCCCATCGAACTTATTGATGGCGCGTCAGCATATTATGAGTATACCAAGTCACTATCAGCCGCGGAAGGCAAGGCGCTCAGGGCGGCAAGCGGCTCAAGATTTTTTCAAATGGTGGGAATCCAGATTCCGGATGATTACACCGTCACCTATCGCTGTATTACACAGAAACCGTATTTTCACACTGTAGCCCTCTACCAATGCCTCTATCCCATGGCTCAGGGTATGATTGATGAGCTTGGCGGCCCCGATGCCGTAAGAGCCATGAATAACAGGAACATGTGGTACAACGGATGTTACACAATGACTTCATATATCCAGAACAACGAGAAGGTATTTACAAAGAACCCGTTATATTGGGACGCAAACTGTGAAAGATTTGACACTGTCACCATAAAGATGGTTGACTCACTGGATGTGGCGTTCCAGCTTTACACTTCCGGCGAAGTTGATTATGTACAGTTGTCCGAAAGCAACCTTAACACCATTTATAACAATGTGAATCATCGTTTTCATAATTATCTGATTCCGGATCCCATGACAAAATATTCGTACCAATTCCACTTTAATTTTGCCAAGAGAAACCGGGACGGGACGCCGGATACGAACTGGAACACGGCAATTGCCAACACCGCTTTCAGGCGGGCATGGTACTACGGCCTTGACCTGACAAATTACTGGAGGCGGACTAACTCCATTACCCCGATGGTCTGTGAAAACAACTTTTACACAATGAGGGGTCTCGTAAATACCTCTGACGGTATCGAATACACTGAACTTGTAAGACGCGAAATGGGCATGCAGGCGCCGAATGGCCGGACTCCCGCCAGGTATGATCGCGCAAAAGCCATGCAATACAAAGAACAGGCAATGAGGGAACTGAGAGCTCTTGGAGTAACTTTCCCCGTAAGAATCGATCACTTTGTAGCCGGTTCCAATCAGACAGCCCTTGATACAGCGGCTATTCTCAAGCAAATTTTCTCTGACTGCATGGGGGATGATTTCATGGTTTTCAATGTTGAAACCTATGTTTCCAATCTGAGGGCCGAAGTTATCAATCCCCGCCTCCAGTCCATCGCAATCAACGGGTGGGGCGCCGACTACGGCGATCCGCAGAATTATCTGGCACAGGAAACCTATCTCGATGATAACGCGTACTATTCAGCGGTTTACTCAAACATAAACTCCGTTACTACAGAAACCCCGGCAAACAGGGATCTGCTCAATATCTACCGCGAGTATACAAGACTGGTCAAAGCGGCTGACACTATCACATCAGATCTGGATGCCCGCTACAAAGCTTACGCCAAAGCGGAAGCCTATATGCTGGATAACGCCCTTGTCGTCCCGGCCATGTACCAGTTGATGATGGCATTGGGAAAAGTAGACAATACCAGCAGGATGAAGGCTATGTACGGTATACAGGATATGAAGTACAAAAACTGGAGAACCAATGTTAACGGTGTCACAACAAGGGAAGCTCAGGAAGCGACCGCAAGACATGCCCAGGGGCCGCGTTAAGGTTTAGCTTTGCTGTTTTATACCATTAAAAGACTGATACAATCACTTGTATCAGTCTTGATAATTGTAACGATTGTTTTCCTGCTGCTGAGGCTGCTTCCGACCGACTACTTCTTTACCGAAGATCAGTTGATAAAATTTACCGAGGCGCAAAAAAACGAGCAGCTTCTTGCGGCAGGTTTACTCGATCCATTACCGGTTCAATTAGTCCGGTTCTACAAGGATCTGTCCCGCCTGGATTTTGGAATTTCAAGAAGAATCCAGAACGGTGTACCTGTTCTGCAGTTGATTTCTACAAAATTTCCGGTTTCCATGAGACTTGGTCTGATTGCCGTTGGAATTTCGCTTGCGGTAGGCGTTTCAATGGGGATCATGCAGGCGCGGTATAAAAACAGAATCCCCGATCATCTCGGGATGACGTTTACAATTTTCGTGAACGCCGTTCCTCCGCTTGTTTCATATTCGCTCATACTCATCTTTGGCTCCCGTGTTCTCGGCTTCCCTTCGCTTTATTCAACCAGAAATCCGGGGATTTCCAGCATACTGCCGATCACTTGTCTGGCTCTTGCCAGCATAGCGTGGTGGGCAATATGGATCAGGCGCTACATGATCGACGAAGTGAACAAGGATTATATTAAGCTTGCAAGAATCAAAGGCATGGCGACAAAGGACATCATGGTAAAGCACGTCCTAAGGAACGCGTTTGTGCCGCTTGCTCAATACCTGCCGGCTAACCTTCTCCTTACAATAGGCGGTTCGCTGTTGGCCGAAAGGTTCTTCTCGGTTCCCGGCATGGGACCTCTGCTTGTGGATTCGATAAACCGTTACGATACAAATGTAGTTCAGACATTGGTAATTATTTATTCAACCTTGAGTATTATGGGCGTTTTCCTCGGGGATGTGCTCATGATGCTGGTAGATCCGAGAATAACGCTCACCAAAAAAGAAGGTATAAGATAGTGGCAGAAGGCGTGATTCGACAGGAAGAAATCGAAAAGATTAAAAACGAAGATGATCTTTTTGTCTTTGTTGAATATTCTCCGGAAGCCGCGGAAAGGACAGGCTATTCGGATTATTCATACTGGAAGTCGGTTTTTCAGCATTTTTTAAAGAAGAGATCGGCTGTTGTACAGTCGTGCATTTTTATTTTGCTTGTTGTCTTTTCATATGTAGCGCTGGCAATCGGAAAGTATGACTATAACCGTTTAAGGCCCGATCATACATTGCAGTTTATCAGCCCGAATAATGAGTTCTGGTTTGGTACCGACAATATCGGGCGCGATTACTGGTGCCAGGTATGGTTCGCTTCACAAACATCAATTAAGCTTGCCGCCATTGTCGGCGCGGGCGAGTGTTTTGTAGGAATCGTAATCGGGTGTCTTTGGGGATATGTACGCAGACTGGAGCGATTTATCACAGAAGTTTACAATATAATAAACTGCGTCCCCACAATCATTTACATGACACTGATCGCGCTTCTTGTGGGGAAAGGTTTCTCCATAATGGCTGTCGCGCTTGTAGCCTTCGGCTGGCTTCCGATGGCGAGGAACGTGCGTAATCTTGTTTTTATTTACAGGGACAGGGAATTCAATATCGCCTCAAGAGCTCTTGGCACACCGATCAGCCGCATTCTGGTAAAGAACATACTCCCGCAGCTAATCAGCGTGATTATCCTCCGGCTCGCGCTTTCCATTCCCGGGACAATCACGATGGAGACCACCCTGTCGTACCTCGGCCTCGGTCTTGACGTAAACACGCCGTCCCTCGGAATACTGCTGCGAAACGCGCGCAGTTATTTCATTGATTATCCGTACCTGCTGGTATTCCCGGCTGTTATCGTATCGATTATCACAATCACATTTTATCTTATCGGAAACGCGTTCTCGGATGCTTCGGATCCGCGGAACCACGTATAGCTGACGGAGAAAACTGATATGGCAAATGAAGCTATTTTGTCTGCGAAAGATGTTGAAATCCGGTTCAGCCTGCGCGGCCGCAGATTAACCGCAATCCGCAAATGCTCCATGGATTTGTATGAAGGTGAAACCCTGGCAATCGTGGGAGAATCCGGTTCCGGTAAATCCGTGTTCACAAAGTCCTTCATCGGGATGCTGGACGCCAACGGCAGTGTAACCGGCGGTTCCATTACTTACCGTGGTGAGGATATTTCCAGGTATCAAACAGAAAAAGAATGGCTAAACATCCGCGGAAAAAAAATCGCCATGGTCATGCAGGATCCTATGACATCGCTGAACCCACTGAAAAAAATCGGCGAGCAGATTCGCGAATGTATTGAACTTCATCAGGGATTAACAGGAGAGCAGGCCAGGCAGGAAGCGGTGGCGATGCTCAAGCTGGTCGGTATACCTTATCCGGAACGCCGCTATTATCAATACCCTCATGAATTCTCAGGGGGCATGAGACAGCGCGTTGTTATCGCGATTTCTGTCGCCTGCCGCCCGGAGATTTTAATCTGCGATGAACCTACAACGGCGCTTGACGTTACAATCCAGGCGCAGATTCTTGACCTAATCCGCAGCCTCCAGTCTGATTTGCACATGACGGTTATTTACATAACCCACGACCTGGGCGTTGTAGCGAATGTGGCCGACAGGGTTGCCGTCATGTACGCGGGACAGATTGTGGAATACGGACTTGTAAACGAAATTTATTATGACGCGTGGCATCCCTACACGTGGGCGCTTCTTTCTTCACTGCCCCAGCTTGGCGTAAAAGGTGAAGAGCTTGCGTCTATCGAAGGCACTCCTCCTAATCTTTTCAACGAAATAAAGGGAGACGCGTTTGCGCCCCGCAACAAGCGGGCATTGGCAATTGATTTTGTCAAGGAACCGCCTTTCTTCGATATAACCGAAACCCACAAGGCGAAAACATGGTATCTTGATCCCCGCTCCCCCAAAATCCGGCAGCCTGATGTAATACGCAACATGCGTGAGAAAATGAGGGGGAAAGGTTAAAGTCATGCAGATTAGGGAAAAGCTAATTGAGTTGAAAAATGTCCGCGTCAGTTTCGGATCGGGAAGAAAGGAATTTGTAGCTGTAAAAAATGTCAGTTTTGATATTTATAGGAACGAAACTTTTTCCCTTGTAGGGGAATCCGGTTCAGGCAAGACAACTATCGGCCGCGCCATTTTACGGATAAACCCCATATCGGAAGGAGAGATCTATTTTAAGGGCCGGAAGATAAACGGAAAAATTCCTGCCGTTTTGGACAAGGAAGTTGTTCGTAAATGCCAGATGATTTTTCAGGATCCAATGGCTTCCCTGAACGAAAGGGCAAAGGTAGACTACATAGTATCGGAAGGATTATTTAATTTTCATCTTTATAGTGATGAAGATGATCGCAAAGCAAAAGTACAGAAAGTGTTAAGGGAAGTAGGCCTTCTGCCCGAGTTCGCCTCGCGTTTCCCTCATGAGTTTTCAGGCGGCCAGAGGCAGCGAATCGGCGTAGCAAGGGCGCTTGTTATGGAGCCGGAGTTCATAGCAGCCGATGAACCGATTTCGGCGTTGGATGTTTCCATCCGTGCTCAGGTTTTAAATCTTCTTAACCACCTGAAAGCGGAACGAAATCTGACATATCTTTTTATTTCACATGATCTCTCGGTCGTCAGGTTTATCTCCGACAGAATTGCCGTGATTCACCTGGGACAAATTCTTGAGCTGGCTGACTCAGAAGAACTCTTCCGCCATCCGCTGCATCCGTACACAAAAGCCCTCCTCTCCGCAGTTTCACAGCCTGATCCCGAAGTGGAGAAAAAGAAGAAACTGTACGTGTACGATCCCGGTATGCACGACTATACTGTTGACAAACCGGTATGGGAAGAAATTACCGGCAATCACTTCGTGTACGGAAATAAACGCGAACTAGACGAATACAGAGCGTCCTCTTAACATAAATTTATTTCTATACGCCGCCTTAAAAAAACAATGGACTTCTTAAAATCTATGATATAATGCTTCCAGGAGGAATGTTAATGGCGAAAAATTTTCTCTCTGTAAAAACTGTTGTAGCAATTGGTATCGGTGCGGCTCTTATGTTTGTATTGATGCGTTTTGTGGCTCTTCCTACCGGGATTCCCAATGTCAACATTAACCTTGGCATCGCGGTTCTTGCGTTCTTTGCCGCCGTTTTTGGACCGGCAGCGGGACTGTTAATCGGTTTTATCGCCCATTTCCTGGTGGACCTGACCTGGGGTTGGGGAGTGTGGTGGAGCTGGGTAATCTGCTCGGGTCTTTTCGGTTTTGCCGTAGGTTTTTTCTGGCGGCGTTATAAAATAGAAGAAGGCGGGTTTGGGCTTAGGCAGATTTTATTCTTTAACACCGTACAGATTGCCGCCAATGTCGTAGTGTGGGGCGTGATTGCTCCGACTCTGGACATCCTCATTTATTCTGAACCTGCCGACAAGGTATATCTTCAGGGCATGGTGGCCGGTGCAAGTAATGCCGTTGTTGTGCTGATCCTGGGAACCCTCCTTGCCGTCGGTTATTCCAAAACCAGAACCAGGGCAGGCAGCCTGAAAGCTGAATAAGGGAATAGAGATTGGGAGAACAGGAAAACTCCACTCTCTTTTTCAAAAACTTTTCCTTCCGGTACAGAGCCCAGGCCGAGCCGACGCTTTTTAATATTAACCTGAGAGTAAACCGGGGAGAGAAGATCCTCATCCTCGGTCCCTCAGGTTCCGGAAAATCCACGCTTATCCACTGTATCAACGGAATTATTCCTCACGCCTTCAAAGGAGATTTTTCCGGTGAGCTGTTTTTGGCAGACAGGGATGTCCGCGATTTGGATATTTTTTCAATCGCCAAAATTGCAGGAACAGTGCTGCAGGATACGGACGGTCAATTTGTGGCCTTGAGCGCGGCCGAGGATATTGCCTTTGCCCTTGAAAATGACTGTGTGCCAGTGAATGAAATGCGCAGCCGCGTTGCCAAGGCCGCTGAGCTGGTTAACATGACCGGACACCTCGACAAGAGTCCGCAGGATCTTTCCGGCGGACAGAAGCAGCGCATTTCCATTGCCGGGATTCTTGTGGATGATGTTGAAATCCTGCTTTTTGATGAGCCGCTGGCAAATCTTGATCCTGCCTCAGGAAAAGACGCTATAGAACTTATTGATGAACTTCACAGGAAAACCGGAAAAACCATTCTAATTGTAGAACACAGGCTTGAAGATGTTCTTCACCGGCCTTTGGACCGCATCGTGGTTATGGATAAGGGCCGGATAACAGCGGATGATAAACCGTCACGGATTCTGGCTTCGGGGATTCTAAAGGATACCGGTATTCGGGAACCGCTATACCTGACGGCGCTTGTCTGCGCGGGAATAAAACCTGACGCCGGTATGTCGCCGGAGAGCCTGGATTCGATGGTAATTGATTACAGGCCGCTTGTAGAATGGGATGAGAAGCAGTTAGCAGTTAACAGGGAACAGGCAGAAGATAGCAGAGAACATATAGCAGGTCTGGAAGTAAAAAATGTGCGTTTCCGTTATTCCGAACTTGGGGTGGAAGCTTTAAAGGGTGTTTCGTTTTCGGTAGCCCAGGGCGAGTGTGTAGGATTGGTCGGCCAAAACGGTTCCGGCAAATCCACCATGGCTAAGTGTATCTGCGGCTTTGTAAAACCGGATTCCGGAAGTATAAGTTTTGACGGGCAGGATCTGGCTGAGCTTTCCATTATGGAAAGGGCCGGGAAAATTGGTTATGTTATGCAAAATCCAAACCAGATGATTTCTTTCCCGATGATTTACGATGAGATCGCTTTCGGCCTCAGGGCGAGAGGTGTTTCGGAATCCGGCGTGAAGGCGAGTGTATATGAATCGCTTCAAGTCTGCGGATTATATCCTTTCAGGAACTGGCCGGTAAATGCCCTGAGTTACGGCCAGAAAAAGCGGCTGACCATTGCGGCCATTCTGGCGTTACGCCCTTCTTTAATGATCCTTGACGAGCCAACTGCTGGACAGGATTACCGGCATTATACGGAATTTATGGAATTCCTCCTTGGGCTTAACAGGAATCTGGGTATTTCTCTCCTTCTTATTACGCATGATATGCACCTCATGCTTGAGTACACTTCGCGGGCTGTCGTTCTTTCCGACGGAGTCTGCCTCGCGGATCGGGAACCGTTCCATGTGCTTACCGATGATGAAGTCATTGAAAAGGCAAGTCTGAAACGGACAAGTCTTTATGAGCTGGCGATTAAAGCCGGTCTTCGCGATCCGCAGGGCTTTGTGGGGAGATACATTTCCTTTAGCAGAAAAAAATACGATCAGTGTTTTAGCGCGGAAAAAGCAGGCGGAGGAATATGACCGACAGGAGAATGCTTTCCTATATTGAAGGAGATACATCTATACATTCCCTTTGCGGCGCTACAAAGCTGCTTCTCTTTCTCATGTGGTCAATTCTGGTAATGGTCAGTTTTTACACCCCGATTCTAGTTTTGTTGGCGGTTTTGGGAATTGTTCTTTTTGGTGTTTCAAAAATTCGTTTTTCTGATGTCTCTTTTATTATCAAAATGATGGTACTGTTTCTCACTTTGAACCTGACTGCGGTTTATCTTTTTTCTCCCGAACAGGGAGTGCTGATTTACGGAACCCGGCATGTCATCACGGAAGGGATCGGGCGTTTTACCCTTACCCGGGAACAGCTTTTTTATGAATTCAACATCTTTCTCAAGTACATCACGATTATTCCACCAGCAATACTCCTTATGGTTACCACACACCCAAGCGAATTTGCCGCTTCTCTTAACCGTATCGGCGTCCCATATACGGCGGCTTACTCGGTAAGTCTCACATTGCGCTATATTCCCGATGTTCAGCGCGATTTTGAGGCAATTTCCCAGGCGCTTCAGGCCCGCGGTCTGGAACTTTCCCGAAAAGCCTCGTGGATTAAACGCCTCAAAAGAACCGTCCCCCTTCTTTTGCCGCTGATTTTTTCATCCCTTGATCGCATTGATGTAATAAGCCGCGCCATGGAACTGCGCGGCTTCGGTAAAAACAAACGCCGCAGCTGGTATTCATCAAAACCTTTCAGCCGCATTGACAAGCTTGTTCTTGCCGCCGGCATCCTTCTGTTTGCCGCAGGAATCTGGCTTACCTTTCGCGGGGGCAGCAGGTTCTTTAATCCGTTCCTCTGAAAGCTTTTGCTCAAGATAAACCGCGAGCCTGTAGTATTTGTTTTTGGGACAGGTTTTGGTATTGTTGGAATTGTATATAATTTATGTTTGTGGAGGTTATTCACTTGGGTAATAATGATAAAAATTTTAGTGCAATTAATAACGCATTTTCGGGCTTATGTGATAAAGAAAGTTTTGGTATTAAAGGAAAACATTTCATAGGTCAAGAGTTAGGACTTACAGGTTGCGAAGCATCAATAAATAAACTGTCTGCGGGTACGTCGTTTCCTTTTATTCACGCTCATAAAATGAACGAGGAATTGTATATTATTATAAGTGGAAATGGAGTTTTTTATGTTGATGGTGAGGAATTTCCTATTCAAGAGGGGAGTTTGATTCGGGTATCGCCTTCTGGAGAGCGAACTATAAAAGCCGGAGAAAATGATTTGTTTTACATTTGTGTTCAGGTGCAGAATAACAGCCAAACACAATCCACAAAAAATGACGGATTTATTGTTTAATGCAATAGCTTTTTGACTTCCGGAGTGATATGAAATGCTGGCATCAAAGTTCCTTTTGTTCCCTTATAAATTGGGCAAGTATTTTGCCAGCTGGCATCAAATGACACTATTTTCTCCTCAATAATACATATTTTTTTCATTTTTATTTGAGAGTCCTTTTTATCAAATTTTCTATCTGTACTTATAGGATAATCTCTTATTTCATCTATATAATACCCTTCCTTCGCAGCTTCATTACAAGTTACATCTGGTAGCATAATTTTAAAAATTTTATCATATTCTATATCACCTATTACTAAAATGCAATAATTACCTTTATTTTGAATGTTATACCATTTATTAAAACATTTTTTCATTAAAGTTAGAAAATCTTGTTTTCCTACTGATATTTTCTTCTCTAATTCTTCCCATTCTGAATAACCTAAGAACCATAAACGCAATCTATTATCTCGTGCGTATGTTAATGATTTCATATAAGGAGGACTAGAAATAATCGCAATATTTTGTTTTTCTAGATAATTTAAAGCATTACGAAAATATACTTTTCTTTCTTTGGAAAAATCTAAATCAGGAATATTTTTATATGTTCTTTTGAGCTTAGCCAGTAGACGATCTGAAACACTGCGATATTCATATAATTCAGGATATTTATCTTTAGGAAACAATTCTGTACGTAAATATGGAGCGCCATGACTACTAGGGTATTAAAGAAATCCTAGCCTTTGATGATGCAAAATACTGCTCCAAGCTAATATCTCTTTTATAGTCGCATTGTGAAAAAAATTCGTGTTTCTATAGGTAATTTACGAAGATCTAAATTTAACTTCTCTGATTTCATGATTTTCAAGTACTTATTAACTCACCTTACGCAAAAGCAATATCATGAGTGCATTTCCACAACTCATGAAATTCAGTTAAAGCCGTTTGCATAGAGGCCATGTATATTTTTGACTTCAACGCAAAATGATTTAA
>Ga0209755_10008000_pt1 | contig 11395 bp, 7 predicted proteins | sample TergutCo191P1_FD_187301 | JGI IMG/M metagenome (GOLD analysis project Ga0209755, IMG submission 187301) | Cornitermes sp. P1 segment gut microbial communities from Petit-Saut dam, French Guiana - Co191P1 (SPAdes) (version 2) | ecosystem: Host-associated > Arthropoda: Insects > Digestive system >...
AGTCTCTTACCCTCCGGTTTCCCCACCAAGACGCTATACACCCCCTCTCCTCACCCATATGCGCCACATGCCCAGCCCATCTCATTCTTCTCAATTTTATCACCCACACAATATTGGGTGAGGTCTCAGGTTCTCACAGCAGTGAATATTAAGACCCCAGCATACTGGAATGTAATGCCATGTGGTGTGCTGGGTAAACACATAATATTGTGTGCAGGAACCTGGTGACTCCATCAATAAGGTAAAACATATACATCACAGATCATAATACAAAAAATCTACATGTATAAATAAAGAAATTCAGAAAGCAGTGCAATAGCTAACATACTGTAAAGTTTGCTGTTTGACTAACATGTAACAATGGTATTCCAAATGAACTACAATGAGATGAAAGAATGTTGGCGGGTGCCAAAGACGAGCTGTGGCAAGGGATGTGATCACATGTTCAATGCCCAATCAGCATCAGTTGGCTGAAATCCTGGGTTTTGTAATGATGCTCATGCTGTCAACAGAACTGCCATGGGTCAGGAACAGACAGCCAAGACATGAAAAACCAGGCTCACTAGCTTACTGTTCTTACAGCAAAAATTTCGCAATGGTGTAAAAGTATCTCTTTCTCCCTCTGTTTGAAATGTTTTGCTCACCCACCTTCATTCCTGTGTTTTAGTACATTTCTTTGTAATTTAATATAAAAATATATATAAGTTATGATGGTACAGCTCTCAACAAAATTTTAATATGAAGACAAGACCATATTTGAATACAATATTATTTAAAATTCTTTTAAAGAGTTGGTATCTCTAGTGAACAGACCACATTGTATAGTAACTTCATCAATAGTCAAGATACATATTTAATCAGATTTTAATTAACACAACACTAACACAAAAAAAAAAAACAGTCTTAGTGCAAGAAGATATTTACAGCGACTTCCGATGAAGATCAAACATCCAATGTTAGGGAAATGTGCATTAACATAGTTTTTAAACTGTCTTTGGAACATGGTGTGTTCACTGATTTGACATTAGTCTGTATTACAGAACAGTGTAAATAATTATGTGATAACATTACAATTTAAGAAGCAAACCTGAAGACACAGGCCAGTCCTGCACCCGCAACACACAGTACCGTATTTGTCAACTGTTATCTGTTATAATAAAAACTACAACAAAACTAAAGTCACTGAATCATCTATTAAGTGGGATGGGACAAATAAATAAATACCCGTGAATCTCAACTGTAATAAAATTCTTAACAAAATGTATTATCCACTATTCTCAGACTCTTGGCATTCATTATAAAACCTATGTGTATTTAACACTGAAAACAGAGAATGCTTACATACAGCCTAATTACATGGGTGGTTATTCATGTTTCAGAGGAACATATTGCCTCCACCTTCAGGGTAGAAATAATACATACCCTGAAAAGAGACATACAAGGTTTCTTCTAAATGTTTTTAACTTATGAGTAAAGATGAAGTAAATGCAGAGCTATCCCTGTGCTTAATTAAGCACTATGCCATGAAGACATATTGGGAGTTGAGGTGCAGCTCTACGCAAGCTTAACTTCTATGCTAAGTGGAAGTGAGAGGTCATTTTCACCTCCAAAGAAACGTTCCCTGCCATCCACTGGATAGGAAGTCTGCACGAGCCCCAGAAACAGTAAAGACACTCTGTAGATGAGAGAGTATCTCGCTCATACTGGAAATCGAACACCAACTCCTTGCTTATCCAGCCCATAGCTACTCACTTTACCAACTGAGATATTGAGACTCCAAACGCCCATTCAAATAATCCTGAAGACCAAAGAGTTACAACAAAACTATTTTCTACATAGAAAAGAGTTTTACACAATATTCAAACTCTAGATAAAATGGCCTACTCAAAGACTTCACACTAATACCAATGATACATTTATGGTAATACCAATGATACATTTATGTAACATCTGAGTTTACTCCATCACTACTTTGCATTCTGGTATGGAAGGTTCGAAAATGCCTCATGAGATTTGATTTGACCTTACAACGGTAAGTGCAACGTGGACAGTGGAACTGTGGCTCCTTGCCACATTCATTTGTCAGATGGCTGTTTAGAGATCCTTTCCTCTTGTAGCTCCGTCCACACCGAAGGCAAGAAAATGGTTTTATTGGAAAATGCTGACCTCTTTTATCTGTGCTGATTATGTTGACAATATCTTCATTGGAGAACCAATTCTTTTCTTCGTAACTGTCCATATCCAAATACACTGCAACAAAGTGTGACATGAACATTTGTCAAAATGATGTATTTGATAGCAGAAGAATTACAGCTGAAAGACAGCAGGAGAGCAATTTTTCAACACTGCTGGAACTGCTGTGATTCCCACTAACTTTCAGAACCTATTTCAAAAAGGTACACTGTTCAGAATAATTTACATCTGATGAATTCTTAAATTAAATAGCAAAGCTTGATGGAGGACGTCCCTTTGTGGTTCTAATATTCAATCAACAAATACCGTCCAACACATCTGTTGTGTTGGACAGTATTTGATTGTCTATTTAGTAAACTGCAAAATATTTCCCTAGGGAATGGTACATTAAACTAAATACTGTCTGAACAAATAGCTGAATAGACAATTTCATTTTCAGTAGTCTAAAGCACAGGCCCTCAAATGAAGCCACACTGCATTATAAAATAACACCCATTTTAGTTTTAGATTGAAGTTATTGTAAAAACTTGAATTAATAACCCCTTGTTTTTATCATATCTTCATCCTACCTTCAAACTGCCTGAATCCTTTAAACTTTCCCCCACTTAGACACCTGTTAATAGGACCCTGTGACTCAAAATCACTGTATTGTGCCCATGAAGATTCGTAGACACCTCATGAACTAATCTGTATCATTCTGGATAAATGGACATGAGAAAGGTATTTCTACCAATAACTCACTTTATTTACCTTGAAATTTGAAATAATATAGTATGGCTCACTATTTAAGATATATAACTAATGACTTAAGATCTGAATGTGACCAGACTGTATTCTGAACAACATACAAAAATTTTCTTCTTCCCAAAATGTGATGCTGTGAAAATCGGTATATATGTACCGTTTTTGAAGAAACCTACTGCCTCACGCTTCATGGTAGACTCACGTCCTTCAGCCCTACACAGATGAAGGCAACAGATTCCTCCAAAAATTAGTAACAAGGAGACAAACCACACAGCATAATATCCAAGAATAAAGCAGCCTTCATGCTCACCACCAAAATAACCAAATCTCACATACACTTTGGATGAATTATACTTAAGGAAGCAGCAATGTATATCTCTGCCCAGTAAACTGGCACACCTTTCAATCGAAGGTCATACAGACATCTGAAAATCAACTGCACAATCGTTTTTCTGCTCTGTCAGCAGATTTTACAGATGCAAGCAAAGTATTTTCATTGAATTTTCTGTATTTAATATCAAGGTATGTTGTAAGGTGCAATTGGAAATTTTGGTGGTGTTGCAGAATATGCCACTTGAACTTGCAACACACAAGACAATATTGGCACTGAAATAGTGCTTCCTTCCCACAGACAAAGATCAGCTGTCTTGGGAGGGAATCGTCCATTTATGTTTGCATTCACAACTGACACACAGGAATTGTGCCCTGTACTGCTGTGAAACTCTGCAGCTGATCATCCGACATGATCCACCCTCTTTACAATCACATTCTTGCTGTGAATCATCAGAGTTTCACTGAATTCAGCCATGCCAATAGGATCTGGTGTTACAGATTCTCTAGCCTTAAGTTCTATCAACTTTCTTATTTCCAATAACGACATAAGGGCCTCTTATACCTCCTGCCAAAGTCTGCATACATAAAGTGCCATGACTCTATGTGCAATATGAATATTAACTTCATGCAACAAATATTTAGTTTTTATAACCAGGAGAGAGGATTTTCTACCTAATGTATCTACCAACCCTTGCAAAAATTCCTGTCCTTATGCCCTACCTTGACACCAATCGTACATCTCCCACATTTTCTTTAGGAAGATAAGTTTCTCAAACCCTCTTTATTCCAAACCCACCTAACCAACTACGTGGAGTAGTGTCCTTCCTAGGAAGCTAACAGTTCCTCAGCTAGTCAAGAAATTACTCACATTTTACAGAACTCCAAGGTTCATTATACTGAGTTCACAACAGCATTCCCCTGTTCCCTGTCCTCAGCTGGATAATTGGAGTCCATGCCAACCTATACCATTCACTAATGATCCATTTTAATAGTATCTTCTCATCTCTACCTAAGTCTTCCAAGTGGTCTCTTTTCTTCAGGTTGCCCTACCAATCTCTGTAAGCACATCTCTCCTCCCACATACATTTCACATGCCCTACTCACCTCACCATCCTTGATTTGATAATTCAAATAATTTCTTTAAGATCCATACTAACACTAATCCCCAATCACAGCTAGGCTAATATCTCAAAAATACGAGTTACTAAAGAGAAATAAGGTAGTTGACTGTGGGTTATAAAACATTCACCTGATTGAATTTGATCACAAATTCATTATTTCAAAATTGAGAGCCGAGTGCACAGTCAACTGAAAATGAACTGGTTATTCATGACTTTTAATGCAACAAATAACTAAAGGAAAATCCAACCTAAAACAAAAACATAAATCTAATCTTAAGTAAACATGACAGTGACATTTCCTACACACCAGCCATAATTGTTATACCACCAAAACTAACATCTTGACATTTAAACACAAATCTTCACATAACACTGACATTATTTTCTAACAACATGTTACTGTGGAATTTTTCAAAGTAAAATAGTAATCTCACAGTACTTGGTTCAACTGTTGAAGCAAACTTACCCATAATCTACACTGTACAATGCAACTGTCCTATTCAAACTTATTAAAGGTTTAGGATTCAGGAGATCCCAATTTCAAACATCAGCCTAGGAAACCAAAGGAGTTCAGCAGCTTTCCTCAGTCCCTCCAGACAAATACCAAAGGAATGCCTTAATTTACACCAAGATGACTTCCATCTACGCCCTTCATAATTAATTACTCCTTTGGCAACAAGCATTCCATGTATGTAACACATGATGCAATGCTCAAAATGTTGCATGCTGTATACCAATGGTTGCTCTTATGCAGCCTCCATTGCAATTTTGGTCTATTGCAGATCACACCAAGCCTTTAATTCCAGCAACTAAGGGTTACTCACCAGTTATTCTAATATTTCATTTCATACAGTTGATGCAATTCCAATTCTTGTTAAATACACCAAAACCAAACAAATGTATATCTTAAAAAATATGATGGTGATGTGTCAAATATTATGAAACTGACCGTTTGCCACATACCTGTAGTGTTTATACACCTACAGTGCAGGTATTTAGGCATATGTAGTGGTACAGTTGAGGTCTCCATTCTTTTGAGATGTGGTGCCAGGTCACTGGATGACTGAGGCCTGACACTGCAAGTCAGTGTCACGGTCTCCACTAACCACGTGAAGTGACACCACACCCCAGAAGAATGGAGATATCACACCTCTAAAATGGCTACATAATAAAACACTACAGCATTCTTAGTACAATATAAAAGCCTTGTGTCAAACTATAGTACTACTCACGATAAACTTTATTTTCTCCTTTCAAACTACACACCACAATATGAAGACATCAATGTGACATATACACGTACAGTACGATAATCAACTGCATCACATAAAAAAATATGAACACTATACCAGCTACAAGAACACTTAAAGCATATTTCATTACCTCCGTACAACAAAAACTCACAATATTTACATAAGTCATATCTTTCACATTAATATTAATACCTAATCCATTGTTGTACGTGGAGGTTAGGCCAAAATAATGGTATTAGACTAGGTCTTTATTTTGCATTAACAGATACAGCGACACCCATAAAAACAGGAAGTTGTCTATCGCAGTCTGTTATCATTACATAAGCACATGATATAAGCTAAGTCTTGATGGAGTAGAGAAACGTAAAAGTGTATAGAAGCTTTGAGGAATTATGACAGTGAATTTCAGTACTGTCTTGTCATGACTAATCACCTCCACACCATGCAACTTACTGATACTCGCCAAGACTGATTGCCTCCACAGGATACATGATCCTCTTCCACACACATTAAATAAGACCATAGATTAGTACATTTTCTAATTGCCATATTATAGAAGAATTTATTTAAATAAACACTAATTGCTCAGGATTTAAGTCAACAACACTGTTTCTCCCATTACAAAGAGTTAACACTGTGACTTCAGGTCTTAATGAGTACAGCTTCTCAACACAACACAGTGACCAACACTGACAATTATGCCTGAAGCATCTGCCAGATGTTTGAACATTCTAACTTTCTTACTTACAGTGAATCTAGTTAACATCAGCTTAAACATCTAATGAACAAACTAATTTCATTAGCAGAGTACATCTGGATAAGGTGACAGTGCCTTAAGCTGTCACAAAATTCTCCAATTTTCACGAAAATCAAGGACTCCTGACCAGGTTTACAAGAGCCCACAGCACTGGTTCTGGTCCAGGGACAGATTAATCAACTCCACATTTTCAGACTCTGTTTTATTAGATCCACTTTAATATAATGACCAAAAATAGTGCTGCAAAAGTTTAAATTTACAATAATAATGAGATTCTATACACAAAAACATACATGGAAAATCAAAATTTGTGAAAAGTAACAAAAACTATGAACAGATTTTGTGTAACCTTAACAGCATTGGAACAGGTGTGCAAATATGAGCAGGTAACCAAACTAAAAACAATCACCCAATCACCTGATGTTACACTAAGGCAGGTGTTCCCAGTGCTTGGCAGCAATGTGACTGTCAATGTTCCTTTTGTACTTGGAGCGACTAGGACAGAATGGACAGGAGAAAAGGTGCTCTGATCCACATTCATACTTCTCATGACGTAGCAACGTATCTCTTCTTGTATATTCCCGTCCACAACGCCCACATGGGAATTTTCCTCTTGACAGCCATGGATATGCTTCCTCTGGTGTCACTGTGCCCACTGTCCCCGTAAACCAGTCTCTGACTGGGACTATTCTACGGCCAACATTCAACTGGTCTGCAAAATTAAAAGTAGAGACTTGTGTTAGGGAAAGAAATTATGTTCACATACAAATATAACACAGAAGAAAATAATAAATTTAAGAATACAAGACATGAGGGTTTCAACGACAGCAAAGATTTAGGTCGTGAGTCTTGTGGATTATGACACTATGGTCTGGCACAGGGTTACTAACATTCAGGAGGAAAAAATGCAGGCTTTAACTTCAGATGAGCTTCTACATTTTAAAGCAGGAAGTCTGGTATATGGTTACCAACATTTGGGACGAAACTGCTGTCTCCATATGAAGGCAGAGGATGGAGGCAGCAGGTTAATCTGAAATGTCAGTAACTACTTTACTGGTCTACATGGTATCATAACTTATGCATTAGAAAGACCTTTCAGTTGACTAATCTGACATATAAAACATAAGTACTTATTTTAATGTTTTGCTGGCCATGCATCTCAGTACAATCCTCTCTCAACCTGTGCATGGGATGGCCACCTACAGGTGTGCTGATACCAGATGCTGTAAAATACAATTTTGACCTCCTGATGATGGGCACATAGTGCTCGAAACATGTAGAGGCATATAGACTCATTGTAAAACAAGAATTTGTGCATTAAGTTGGTTAATTACTAAGAAGATAAGTACTTATGTAAAAAATGTTCTTATGAATAAAAATGAACAGACTTTTCAATTACATTTTCTCAGACTGAAAGCTGTGTCAGTTGGTTGGTAAGGGAACATGTCACGCACGGGAGGGAAGACAAAAGTACACGAGGTTTTTTTTGTGTAAAAATCCGACATTAAGAAACTGCTTGGAATCCCTAGGTTTAATAAGAGGTTAATATTGAAATGGATCATAGAAAAATTGGATGGGAGGGTGCAAACTGGGCCAGCTGGTTCAGGGTAGGAACCGGTGGTGGATTCTTGTGAAACTGAAACGAACCTCCTTGTTCCACAAAATGTAGTGTATTTATTGACTACATGGTGAATATTTGCATCCCAAGCAAGGCCTCTGCTCCATGGAGTTAAGTGGTTAGTATCCACAGGAAACAGATCTACAATTATGATGTGGGTAATACATCCATGTTTCTCATTAATAAATTAAGATTAATGCTAAACAAATCATGTTTTCAGCATGAGTAATTCAATGACTACATACATTAATGGCATCAGACCTTCAACACTGTTCTGGAATGCACAAAAACACACTGACTAAATACAAATTTCTCACCGACAGCCCTCACATCACAGTCAGCGTATGATGAGGAAGACCTAGACAGCCAATGTAAAAACCATGACATTTCTTACATACCAAACACTGTGCTAATTGCACTATTGCCTCATGTTTGGGAGGTCCCAGGTTCAGATCTCAGCATGAGGAACACCATCTTGACTTCCATCTTTCATATTGTTCCTCAACCTCAAAAGGTAAATAACCAGTACAGTATCTCAACATAGGTCACAACTTTTTCCTAACACATCCTTTGCAGTAGCACTAATAAACCATGTTATACAAAAAGGGATTTTTAATATGGAAATCAGTACTTCATGGAGGACAGCACGGTTGGTCACAATGCAGAAACTATGTTCTCCACTCTACAGCAAGCAGTTCTGTGTTAACATGGACTAAATACTGCAGAGCAGGTGGAGTTATATGTAGCTATGCAGCAACACAGCTTTGGGCAGGTTGGTAGATTCTATGGGATGGTTCCACTTTAAGGTGCACGCCCTGTATAACGAGCTGCAGTGACCTTCATTAAGGGACAAACAACAAGCACAGTAACATATACAGTAGTACTTTAGGATGTGGACACACCGAGTAGGAAAACCTGTGGAAAATTGGCTTAAAATATAATTTTGCATGTTGTGTTGAAAAGGTGTGCGCTATGGCAGTAACAAATGATAACAGAATTTGACAACAGAGTGCTGAAGCACATATTTTACATAGATGTAATAAATGACAGGATGGGGATAAATATACAGTGATGAGCTTCATGGTCTGTATTCTGCATCAGATGTAGTGATCAGATCAACAAGATGAGTTGGAATAGGCATTAAGCAGAAGTTCATACAAAGTTTAGATAGGATAACCTGAGGAAAGGGATTTCTGACAGAAGCTGTGTTTAGATGGGAGAATACTAAAATTGCAATTTTCCATGTGTGGAGTTCAGATACAGCCTCACACCTATGCCAATGAATTTCAAGTGGCCTCTTCCCTTCAGGTTTCCCCACCAAAACCCTGCATGCTCTAGATGCATACCAAATGTACCACCAATATATATTCCTTCACTTAATCATGATAACAGGAGAGTACTGATCATGAAGCTCCTTATTGTGCAACTTTGTCCAACTTCCTATTTCTTCCAACCTCTCCATCCCAAATATTCTCCTTAACAGCGTATTGTTGAACACCCTCAGTACATATTCTTCCTGAAATGTGAGATATCAATTTTCAAAATTATACAAAACAACCAAGGACCCATTCCAAAGTAGAGCACTCCCACTCCCACTCACTCACCACCCCAATCACTCTTACCTATGTAATATTCCCATTATCTTCTAGTGCAGGTACTCTTCACCCTCCTGATAAATGTACTACAGTCTCCTGAAACAACAGTAACTGTTGACCAGTCAACACGGCATAATAACCGAGAAGGTTTTCACCTTCAGCAACACCATAAAATATTTCTACATTACTAATATCCAATTAAACACCATCAACACAACTGTACATTTACTACAAAAATCTACATGTGTTGGTTCTAGTACACAGCCATCATTTGTTACATAATAAATGCATGGTTGTGTTGCTGGTATTTCATTAAGTGTTTGTAGTTATATTAACGCAACAAGTTGCCTTCTATGACATTCATTTTAGTTCTATATGTCTTCAGACAATAATGCCTAAGAGTGTGCACAAAATGTAGGCAAAACAAAAGACAAGATGTGTGGGTTGTGGGATATACAGTCTGAATCTCCAAAGAAGGAACAGATTTTGTAAACCTCTTACAGTTATGATCCATGGATAATAAACAAATATGCTTAACCATACTCATCCTTTGACAGACATAATACACCTACAGTACTGTAAAACATCCATTACAGCTACAACAAAGTGCTCTAATTCTGGTATGTGGACACCAAAGATTAGGGGTATCTTATAACTCCAATTTTGTCAAGGGTGAAGCCACATTGTGCTTCAGTAACAAATACACACAATAAATGCAGTCACAAAAAAGTCTTTATTAAAGTAATACACACTGCTACATGTTTTGACCACTTTCAGTCACTGTCAGGCTAGTTAATTTCTCAGAATTAATAAGAATACCAATGTGCAATGCTGCACCACCTTAGGATGGCAAGTTTCTATCACATATTAGATATTGTGATGTTAAACATATTAACGACTTATTTAAAGTTTGAAAGATGTGTCAAGATGGTATTAATATTGATAACATCTTGGAGCGCTGTTGATTCCAAGTGATTTGTCATTGTTATGTTGGATTTGCTGGACCGGTACTCAGCCATTCACTTCATCATGTGTTCACAAGACATATAACACATTTAGGTATTATTTGTGTAGTGTGGTCCTTTCTCTACTCCAAATGTGATGTTTCCTGTTATGAGTGTTTTCTGGTCTTATGTTTTCCTAGTTTTCCATCACAATGTTATGAAAGTTGTGCAAAGTGTATGACCTCAAACTTGTATCTGCAAAAGGAATTTTACCACATTGGAATCACATTACTCAATACTACTCCATCCACCACCAAAATTTTAAACTTGGAGGTCATTTCTACTCCACACAGGAGTCTGCTAAGTTATAAATTTTAATTGCTACAAAAACTTGTACATAAGAATGGCGAAGGTTCCATACATAATTACTTTCTGCTCTCATACTAAATACATATTGTATATTTGAAACAAGGAATGTATTATACCATGACATACTCCCATCCCTGACTCAGTCCCATGATGGATCTATGAAATGTAAATAGACTGTATTCTACTGTAAATGCAAGCTCTACCAACCATATGTACAACTTGCATGTCTGTGAAATATACGATTTGTAAATACGGTTAATAACACATTACAGCTTGTATTTTGAATTTTGCATTAATATTGATTTATGGAGTAAAAATTGTGTTTATACCAATAAAACAAGGCCCATTACTAAATTACTAATAAGCAAGTATCGTGAATATATGAAAGTACACAAGAAATACTGTAGTATGGGATTCAATTGATTCATTCTTAACTCTCTTCTTCACTGCCGATTCCATTAACCTGAA